>Ga0224486_100516_pt1 | contig 10684 bp, 13 predicted proteins | sample TexhydDE_CT_test_FD_172013 | JGI IMG/M metagenome (GOLD analysis project Ga0224486, IMG submission 172013) | Fracking water microbial communities from deep shales in Oklahoma, United States - hydraulically fractured wells DE_CT_test ...
GGTTCGGCTATGAAAACAAGGCCGGACTACGTGCTGGTGGTTTATAACGGCGATGATGCTTATGCCGCCGGCGGGGCGCAGGCGGCCTATAAGTATGTTTTCAGCGGCGGCCTAACGGGCGGCGTGATGGCAGCCGCTGGGTTTCCCTATACTTTCGGGATTACCTCCAGCGATGTTTTGCCTGGAGGCGGAGGCACTTTGCAAACTTCTCTGGATATGCCGGGAGTAGTAGCTGTTATCAATACCTCTGTCACCAAGATTTTAGGCAAAAGTTCAATCACGCCGGTAAGATGGGCGGCGGCGAAAATAGTTTGCCCCAATGGAAGATGCAGGCCGTAAAAATTGTTCACTCAAAGGGGGATGAGGTCGTGCGCTTAAGTATTAGCCAGCTTTTACTGTGTATAAGCGCTATATTGACAATTACTCTTAATACATTTTTTAATGGTTTTCTTCATCTGGTTTCATGGCAGCTGTATGTTAATGTCATAAATTCGATTTTTGCCGGTTTATTGTTGGTAGTTTTGCTGGTATTTGGCAAGAAGAAAAAAGCTGCTGCGGTGTTTGCTGTTGCATGGCTAATATCGTCTTTGCCGTTATTGGCGATGAAAATGTTTCATCCGGTTTTTCCCATTTATAAGTTTTTGCTTAGCATCTGCGTGTGTTTTGGGGGGCTAGCAGGCTGGTTTCTTTGGGTTGAGGATTCGTCCTGCAATAAAAAGTGGCAAGCTCTGCCGGCTGCCGCATTTTTAATTTTGGTGGCTTTTTGTGGAGGTTACATACCTACAACAGATACAGCTACTGGAAATCAATCTGTTGATGTTAAACATGGTATAATCCAGGTTTTGCCTGTAATTACGGCGCAGGGTGACCCATTTTCCCTTGATCTGCGCCAAAAACCGGCAATCCTAATTGCGCCTTGGAGTGATGAAAGCGATAAAATTTTGCAGCGTATTGGCAGTATTGATGCAGATAAAAGACCTTATATCGTAGGAGTATATTTGGATCAGAAAAATCTTCATGCAGATATGCAGAAACTGGAAGAAAAAATCAATGATTTTGCTAAAGGTTCGGAAGTGTACTTTATGCTAGAGCCGCCGCCTTTCAAAGGAACGCCGGCCTTTCTTTACGTCTATAACAATGAGCTTATGGCGGCAAACACTGCTTCGTCAGTCAATGGCATGCTGGAGCTTTGGGATAGAGTGCTTTCGAGCGGCAGCCGGGCAACCAAATGAGCGGAAAGGAGTGGTGCTATGAATTTTTTTACCTAAAATTAAAGAAGCTGGCCCGGACTTTAGTTTCTTTTTTTGTTGCTTTACTTTTGCTTTTACAAATGCCTTCTCTCGCCTGGGCTAGTTGTTATCCACCTTCGGTAATGGCTATTCCTCTTATTTTTGCAGACGTTTCCGGTCCATCCCGTGCCCATTTTGGAGACAGAATTTCTATGCGTTATTCCTGGGATGTCGAAATAACTATTTATGTGATGCAGTATTGTGAAAGCTGCACTTATAACCCCTGGCTGGGGTATTGGTGCATGCCTTACTTTAATAACTACAGTTATTCTTCACACGGAAAAGATACTTTTAGATATGACCTGGAAGCCAGATGGTACGATGGCAATATGTTTTATTCTTTTAATATGGAAGATAATGGGACCTGTTATGTACCGCTAACGCCCTATGATGCCAGCGGCTGGTGCGATGTTCAGCTTTTAATTCCAAGTTATATGCCTGAAGGGAATTACAGCATTCTCTTTTATTGGGCTGGAAGTTACGATGTCCCATCAGACTCCTATTTTGGGGGCATAGAAACGGAATATTACGACACTTTAGCGGCGACTAATAAGACCATCACAATTTACAATAACGCTCCGACGCTTTCACTTCAGGCGCCATCTTCAGCTTATTCAGGACAGGTTATAAGAATATGGGCTACCGCAACGGATCCGGACGGTGACCCGATAAATTCCTACAAATGGATTATAGATGGCAAAGACACGTCGAGTACCCAAACGCCTTATATAGATATTTCTTGGGCAACGCCAGGGCAGCACAGCATATCGGCTCAGGCGCAAGATATTTACGGCAAATGGAGCTCGCCAGCTAACGCAACAGTGACCGTCACGGCCAACCGCCCGCCCGTGGCAGTGTTGAAGATAGCAACTCCGGCTATATATGCAGGAGGTACGGTCACGACCGACGGCACAGGATCCTATGACCCTGATCCCGGAGACGCCATCGCCGTCGCCATGTGGTATTATCAGAAGCCTGGCGGTAATTGGGTCGGACCGGTGACGCAGAGCGTCCAGGGGTCTTCCGGCCTCACCTGGACGTTAAATCCAGACGTGAGCGGCCAGTGGAACGTTAAATTGATCGTCAAGGACTCGCACGGTACAGAATCTGCCCCGGCCTACGCCTCGTTCGACGTCCTCGACGTGCCGCCGCCCATAATCGATGGTGGAGGTTCGTGCTACACCACGCCTACGCCCAGAATAAGCTGGACTTTCTCACAGCCGCAGAGTGCCTATCAAGCGGTAATCCGTTCGAGTAGCGGTAACGTTGTTTACGACACCGGCAAAGTCATAAGCAGCCAGAATTCCTTCAACGTGCCACCGGGTGTACTCTGGGCCAGCGGCGACTACCGCTTCACCGTCCAGGTGCGGGCGTGGAACGCCGCCGGCTACGCATCAGGGTGGTCGGCCCCGGCCGGGTTCTGCGTTACGGCTTTCGAGCGGCCGCGGGTAGTCGAGATAGTCAATCCTCCGCCCGGGCAAACGGCGCCGACACTTTCCGGCCCAATCTTGATCGCGCCTGGCACCAGAGCCGCAAATCTGCCGAGGATTCAGGCCGGTAGTAAAGTGGGCGTTGAGGTTGACGGCATAGGGATCGATTCCCTTGTCTCGGCTGTGTTCCCATACCTGAATCGGACAGCCGTCGTAGGCAGCGGGACGCCGCGGGTGACGAGCTGTATTGGGACCAATAAGACCTGGCTGATCGAGTTCTGGACGGACGCCAGCAAGGCCGTTGTACCTGACGGGATAATCGTTAAGATGCAGCTTGACGGTCGCGGCGCGGACGGAGGGGCCGTCAATTTCGGGCTGCCGCCTTACGCGGACGGCGTGGCCGTCATCTCAGACACCGCCTACAGTGATTGGTTTGTGGTGCTACAGGGAAGAAATACGTACTAAAATTTTCAAGCCGGGAGATCGAGTTCCCGGTTTCTTTATTTTAGGAGGCCGTTAGATACTTTAAAGGAGCGTGATTTGATGCTTGCAATTCAAACCGACCCTCAACCGGCGGCCCTGGCCATCGACGTTGGCTTCGGCTATACCAAAGCGGTATCTTCAACCGGCGGTAAAGTTATATTCCCTTCGGTTGTCGCCCCGGCGGGTTTTCCCGACGCCTTTGACAGGCTGGATAAAAGCGATACCGGCTACCGGGTAAGGATTAAAAAGGGTATAGACGGTCCTGTAGAGGAATGGCTGGTAGGCGAACTGGCCCTGAAGGAGGGGCGGGAGGTGCAGTATTTCCAGGACTGGGAGAAACACAGCCACCCGGCCCATGACGCCGTATTGCTGGCCGCCGCTGTTTTAACCTGGAACTGGCCCCGGGCCGGTAGCGGCATAATGGGGATCAGCAACCCTGCCCTGGTAGTAGGGCTGCCGGTGGATATCTGGCGCGACGAGCTGCAGCGGGAAGGTTTGAAGAAGCACTTGGCGGGATTGGTAGCCGAGGTGAGCGTCAACAGGAATGACCCGGTAAGGGTGACCTTCAGCAGGGTTTATGTCTACCCCCAGGCGGCCGGCGCTTTCCTAACCGTCCCCGATCTTCCCGATAGCGGCATCGTGGCCCTGGTAGACGTGGGGCAGAAAACCACCGACAGCGCGGCGATAGAGATTGCGGGCGGCCGGCAGAGGCTGGTGAAGACCATGTGCTTCAGCGTTAACAAAGGCATGGCGGCCCTGGTGGAAGCCGTGCGGGAGGAATTCCGGCGGCGGACCGGGGCGCCCCTGCCGCCCCAGCAGGCCTGGGAGACGGTAAAAAGTGGCTCCCTCTGGTACCGGGGCAAGCAGGTTGATATGGCCCCGGCGATTAAAAAGGCCCGGGCGGAGATAGCCCGGGCCATAGCCGACCAGGTGCTGGCCGGGTGGGGCGAGAGGGCCGACTTTGTCAGGAAAGTATACCTGGCCGGCGGCGGGGTATTAGACTTGCCGGATTTAAAAAATATGTTCCCGGCAGCGACGGTGCTGCCCGATCCCCAGTGGGCCAACGCCCTGGGGTTTTTAAAAGTAGCGCGGGGACTGGCAGGATAATAGGCCTGTACGTACAGCACAAGTCCAAGTATCTCAATGTTTTAAGCCTTATTTCATGGCTTAAAAAACGTACAAAAAAGCAGGAACGGATATAACAGGTAACGGTGTACGTACAGGAGGGGCAAAAATGACCCGTAAAGGCATGAAAAGACTGGATATATGGCTTCCGTACAACCACCCTATATGGGATTACCCGCCGGGCTTGAGAACAAAAAAGGCTAGGGAATGGCTGGACATTTCCGCAATGCTGGAGACGCGCCTGGCCAGGCTGGAAGAAAAAATCGATGCGGTACTGGAACATGGTGCCGGTAACCCGCCGGTACAACAATCAGTGGAAAAGGAAACAGCTATCGACCCCGGTTTATTTCTAGAATTGTGAGAGGTGGTGGCCAGAGGTGGAGGAGAAGAACCCGTTTGTACCTGTTCATGTGCAGGTATCGGGACTGGTCCTTATACCTGAGAGCGAAATTATCGTTTTAAAGCCGCCCGGGCAGACGCCCGTGACGGTTTACTATATCGGTCCCGACCAGATGGAAAAGGTAGAAGAATACTTCGCCAGCAAGTGGAAACTCTACAGCCCCTGGCGGAAAGAAGGTGATTCCCTTGCTCAAAAAAAGCGACGTCGAAGCGGTAATAAGGCACCCCGAAAGGATACGGGTCTACTACCATCCGATAGTGGAACTTACGTCCGGGCGGTTATGGGGGTATGAGGCTTTGGTCCGGGGTGAGGGAATTCTTGCCAAACCGGGGCGGCTCTTTAAAAGTGCCGCGGCCTGGGGGCTTTTGGGCGAGCTGGATACGGTCTGCTTTCTGGCCGCCCTGGCCGGCGGCTACCCGCCGGAGGGGTACTTAAGCGTTAACGTGACGGCGGCAGGGCTGGCTGCTATTGACGCCGGCGCCTATGCGAACCCACGGCTAGTCATCGAGTTAACCGAGTATGGCTTAAGGGATATACAGCAATTAACGGGTACTTTAAGTGGCTGGCGCGGGAATGGCGCCAGGATAGCTATAGACGACGTGGGGCCGGATATAGGCCAGCTTAGGGCGGCCCTGTACCTGCGGCCTGATTTTGTAAAAATAGATCGTTCCCTGGTGCGGGGCTGCGACTGCCATGTTTCTAGCCGCCTGCTGCTGGCCCAGGCCCTGGAGGTATGCCGTTACTTGGGGGCTGGGGTAATCGCCGAGGGTATCGAAAAGCCGGGCGAGTTGAAAACTTTAAGGGACCTGGGCGTAGAGTACGGACAGGGCTATCTATTGGGTAAACCGCAACCTGGCTGGGGGAATGTTTGCGTTATGGCCGGCGGGGTTTGACGGTGGAACCATGGGGGCCGCCGCAACGTATACGCCCTTACGGGCTAGCGTAGCGGCGGCCCCGTAAAAGGCAACAGCGGTTGGCAGCAGGAACGCTAAAAGCGTACCTGCTGCCTTGATTTTAAGCCTTCAGGCCTTCCGGCTGGCCTCGGATTATACCGCCGCCTCTGGCCGGTCCGGCAAGGGTCCGGCCTGCGGCATAAACGGCCTCCGCCCCGCCCTCCGTGCGGGTCCCCTCCATTTATTCCTCGGCCCGGCCCTGCGGGCCGCCCTTGCTTCCCGGCCGGGCGGCAAATTTTACAGTTAAGGCCGGAAGGCCAAGGCCAAGGGCCGAAGGTCGGATAAAAACACCAGGGAGGCGATCAAAATGCTGCCAGGAAAATGGATGGACAGGGCGGGCAGGATGAGGATAGGGGTTGATATTTGCAACACCATTGCCAATGTCAACGCGGAAATTTTGAGAAGCTATGATGTATCCCTGGATGTATATCCTTTCCCTGAGCTGCCGGCAGGCTTTTTCTCCACCACAGAGGGGCTAACGTTGTTGGCCCGGGCGAAACCCCTTGCTGGCGCGGCGGAAGTTCTGAAGAATTACGCACTTCATGGACACGAGATTATATACATTACCAGCAGGCCGGTCATAGCAGCAAATATAACCCGAGAATGGCTTGCTGCCCATGGCTTCCCGCGCGGTTCTATTGTTTTCCTGCCCAGGGGATATAAAAAAGTGTTTGCGGCTCATTATGGGATAGGACTGTTCTTTGAAGACGACCCTATAGAGGCGGCGGGGCTCCAGGAAGCAGTATGTCAGGTCTATATGCCGGTCTGGCCCTACAACAGGAACGTAAAGGGCCGTTACATTCAAATGTTTACATCGTGGAAAGAAGTTGTAAACCATGCCGATTGCTTTTCCTCTGGTTATATGGTACTATAATCATTGGAAGTGGTAAATTTTGTATAGATATACATGATATTATTCTCCAGGGGCGAATATCTTATGTCTCCAAACAAGAGAGCTATTAATATTGTTAAACTATATGCAGAAACTTTGAGAAGGAAGAACCTCCCCGTTAAGTCGGTAATCCTTTTCGGCTCCCAGGCAAGGGGTGACTACGAGCCGGACTCTGATATTGATGTTCTTGTGGTTACTGAAAAGCTTGATAAAAAAATCCGTGAAACCATAATAGACGAAGCATACGAAATTAGCCTTAAAGAAGATATCCCGGTAATAGCCCTTGTATACGATCTCCAAGAGTTTCAATCTCCCCTGTTCCGGGCCGGGCCCTTTTATCAAAATATAAGCCGGGAAGGGATTAATATTTTATGACCGATATCGACCTGAAAAAATTATTTGCCCGGGCTAAAATGGAAAAGGCATGGGAAGCCTGGGATGAAGCGGAATGGGCTTTCAAGGGTGGAAAATACCCTGGCGCGGTCAACAGGATTTACTATGCATTTTACAGGGCATGTTTGGCTCTGCTTGCTTTCCAGCAAAAGATCCCGACCAAACACTCGGCAGTAATAGGCGAGGTTAACCGTATTTATGTGAAAGAGGGGCTGCTGCCCCGGGAAATTGGAAGGTTTCTCCATGGCCTGCAAACGGCCCGCACAGAAGCAGATTACAGGGATAAAGATTTTTCCCGTGAAGAGGTCCAAGAATATTTAGAGCAAGGCAAGAGGTACCTGCAACAGCTTGGGGAATTAGTAGCCAGGCTGGCAGATGAGCCATTACACAAAAACTAAATTAATCGTCCCTGTTTGGCCGGTGGTCCGAAAAGCCACTGGATAAATTTTTTAAAGTCCAAGAAGCAAAAGTAACAACATGAAAGCAGCCTCTCCCAGGCCGGTGGCGTATTTCAGCCCCCGGCTATTTTTTTGGGGTACACCTTATGGATTGGGCAACAACTGCCGGCTAAAGGGGAGAGGGTAACTTGAGCGAAATTGTGCGCGGCCGTAGCAAGGGGCATCTGGTAGTTGATAATCGTATCATCGACGGCCTGCTGGAGATCGGTGGTATCGACCTGGCTGGTTTTTATACAGCCCTGAAGAGGTTCGTTGACCGACGGGATTCCCCGGATAGCAAAGCCGCCATGCCCTGGACGGTGGATTACTTCTGCCAGAAGTTTAAGATGGGCAAGCAGAGGTTTTACCGCCTGGCGGAAATGCTCTGGCGGGTGGGTTTACTGGATGTAACTAAGGATTACGGTAAACTGGCCGGTCGGGAAGGGCCGTCCGGGTGGAGAAACCGTTATGCCGTCCACGATGACCCGGGTTATGAAGGCCCTTTACGGGAAATACGCGAGGGGACATTCAAACACACCGGGGAAGAGGGAAGGTATTCCGATACAGAACTTCCTGGGACTAAAGTCCCGGGTATTCCGATACAGGTATTCCTGGAGCGGAATGTAAGAAAAGAAAAGTATAGAAAAGATGATGTTGTTGTTGTAACGCCCTACCCGGAAGCAAAACCTGGCCAGGAAAACCAAACCCAACAGACGGGCAACCCTGCAGATGAGGGTGCCTCCCTTGAAGCACCGACAACCTGTAACGGCTTAACAAGCGAAGATGGGGGTCAAGCGTATCAGGATTTCGCCAGCCGAGTCCAGGAGGCTTTCATGGAAGCTGTAGGACATCCCTTGCCCGAGGAGATATTGAGTAAATTATCAAGTTATCCGTTGGATTACGTTCTCGATAAGATCGCCATGATGAAGCAAGGGAAAGAGAAGTCCAACGCCGTGGGGTGGCTCCTGGAGGCCTGCCGGGGGGACTACCGGCATCTGCCGGGGCCGAAGCCGGCCAGGAAGGGAAAGGGGAAGTTTCCCAGGGCACCGGGAGCCGGCAAAGAGCATGACAAGTACCGGGAATTATACCGATTGGTCTGATGGAAGCAGTGGAGGTGGCGGGACATGGCGACCAAAACTGGACCCGGGGTTACGCCAAAAAAGGCGTTACAGCCACCGGCGGTCAAAGTATGCGCTGCCTGCCGGCATTACTGGGGTAAAAAACGCGGGCATTGCGATATAGCAGGCAGGGGGGTCAACCCTTATGGGACCGCTTGCCGGTATTTTAAAGCGCAAGGGGAGAAGGGAGGTTAAGGGGCCGCCGCAACGTTTACGCCCTAACGGGCTAACGTAGCGGCGGCCTTAGTATAAAGGCAACAGCGGTGGGCAGCAGGAGCGCTTTTTATGCGCACCTGGTGCCTTGATTTTAAGCCTCCTTGCCTTCCGGCTGCCATCAAATTATACCGCCGCCCCCGGCCTATTGCCGTCAAGGCTGGCCCTGCGGGCCACCGCTAAAGCGGCGCTGGCGCGGCCTTGACGGCGGCCGGGGCGGCAAGTTTTACAGTTAAGGCCGGAAGGCCAAGGGCCGAAAGGCCAAAAAGATAAGGAGGCGTTACGGATGGCTGTAAAACTGGAGGAAAGCAAGGTCAAGCAGGCAGTGGATAGTTTACTGGCTATGTTTCAGAGTGGTGACCTGCCGGAGAAGGCGGCTCGGACCTTTATCAACGCCAGGGCGGGATACGGCAAGCCTAGCGATAAGTGGAGCCTGGGCAACCGGCTGCTGATGCTCATCGCCGGGACGGAGGACGCCAGGGGTTACCAGCAGTGGCGGGAGGCCGGCCGGCAGGTGAAAAAGGGGGCGAAGGCCTTTTATATCCTGGCGCCGATGACCAGGAAGGTTACTCAGAAAGTGATTGATCCGGAAACTGGGGAAGAAAAACAGGAGGAAAAAATTATCGTAACCGGCTTCCGGGGAGTGCCGGTCTTCAGGTACGAAGATACGGAAGGGGAGCCGTTGCCGCAAGCCGATTATTCCCCGCCGGAACTGCCGCCCCTTTATGAAGTGGCCAGGCGGTTCGGGGTGGAAGTGAAATACCTGCCTTTTGCCGGCCAGGCCGCCGGTGCTTTCCGGCCGGGGCAGAAGCAGGTAATCCTTTACTCCCATGACGTGGACGTGTTTTTCCACGAACTGGCCCATGCGGTCCATAACACCATCCGGCCCTTAAAAGGCGGCCAGCACCGGGACCAGGAGATAATTGCGGAAACGGTGGCCTGCGTTTTATGCGAGCTATACGGGGCGAAAGGGTACCTCTGGCACGGGTGGGAGTACATCAAGCATTACGCCGGCCGGGACCCGAAGGCGGCCCTGAAGGCAATCATGGCAGTCTTAAGCGAAGTGGAAGAAGTGCTGGAGCGCATATTCAACGCGGCGGGCATGGCGGCGGATAAGGTGGCATAAAAAATAGCAGGCCGGACCAAACCCTTGCCTCCCGGGCAAACAGCCTACCGCCCGGGAGGCAGGGCACCAAAAAGGAGGAAGCAACCAATGCCACAGTATGAAGTCAAGGCGCCGAGCGGGAGAAAACTGGTTGTGGAAGCCAGGGATTCCAGCCAGGCGAAACGCCTGGCCTGCAAGAAGTGGGGCATCAAGCCTTCAGACTACTGGTGCGGCGTTACCTCCCTTAAAGCCAGGAGGATTGACAGATAAAGCCATAAGCAAAGGAGGAGAGGAGAAATGGGCGCGGCCAGGGTGCTGGAGTATGAGGGTTTTAGAAAAGCATCGCGGCGCGAGCCCTGCCCTGTTTGCGGCAAAACGGACTGGTGCGGGTTTAACAGCTACCTTTGCAGCTGCATGCGGGTAAGCGAAGGAGCCTTTAAGCATATCATCCTCAGCAACGGCCAGGTGGCCCACCTGCACCGGCTGGAGCCGGGCAGGGTCGCTCCTGGCAAGCAATGGGAGGAATTTATAATCCCGGAAGTAGAGCCGGCGCCGGTAGAAATACGGGATAGGGTTTACCGCCATTTTTTAAGGCTCTTGGAACTGTATCCCCGGCACAAAGAGGAGTTATTACGACGCGGTTTAAGGGAGGAGGAAATCAAGAGGAATGGGTATAAATCCATACCTGATCATGTAAATCCCTGGATATTATGCAAGAACCTGAATCCGTGATAATAACAACTGGGTAGAACTCGCACTAACAGTAAATGGTATTAGCAGTTATATTTAACATCTGCTGATACATTGAATTGGGTCTAAAGTTGATTATGTGGACGAAGGCTATTT
>Ga0224486_100517_pt1 | contig 10610 bp, 17 predicted proteins | sample TexhydDE_CT_test_FD_172013 | JGI IMG/M metagenome (GOLD analysis project Ga0224486, IMG submission 172013) | Fracking water microbial communities from deep shales in Oklahoma, United States - hydraulically fractured wells DE_CT_test ...
ATTACTGGGTCTATATTTAAAGGTCTTCCAGAAAGTTCAAAACTCTGGAAACCTTGATTTTTAAGCTGGTGCCGAAGGCGGGAGTCGAACCCGCACGGGGTGTGAGCCCCACTGGATTTTGAGTCCTATAATCTTCATTTAATCTAATTTAACCTATTCTTAAAAACCTAGTAAAATCAATGTTTTCAGGATTTTTATTTGACTTAATTTTCCTCTTCTTTTAGGCTTTTTAAATGTTTTTTAATCGTTATTGCATTACTAATTGCATTACTGCATTACCTCAAAGCCAGCACATTATCCTTTAATTTTCTACAAAAATTACAGTAAAAGAGTAAAACTACCAAAATAGCGTCTAAAAATTTTCTTTACCATAAAAAAGACTGTGAAGGTACCCCCAATATGGTGGTCCTCTTGAATTTAAAAATTTTCTTTAGTATAAAAAAGACGGCCAAATTTGGTCCAGAATCGCTTTTAGTTACTGTTTTTATTCTTCTTCTTCCTCCGAGAATATGCAGTACGCCTATCACAAAGTGGACAAAATTTTCTGTTTCCATGCCCCCAAAAGAGGTTGCCACATCCTCCCTCTTCTATGGGACAAACTTTTAGATTTTTTCCTTTCGTTTCATCTTTTTGGGTTATCAATAGAGCCAATTGGAAATAAGCAACGGTAAAAAGATTATTCGTGTGTAACAATATTCTAGGATTAGGTAAATATGCGGAAATTCTTGGTTGCATTTCCTTAAGTCGTTGGTCTATGAGGTCTGAAATAAATTGCTGCGCAGTTATTTTTTTACGCCTAAAAGAGAAATCAGAAATATTCCTTGCTGCAAGAGATTGAAGGTATCGAGTGATTTCTTTTTCATCTTCATACAACAAAGCCAGCCACAGATGGAATAACAACCAAAGCGTTACTACCTCACGACGGAACCTGGAAAGCGACAACCAGGCATAAGCCCCATCTAGATAGTAATGTTCTACCTCAGGAAAACCATTTTCCTGTACCCATTTAGCGGCAGCTTCAAAGGAAATACTATTCATTAATCCTTCAAAACTTACTGACACATCTGATACTTTAACCAAGTTAATCAAGGATAGCATGAAATTATAATCGGTTGTTGGTGGTTTAACTACCTTAGGAGCACCACCAGAAACAAGATATTGTTCGCCTTCTCTTTCCCGTAATATAATGCGTTCCCATGTAGTGACTGCTACATCCACATCTATTAAATTGCCTATTTCTTCAAATTCAAAATATACCATAAAAATTCTCCTTTCAGACACATAATCAGACGGATTTTATTTGATATTCGTCTGATTAGATTATATCATAGAGGCAAGGCAGATGCAAGGACCATGAACCAGAAGGAGGGATAACTATGCTGCGTTTAAAATATGAAAGATTAAAGCGAGGTATTTCACAAACGAAGCTAGCTGCAATAACAGGCATTCATCCTGCAACTTTAAGCAAGATTGAAAACGGTAGAATCTATCCCTATGGTGGGTGGAGAATGAAGCTAGCTGCCGCTCTTGGCTGGCCTATCGAGAAAGCAGAAGAACTTTTTGAGGAGGTAGAAAGAGATGAATAAACAAACAGAGCGTGCGGTTTATACCATGTACGAAGTAGCAAACCTTTTAGGAATCAATCTACCTAAAGCTTACGAATTGGCTAAAGCAAAAGATTTCCCAGCTATTAGGTTGGGAAGAAGAATTATCGTACCAAAGGTAGCTTTTGAAAAATGGCTTTTAGAAAAAGCATTAGATAAAGAATCTAATGGAGCGCTTTAAACACAGAAAAGTAAGGCTTTCTAAAAAGATGATGCAATTTATGATGCAACAAGGAGGTGGCTCAGATGATTGCCGAGCTAGATAAGTTTACAGTAGTAAAGGAAGAAATTCCTTTACTGGAGGCCATAGAAAAATATGGCTTTAAACCAGTAAAGCGAGGAAAATATTACTTTATCACTTGCCCCTTTCATCCCGATAAAAATCCCTCTATGGCCATTTACAAAGAAGCATATCATTGTTTTGGTTGTGGAGCGCATGGCGATGTCATAGACTTTACAGCTGGGTTATTCAATCTTGACCCTATAGAAGCGGTTTACAAGCTTGCAGATGATTTTAATGTACCTCTTCCTAATGGAAGGACCTTAACAAAAAAAGAAAAGAAAAAAATACAGCAACGTATAAAGCAAAAGCAAGAAGAAGACAAGCTTTATAATGACTTTTTAAAGGCGGTTGACCAGACGTACGATTATCTATGCGAATTAAACCATTTATACACAAAAATAAAACAGGTCATAAACGACCCTAAAGACCTTGAATTACCTGAATTTGTGGAAGCTTGCCATAATCAAGACCTAATTAATTACTGGTTGGACCTACTTCTTGAAGGAACGATACAAGACAAACTTACTGTCATTTTGGAGGTGGAAGAATGGAAACAAAAGCAGAAGTACTCAAAGCAATAAGAGAGTTTAAAGAGAAAACCGCAAAAAAAGAAGGTGTTGCATTTTTGCAATCCCTTATTACAAGTCTACCACAACAATATCAAGAAAACAATATACAGCAGGATTATGCAAATGACATTGAAGAAGCTATACCATGGCCAGAAGATTTGCCAGAAGAGGCTTACCATGGCCTTATAGGGGAGATTGTAAGAGCTATTGAACCCTATACAGAGGCGGACAATGTGGCTTTACTAATGAGCTTTTTAACAGCAATTGGGAATTATATTGGCAAGGACATATATACAAAAGTTGCGGCGGATACACATGGAACAAATATCTTCACATTGCTAATAGGCGATACTGCAAAAGCGAGAAAAGGAACCTCTTTAGGTCCAGTAAGAGAGGTTTTTAGAAGGATAGATGAGGAGTATATAAAGACCAAAAACGTAGAAGGTTTAGCGAGTGGTGAAGGGCTTATTTGGGCTATAAGAGACCCTATAGTGGAGTATGTAAAAGACAAAAAGACGGGCGAATTCAAAAAAGAAGTTGTTGACCTAGGTGTTGAGGATAAAAGGCTTTTAGTTACGGAAAGCGAATTTGCCACTATCCTAAAGAGAATGCAAAGAGAAGGCAACATATTATCACCTATTATTAGGCAAGCATGGGATGGATATAAGATACAGTCCTTAAGCAAAAACAATCCTGCAATTGTAACTGAACCTCATGTATCAATTATTGGCCATATTACAGTAGAAGAGTTAAGGAACCACTTAAGGAACGTAGAATTATTTAACGGATTTGCGAACAGATTTATATGGCAATGTGTAAGAAGAAGCAAACTATTGCCAGAAGGTCCAGTTGTTCCAGATGCTGTTTATAATGAGATTATCCAAAAGTTAGTTGATGTGTTTAAGTGGGTAAAAGAAAACAAGGGAGAAATATATAGAGATGACGAGGCTACAGAGTTTTGGAAAGTTGTGTATCCCATGTTAACTGAGGGTAAAGATGGAACAATTGGAGCTATTACAAGTAGAGCAGAAGCGCAAGTGTTAAGATTATCTCTGTTGTATGCTATATTGGACAAGTCCAAAGTGATTAAGAGAAGACATATTGAGAGTGCTATTGCAATATGGCAAAGGAGTGAGCAATCAGTAGAATTCGTATTTGGTGATAAGACAGGCGATACAATTCAAGATTCAATCATGGAGGCTTTGAAGCAGAAGCCTATGACACAGACAGAGATTTATAGAAATGTTTTTAACAGTAATGTACAGGCAACAAAAATTAAAGAAGCTTTACAGAAATTATCAGCTAAAGGGAAAGTTACATGTATTGTAGAACAAACCAAAACCAAGCCAAAGAAAATATGGGTTACTGTAGAATGGGCTAAAAAATATGGAAATTTAAAACAATAAAATTTTTATTATACGCATTTTACGTATTATACGCAAAATTAGTATTCATGCGGGTTTCAGGATTGTAAAATTAACGTATTTTCTTACGTATTATTTCATCCTAACTAATGACTTTCCAAGTCAGGAAGTCATCTTTAAAAAAAATGCGTAAAATAATACGTAAATAATACAATCCTGAAAGCCTTGATACAAGCAATTTTAAGTAAAATACGTATAATACGTATACCAGAAAAATAGGAGGTGAATCTTATGGAAGCCATGTCTTATTGGGAAGAGAGAAACCTTTTAAAGAAAGTGAAAGATAAATACCAGCAAATAAGTAAATGGGATGAAGATAAGGCTTTGGAATACTTAAGCCAGAAGCTAGAAGAACTGTCAATGAGGTATTATGAAAATGGCAGTTATGGAGCTGTTACATGGATTGAAAAGCATAATCTTACACTTAACCAAAAACATAATAAAGTAGTTGAGAAAATTAATCAAGCCTTTAAAGAACAGAATATGAGTAAATTATATGAAGGAGTTGCAGAATTGTACAGTGTTTTTGCAGAGATAGAAGAAGCTTATAAAAAAGCTAAAGAAATGGCTAAAAAATATGGAGTGGATATCTACACTATCTATTGGGATGAAGAGATAGGAGCTTATAAAATAGTCAATAAGCCCTTATAAACGATTGGGAAGGTGGATGAAGATTGGTTAAGTATTACTGAAGTCTGTCAATAAATATCTATGAAAAGCTAGGAGGCGGCGGAATTGAAAATAAGAGGTCCTTGACATTACATCTAGTAGAAGACATGAAAGGTAGTAGAGTGACCCTTTTAAAAGGGGTAATGCAACGAATAATGCAATAAGGAGGAATAGTAAAATGTATCCAAATGATTTCTTAGCGCACATAACTTCTAGCTTACGACAACAATTGGAACTAAAAGAGCAGGAGAAAGAAACCCTAAAAGATTGGGTGTTAACGACTATGGAAAGACTAGAAAAAATAAAAAATGAATTACAGAGGAGGTATTGAGATTAAGATGTTAAAAGGAGTGTTAGAGATAAACGATTATAAACCTTTCAAACAAGCACAAGAGAGTCTTGAAAAAGTAAAAAGCGAGGTAGCAAAATTAGAAAACAATTTAAAGAAAGCAAAAGCTGAAGCACAGGTTTTAGAGGAAGAGGCCGTACGGATAGCTGTATTGGTTGAAATGGGTGAGGCTGAAAATAAAGCAGTAACAGAGGCTGAGAAAAAGGCTGCAATTGCCAAAAAAACAGTACAGGAGCTTGAGGAAGCAGTGAGGAGAAAAAAAATAGAGTTGCAGGTTAAGGCTGAACTGGTGAAACAAAAAGAAGCGGAGGCAAGAAAAATGATTGCTGACAACCTGCGAAATGCTCACAAGGAAGCAGTAAGGAAATTAGCAAAGCTGTTATCTCAAGCAGTTGAGGTGAACCAGCAGGTTAGAGAAATTCAAGAGTATTGGCACAGGTTGAATCTCAACAATGGAAAATTTGATGGGCTACCTGGAACCCTACCAGGGATGCATTGGGAGGAATTACTTCCAGGAGGACAAGCAGGTGGTGCGATAGTTGATACCAAATATTCGCTTTGGATAAAGGAGTTAAAAGCCTATGGATATACAGACTAGTAAGGTATGGTATAGAGAAATACCAGCTAGCCAGGTAGACCCTCAGGTTTACCTGGCTGCCCACACCATGCTTGAATATGTAAAAGCTGATTTAGGACTGCCACAAAGTGTAGAAATTCGTTGGGTAGTAAAAGACGACCCTTTATTTAGCAGACTTGAAAAATTACTTGCGGAGTTGACCAATAGCAAACCTGAGACATTTGAGATGGAACCTTTTTCAGGGTTGACCAAGAGTTTTCATGATAACATCATTTGGATATATGCCAACTTAACCCCACAGGAAGCAGCCATGACAGTAGCCCATGAGGCAAGACATTTGTGGCAATTAAAACATTACCGACCACCATACACACAAAAAGAACAAGAAGCAGCCGAAAAAGATGCAGTAGAGTATGAAAAAAAGGCCTACAATGCAGTATTTGGGAGGTGGGCTAATGGCTAGAAAATGCACAATATGCGAACACCCACAGGTTGAAGAAATAAACAGGCTACTGGTGGAAAGCGTACCATATCGAAGCATAGCGAAGCAATTTTCGATAAGTGAGTCGGCTTTATTTCGACATAAAAAACACATACCAGAAAAATTAGCGAAGGCCAAAGAAGCGAAAGAGATAACCAAGGCGGATAACCTGTTAGAGCAGGTTATTGCTTTGCGGGATAAAGCACTATCCATCTTAGAAAAGGCCGAAAAATCAGGAGACCTTAGGACAGCCTTACAGGGCATTAAAGAGGCGAGAAGCACATTGGAACTATTGGCAAAGCTACAAGGCGAGCTACAGGAAGGCACCACAATCAATATACTGGTGAATCCACAATGGATAGAGTTGCGGACACTCATCTTAAAGGCGTTGGAGCCTTATCCAGAAGCACGTTTAAGGCTGGCACAGGCCTTAAAGGAGGCTGAACGATATGCTGGCAGATGATTTGGCCCAGGCTTTAGACCCTGTTTTATTTGCTAAAGAGGCCATAAAATTTAACCCAGACCCATGGCAGGAACAAGCCTTAAGGTGGAGCGGTAAAAGGCTATTACTTAATTGCAGTAGGCAGGCAGGTAAAAGCACCACAGCGGCAATATTAGCCCTGCACAGAGCTTTATTCTACCCCAAAAGCCTAATCCTTTTAGTTAGCCCATCTTTAAGGCAGTCAAGCGAGCTTTTCAGGAAGGTACAGGATTTACTTAAGGCATTGCCACCAGAACAGCAACCCGAGCTTGTGGAGGATAACAAGCTATCGTTGACCATGCAAAACAAAAGCAGGATTGTATCTTTGCCAGGAAGCGAAGGCACGATAAGAGGCTTTAGTGGAGCAAGCCTAATTATCGAGGACGAAGCGGCCAGAGTACCAGACGACCTTTATTTTGCGGTTAGGCCGATGCTAGCGGTTAGTGGTGGCAGGTTTATACTAATGAGCACCCCCTTTGGCAAGAGGGGACACTTCTTCAAGGAATGGACGGAAGGCGGCGATACATGGGAGCGAATTAAGATAACGGCCTATGATTGCCCAAGGATAAGCCATGAATTCCTTGAAGAGGAACGTAGAACCATGGGTGATTGGTGGTTTAGGCAGGAGTACCTTTGCGAATTTGTGGAGACGGAAGACAGCGTCTTTACCTATGACCAGGTTGTAACAGCCTTAAACGACGATATAGAACCCTTGTTTGGAGGTGGTGAATGATGTTTATCATAGGCCTTGATTTAGGCCAGGCACAGGACTACACGGCTATTGTTGTGGTGGAGAAAAAGGAATATATATATGAGCCAAAGCCAGCGGAATACCATGTAAGGCACATTGAAAGGCCCCCGTTAGGCACACCCTACCCCGACATTGTGGAGCGAGTGAAGACCATCTTCACCAGCCCACAGCTAAAAGGCAAGACCACGTTGGTGGTGGATAAAACAGGCGTAGGAAGCCCAGTAGTGGATATGCTTAAACGAGCAGGCTTAAATCCGTTGGTGGCTATCACCATCACAGGAGGCAATACCGTGAACAAGGATGATGATGGCTACCACGTACCAAAGAGGGATTTGGTAACCAATCTTCAGGTACTCTTCCAGGAAGGCAGGATAAAGGTGGCCAAAGAGCTTAAGCTATCATCCATCCTTGTGGAGGAACTGTTAAACTTCAAGGTGAAGATTGACATAAAAACAGCCCATGATAGCTATGAGGCATGGCGTGAAGGAGTACACGACGACCTTGTACTTGCCACGGCTTTGGCTTGCTGGTATGCCGAAAATCAACCACCTATGCCAAGAATTCGAGCTTTATAAGGGAGGGAAATAAAATGACAAAAAATAACAAACACGATACCCAAATGTGTCTTTATGGAACTCGTGAAATATGCTTGTGGGTAAAAGGGATTTATCTCACCCCATTAGAGGCTTGTCCTTCAGACTGCCCTATAAGGCAAACTACTCCAAAGCCACAGATAAAAACCAAACGTTTTAAGGGAAGCAATACAATCATAATGCCATAGTTGCATTACTTTCTGCATTATGGTGCTGAAAAGCCACACAAATAAGGTTTTGGATATGTCCACTAGATAGGCAATCTAATAACAAAAAAGACCTCTTCCCTACTTGTGGGAGGATACTCACAATATGAGCATCCTTGGTAAGAGGCCAAACTTTAAAACTGAATGTTAAGTAAAGCAATCATTTTTCTTCCTCATCTAATTTCAATAGGCGTTTTAATTCTGACTCAGGAATCCTCCAAAAATGACCTATTTTCACAGCTTTTAAATGGCCATCTTGTATCCAATTGTAAATGGTTTTTCGACTAACTTTCAAATTTTCAGCTATTTCTTCCGGTGTATAAAATTTTTCCATACCAAACCCTCCTTGGATTTATCTTATCATTTTTTCTTATGATGTGCAATAACTTACTTAATTTTGCATTGACTCTGAAGGTATCCCCAACTTGCGGATACCTTTGCAAGTGCAATAACTTACTTAATTTTGCATTGACCCTAATAAGAAATAATGGTATAATAGAATAAAACAATGTAAAATAAAAGAAAATAGAGGAAAGGAGAATGAAAATGAAAGCTACCGTTAACCAGAAAGAAAATGAACGAAATGATTTTATTCAAGCATTTGGCGATTTTATCAACCAACGGAGTGTAACTGCAGTCAAAAAGCTTTATCAAGACCCGAAATTTATAAATCTTATTGAAAAAAGGTCAAAACTTTTCAAAGAATATATTCTCTCTAAAGTACCATTTAAGGAGTACAATGAATACGAAGAGATAAAAGCCATTATTGAGGAAATTATATCAGAGAGAATTTACATGCAGGGGTTTAGAGATGGATTTAATTTTGCGCAACTATTAGAATCTGGACAGTTGAACACCATGGAAGTTTCAATAAATGATGGTAATTAAAAAGTTGTTTTGATTTTATAAGTTAAAAAGGAGGTAGTAGTATGGCTAAGATGGTGAATGTATATAATGGCTGCGAAATAATAGCAAGAGTGCAATACAATTTAAGTGAAATGATAGAGGTTTTAAATTGGTTAATAGAACAGGACACAAGGGAAAAAGATAAAAAAATAGATGAACAGACATTAGAAATTTTATCGAAAGAAATAATTAAAATAGGAATAAATAGGAGTGAGAAAAATGGCTAAAAAACGTGGAAATGGTGAAGGAACTATATACCAGAGGTCTGATAGTTTATGGGTTGGTCAAATAACTATTGGATATGACCCTGCTACAGGGAAACCAAAAAGAAAAAGTTTTTATGGGAAGACCCGTAAAGAAGTAGCAGACAAAATAACTCAGGCTTTACAAGATGTTAGGAAAGGTACTTATATAGAACCTACACAAATTACTCTAGGAGAATGGCTAGATAAGTGGTTAACCGAATATAAAAAAGGCCAATTAAAACCAAGTACCTATGATAGTTATGAAACCCTAATTAACGTCCATATTAAACCTGCCCTAGGAAAAATAAAACTAGTAAAATTACAACCTCATATGTTACAGAGCTTTTATAATCAAAAATTGGAAAATGGAAGAACAGATGGAAAAGGTGGCTTATCTACAAGAATGGTGAGATACTTACATGTAATTATCCGACAAGCGTTACAGCAAGCAGTAAAAGAAGGATTGTTGACTAGGAATGTAGCTGATGCTACTAATCCTCCCACTATTAAAAACAAACAAATAAGACCTTTAACAGAAGAAGAATTGTTAAGATTCTTTGAAGTAGCAAAAGATGACAGGTTATTTGCAGCTTATGTGGTAGCAGCTACAACAGGTTTAAGACGTGGGGAGCTTTTAGGTTTATGTTGGGATAGTGTAGATTTAGAGCAAGGCATTATTACTGTTAAACGTCAATTGCTAGTTTTAAAAGAAGGATTAAAGCTTGAAGAAACCACTAAAAGTAAAAGTGGTAAGCGAAATATAACACTAACAGATGATGCTATAAGGGAATTAAAGGCACATAGAAAAAGGCAGTTACAAGAGAAACTTTTATTTGGAGAAGCATACCAAGATAATGGACTGGTATTTTGCAAAGAAGATGGAAGCCCTTTAGACCCTAGAGAATTCACAAAGCGTTTTCAAAGGCTTTTAGAAAAGGCAGGATTACCAAAAGTGAGGTTGCATGATTTAAGGCATACTCATGCCAGCCTACTTCTAGCAAGAGGTGTACATCCTAAAGTGGTACAAGAAAGATTAGGGCACAGTAGCATAACTATAACATTGGACCTTTACAGTCACCTAGTACCTGGTTTACAGGAGTTAGCAGCGCAATCCCTTAATGGACTCCTTAGTAAAACAAAAAACCTTGGTAAAACCCAAGGCTAAAGATAAGTTTTGTAGATAATGCGTAAAAAAATACGTAAATTTTGCACCCCCCTACCCCGCATGAATGCTTATTTTACGTATAATGCGTAAAATACGTTAAAAAGTAGACAGGGATGGTCAACTTGACTACCCCAAGGTAGATATTTTTAGGGTATCCTTTTAAAGGACACCCTTTAAAACACAATCTAGTTGCATTACTAATTGCATTACTGGGTCTATATTTAAAGGTCTTCCAGAAAGTTCAAAACTCTGGAAACCTTGATTTTTAAGCTGGTGCCGAAGGCGGGAGTCGAACCCGCACGGGGTG
>Ga0224486_100520_pt1 | contig 10547 bp, 8 predicted proteins | sample TexhydDE_CT_test_FD_172013 | JGI IMG/M metagenome (GOLD analysis project Ga0224486, IMG submission 172013) | Fracking water microbial communities from deep shales in Oklahoma, United States - hydraulically fractured wells DE_CT_test ...
AACCGCCCATCAACAAGTTTTCTTTCACCGTCAGGCCGGCGAAGACTTTTCTGCCTTCCGGCACCTGGACTATCCCCCGCCTGACCACCAGGTGGGGCTGCCGCGGCAACTCTTCCCCCATAAAAAGGATAGAACCCCGGCGCGGCCGCACCAGACCGGCAATGGTATTTAAAAGGGTGCTTTTGCCGGCGCCGTTGGCCCCGATTATACTGACAATCTGACCTTGCTTAACTTCAAGGTTGACCTCGTGCAGGGCCATAATCGCCCCGTAGCCGGCGCTCAAGTTTTTAATCATCAACATCTCATTCCTCGTCCCCCAGGTAGGCCTTGATGACCTCTTCATTGCATTGAATGGCAGCCGGTGGCCCGCTGGCCAGGGTCTTACCGAAATTCTGGACATAAATGTACTGGCAGAGCTGCATTACTACCTCCATCCGGTGTTCAATCAGGAGGATGGCCAGGCCTAAATCCCTATTAAGCCTGGCGATGAGCTCAATCAGATCGATGACTTCTTTGGGATTCAATCCTGCCGCCGGCTCATCCAACAGCAATACTCTGGGACCGGTGGCCAGGGCCCGGGCAATCTCCAGGCGACGCTGGAGGCCGTAAGGTAGGTTCTCCGGCTGCCAGTCTTTATAAGCAATTAAGTCCACCAACTCCAGGTAGTGTAAGGCTTTTTCCCTGGCTTCCCGCTCGGCACGAAATTTCCCCGGCAGCGACAGGAGGGCGGAAAAAATATTATACTTCGTCAAGGGGTCGATAGCTGTCATGACGTTTTCCGCCACGCTCAGGCCCCGGAAGAGGCGGATGTTTTGAAAAGTGCGGCCCAGCCCGGCTTTGGCTATTCGATGCTGTTCCATATTGGTAATATCCCGGCCCGCCAGCAGCACCTGGCCGCTATCGGCTTTATAAACGCCGGAGATAACATTAAAAATCGTCGTCTTGCCGGCCCCGTTGGGCCCGATAATACCTACGATACCCTTTTCCGGCAGGTCGAGGTAAAAATCCGCCACCGCCTGGACGCCGCCGAACCTTTTGTTAAGCCCTTTGACTTCTAAAATATTCACGACCCCTCACCCTCCCTTATCCTGTTTCCCCGGGGCCGCAGCAGGGACAGGAGGGAGATTTCATACTCACCGAATAAACCGGTGGGTTTAAAGTTCAGGATTAATAAGACAATCACGCAGTAGGCGACGATACGCCATTCGGCTGCGGCACGTAAGATTTCCGGCAAACCTGTAAGCAGGGCGCTGGCGACGACGGCCCCGGTCAGGCTGTTGATGCCGCCGAAAAACACCATAATAATCCACTCGGCAGATTTGGTCCAGCCGAACATTACCGGCTCGACATAGGTCGTATAAAATCCATAGAGGACGCCGGCATAGGTTGTAATAGCTGCCGATAAAAGGAATGCCACCATTTTTACCTGGTTGACATTGATGCCCATGGACCTGGCCGCCAGTTCATCACTTCGTAAAGCCAGGCACTGGCGGCCGTAGCGCGAACATTTAAAACCCCAGACCAGCAATAGGCAGATCACGGCTGAAGTTACTGCTAAGAGAAGCGTGGTCTGCTTGGGTATGCCGGAGAGACCCATGGCGCCGCCGGTAATATTTACAGACTGGTTGAGGAGGGCAGCTATGGCTTCGCCAAAGCCCAAGGTTACCAGAGAGATGTAGTCCCGGCGTAACCTGATGGTTGGCAAGCCAACTATCACGGCTGCTATCAGGCCAACAACAACAGCTCCGCATGCCGCTAAAGGAAAGGAAAAATTATATTTAATGGCCATCAACCCGGCAACATAGGCGCCAATACCCATAAAAGCCCCCTGGCCCAAGGAAAAGAGGCCGGTTAACCCTGTAAGAATGAAGACGCCGGTCACGGCTACTACATTGATTGCTGTAAAGGTTAGCACCGAAGCTAAAAGTTCCATGGCCATACCCCTATCAAGCTTTTTCCTGGATATGGCTGCCAGCAATACCCCGCGGCCGCACCAGGAGAAAAAGTAACATAATGACGAAGATGAACACTGGTGATATACCCGAACCGACAAGCCGGATAAGTAAAATCTCAATTATTCCTAAAAGAAAGGCGCCGATAACCGCCCCGGACAGGCTGCCCAGGCCACCAATCACGGATGCGACAAAACCCTTGACCACCAATTGGCCGAGTTGGGGATAGAGGGTATAACTGATACCTAAAAAGACGCCGCTGATCCCGCCCAGGAAGCCCGCCAGGAAAAAAGCCAGCTGGATAATCCTTAGGACATTGATACCCATCAAACCGGAGGTATCGACGTCATAGGAAACGGAACGCAGAGCGGTTCCCAGCTTGGTTCTGTAAATCAGCACCGCCAGAATTATCAAGGCTAAGGATGAGATGCAGAACATGATGAGTTCCGGGACACCCAGCAGTAGCTGGCCCACTTTCACTGTGGCTACAGGGAAGAAATTAGGATAAGCATAAAAGTTGGTGCTGAAAAAGATAGTCATCAGGTTCTCCAGCAGCATGCCCAGGGTGATAGAAGACACGAAATAGTAGATCACAGGACCTTTATTATTGCGAATACGGCGGAAGGCAACTAATTCTGCTATAATCCCCAGCATCCCCCCTGCCAAAGAAGCAATAAGCAGGGTCCAGAGCAGTGATGTATGCCAGAACCTTGTGGCCAGGAAACCCACGTAGGCCGTCACGGTCATAAAACCACCGTGGGCGAAATTGCTGAACTTCAATATATTGAATATTATGGCAAACCCCACAGCGATCAATGCATATACCGCACCCAGGGAAATGCCGTTAATTATCAATTGTGCCGTCATAATTTGCCGCCCCTTTAAGTTCCTTCACGGGATGGCCGGGACGGATCCGCAGACCTATACCCGTCCCGGCATCCATCCATAAATTATTGCTGCTGCTGTTCCTTGGTAATATAACGCTCTTTGGTGATATACTGGCCCTTTTCAATTTTAATCATCACCATGACGATGGGTATTGGGAGATATGCTGATATTACCCGTTGTTCCCTTGACGTCCTTTGTCTGTTCCATGGCGTCCCGTACCTTGACCGGGTCAGGCGCACCGGCCCGCTTAATGGCGTCGGCAATGACCAGGATGCTGTCATAGCCGATGAAAACCTTATTCAGAGGCTCGTCATTATAGGCTGCCTTGTAAGCTTCTGCCACCTCCTTGATCTGCGGATCTTCCGCAGCGATGTTGTTGGGGAAATAAATGTCATTGGCGGCCTCGCCGGCCAGGCTGGCAAAGGGCGGGGCAAAATCCAGGCCGCCGGTTATGGGGACGTTGATGCCTATCTGCCGCGCCTGCTGTACTGCCAGGACGTCTTCCTGGATATAGTTGGGAATATAAATTGTTTCGGCCCCGGCCGCTTGAATTGCCGCCAGCTGGGTTTTGAAATCTTTATCGCCCGTCTTGTACATTTGTTCGGATACTATCTGCCCGCCATGGCTCTTAATGTAGTCAATAAAAGGTTTGGCAAGAGATACAGAATATGCATTGGCCTGGTTGTACAGAACCCCTACTTTTTTCAAATTCAGTTTTTCCAAGGTATAGCTGGCGACGATCTCGGCCTGTTGCACGCTGCTCGGCTGGATCAGGAAGTTATAGGCCCACGGCTTGCCGTCGTTTTTCGTCGTCGCCCTCTCGTCAATAAAGCTCCCCAGGATAGCTACTTTAGTGTTTTCGGCAACGGGTGCGAGGGCGATGCCGATATTGCTGACCGGCGGGCCGATTATGGCCACGGCTTTATCCTGGGTAGCCAGGCGGTTGTAGGCGTTGATCGCCTCCTGGACGTCATTTTTGGTATCATAGGTAACCAGCTTCAGCTTCTTACCATTGATACCGCCCTCTTTATTGATCTTGTCGATGGCCAGCTGGGCACCATTGGTAACCATCTTGCCCCAGACCGAGGTGGTAGAACTTAAATCCTGCAGGTTGCCGATGACAATTACCTCACTGGAACTTGCCTGGTTTTCTCCGCCGTCTGCCTGGCTTTTGTCCTTGGCAGAATTGCCCTGGCCGCAGGCAGTCACCAAGAAAACCAGGACAAGAACCATGAATGACAAGACTAACTTTTTCATGCCTTCAGTACCTCCATTCTTTTCTTTTTGCTTTTGGTTTTCATGCATTATCTTAGAAAATACCTCAGATTGGCTGTTTCCCTACTTACACCCCCTTTCAAAGCCACACCTATACTCCAGCATGCACAGAGAGGGTGGCTGTGTTATTTGCCAGTAGCAATAACCTGGCCGGCGAGTCCATAATCTACCGAAGATCGCACCAGTAATTGGGCTGGTAGCCTTTCAACCACAGGTTTATTTTTCCGCTTGCTGTTAATCAACTTGATCAACCGCTCCGCCGCCCTCTGGCCAACCTCGTAAAAGGGCTGGGCCATCGTGGTCAGGGGAGGGTCCATTAGTTCTGACATGTCCAGGTTGTCATAACCCATGACGGCAACATCGTCCGGTACCCGCAGACCCTTTGCCTTTAGAGCTTTAATAACCCCCAGGGCCTTGGGATCGCTGGCGGCAAATACGGCATCCGGCCGCTGGCCCCGCTCCAGGATAGTGAGAATGGCTCGGTAACCATCTTCCCAGTCCCGGGTACCGTGAACAACCAGGTCCTCGTTATAAGCTATACCGGCCTCCGCAAGGGCCGCCTGGTATCCGGCAAAACGCTGGCGGTAGAGGTCCAGTTCTAAAGTGCCGTTGACAAAGGCGATACGCCGGTAACCTCGCTCGATGAGGAATTTAGTGGCTTCATAGCCACCCCGGAAGTTGTCGACTATAACGGCATCCACCTTGTCTTCCAGGTGGCGGATCATGAGTACTACCGGGAAACCCTGATCTTTGAGTTCCAAAATGTGGGTGCTGGCGGCCGTGGCTGTGGAAAAGATCAGGCCGTCGACCAGCCTCTTGCGCAGGTTGTCGACATAGGCCTTCTCTGTTTCTATATCTTCGTCGGTATTGCACAGGATAACGGTATAGCCATACTTTTTGGCCACATCGGTTATCCCTTTGATAGCCGCCGGGAAAACCAAATTCCGCACATTGGGAATGATCAGGCCGATGGTTCTGGAGCGCCCTTCTTTCAAACCCTTGGCCAGGGCATTAGGCTGGTAGTTGAGCTCACGTACGGCGCGCATGACTTTTTCTTTCGTTTCCGGGCTGACCGCCACCCGGCCGCTTAAGGCCCGGGAAACGGTGCTGGGCGAAACCCCGGCCCTCTCGGCAACTTCTTTGATATTGACCATACTCTAGCTTCCTTTGCTGCAAACCTTTGTGCAATCCATTGTGCAATCGTTTGTAAAATATATTCGCTGCGGACCGTCAAATTCCTGCCGGGGTAAGAAAAAATTTTGCGGCCTAAACAGGATGAAGCCCCTGCCATCAGGGGCTTCATCCTGTTCCTTGCAATCCATTATTTCCGCGGCAAAAAAGGTAACCGTCGCACCCGGATCCTCCGGCTTTGAAATACTACTACCGCACCTCGTTGGAGAACTTCAGATAGCCCTGGTAGATTAGCCCGGCATAAAGCCAATATAGTTGCCGGTCTTTTATCAGGCTGGCGAAAGATTACCACTGATGGGCTTGAGGCCTGGCGAGTTGTTAACAGGGTACCGAAATCAGTATCTGCCGTTAAAATAATACGATTATCTCTCGATGCCAGATCAAAGATAAGCTGATCGGGAACCTCGGCCATTCCTAAATCTCTCACGTGTATTGCATCATAGCCAGCTTTACATAGTTCCTGAGCTAAATAAGGTGACAAGGCGTTATCCACTAAAAACTTCATACTTCGCTGATAAGAGGTAACTCACGTTCGCGTACAGCTTCAGCAGCAAAACGTAAGGCCTCGGTAATATCTTCGGCTTCAAGGTCGGGGTAATACTTTAAGATTTCCTCCCGGCTTAGCCCGCTGGCAAAAAGATCAACCACCGTAGCAACAGGAATGCGTAGACCCCGGATACAGGGTACCCCCCCATCTTTTCCGGTTCTATGGTTATACGTTGGAAACTCACAAGTATCACCTCTTAATTTTACTCAATTTATATATACATTTTACCATTTGGTAGACACCTTTAAAAGCCCGGCAAGAAATGAAGAAATTAAAAGCCCTGAAGCTGGCTTCAGGGCTTACTGGTTCACCTCTGCACTCTCCCGGAGGCATCGCCGCGCATGAGCGTCATTACTTCCTCCTTGGTGACATGGTTGAAGTCGCCGGGGATGGTGTGTTTCAGGCAGGAAGCGGCCACGGCAAATTCCAGGGCCTCGGCCGGGGCAAACCCTTCCGTCAGGGCGTAGATTAAGCCGCCGGCGAAGGCATCACCGCCGCCGACCCGGTCCACAATGTGGATCTGGTAGCGACGCGAGCGGTAAAACTCCCGGCCGTCATAGAGGAGGGCCGACCAGCCATTGTCAAAAGCGGAGAAACTCTCACGCAGGGTAATTGCTACTTTTTGCAGGTTAAAGCGGGTCAACAGCTCCCGGGCTACCTGACGGTAACCCTCTTCGCTAATTTCCCCTTTGGTAACATCGGAAGCAGCCGCTTTAATGCCGAAGACCTTCTCCGCGTCTTCTTCGTTGCCGATGGCTACGTCTACATAAGCCATTAATTCCGTCATGGTCGCCCGGGCCTGAGCCGGGGTCCAGAGGTTCTTGCGGTAATTGAGGTCGCAGCTAACGGTGAGGCCCATCTCTTTCGCCGTTCGGGCAGCTTCCAGGGTAACGGCGGCCACATTCTCGCCCAGGGCGGGAGTAATACCAGTAAAGTGGAACCAGGAAGCACCGGAAAAAATCCTGGCCCAGTCAAATTCACCCGGCTGTACCCCGGCGATGCTGGCGTACTTGCGGTCATAAACCACCTTTGAAGGCCGCTGGGACGCCCCGGTTTCCAGGAAATAGATCCCCAGGCGTTCACCGCCTTTCAGGATAAAACTGGTGTCTACGCCGTAGCGACGCAAATGATTGATAGCCGCCTGGCCCAGGGGATTGGCCGGGACTTTAGTGACGAAAGCGGCCTCGGCGCCGTAATTGGCCAGGGAACAAGCGACGTTGGCCTCCCCGCCTCCGTAAGTAACATCAAAGGAATCAGCCTGGATAAAGCGCTGGTAGCCTGGTGTGGACAGGCGCAGCATGATCTCGCCAAAAGTAACTACTTTAGCCACAGGAAAAACTCCCTTCTAGCAAAATTTAATGCCTGCGATGTTGAGAGAGTCACAAAGGGCATGTATGGTTAAAAAATTATTGCCCTCTGGCAGCCCGGATGGAGGCTACAAATTTGCGGGCTGTTTCCTCTACCTGCTGGTAATCGCCAGTTTTGGCCCCTTTGGTCAGTTCACCCCCAACCCCTACGGCCTCGCAGCCGGCCTTGATCCACTGGCCCACGTTCTCCAGGCTGACACCGCCCGTAGGTATAATCGGCGCCTGGGGCAAGGGCCCTTTAATGGCTTTAACCATTTCCGGACCGAAGGCGCTGCCCGGGAAGAGCTTGACGAAATCACTGCCTGCCTCCATCACTTCAACTATTTCTCTTATAGACATGGCCCCGGCCATACAGACTTTCTGGTAACGGTTACAGGTTTTAACCATCTCAAGATCCAGGGACGGGCTGACCAGGAACTCGGCCCCCGCCAGAATAGCCAGCCGTGCTGTGGTAGCATCCAGGACCGTACCGGCGCCAATAAGAATCTCTCCCTGGCGATATGTAGCCGCCAGTTCCCGGATAACTTCCAGGGCTCCCGGTACGGTAAGGGTGATCTCAATGGCCTCCACCCCGCCCGCTTTCACGGCTTCAGCAATTTTGAGCGCCTGGTCCGGATTCTCCGCCCGGACTACAGCCACGATCCCGCAGTCGATAATCCGCTGCATAATCTTTAACTTTTGCATACTCATCCACCTCCGGTTTATATTATGAAACACTGTTTTACTATGATAAATATTCGCTGTGTCGGGTTTAAAATCCTGCTTTTCCGATTAAATCTTTTTCCCTTGCACTAAATCCAGGCTCAAGGCATACAATATTTTGCAAGCTTTTGCGAGGAGGTTCTTTTATGCGTTTTGGCCTCGCCCTGGGAGGTGGGGGGTTAAAAGGAGCAGCCCACTTAGGAGTTTTACGCGTCCTGGAGGAAAACAATATTAAACCCGACGTCGTCGTCGGTACCAGCGCCGGTTCCATTGCCGCCGCCCTTTATGGGGCCGGCCTCCTGCCGGCCGTTAGTTCCATGGGCAGCCTCCCTTTTGCTAACATATTTAGACTGGAAAACTACCGCTTTACCGGTTTGCCCCTGGGGCTAATTCAAGGCGGTACCATTGAAAGCGCGCTGAAAAAGGTCCTGGGCAATCGCCTTCTTTCGGATCTCCAGCCCCTGACGGCAGCCGTGGCCTGTGATTTAAGTAGCGGTGAAACAGTTATCTTTACTGCCGCCAGGCCGGTTAAACCCTTGCCGCCGGATACGGTCTTGGGCGGTGATGTACCTGCCTGGCAGGCGGTACGAGCCAGTATCTCTATCCCGGCCCTCTTTGCTCCCTATAAAATCGGCTCCCGTCTATTGGTCGACGGCGGCCTGACAGACAACGTACCGGCCGATATTGCCCGCTGCCTGGGGGCCGATATAGTCGTTGCTGTAGACCTGGACTGTGGTGTTCCTCAACGCAATTTCCGACATGCAGGCGAGGTCCTTCTCCAGAGCCTGGAGATTATCAGCCAGCGCAATACTTCCCTTACCCTAAGGCTTTATGCCGATCTGGTCCTTAAGCCCATAAAAAAGCCCGTCAGTTCCTGGGATGTCAGCCAGTTTAGCAATTTAGTAAATGCCGGGATTGAAGAAACCCTGCGTAATCTGTCGCAAATACGCCGCCTGCTGGGGTAATAAAAAGCCGGCTCCCTGATATGGGGCCGGCTTTTTACAACTTACACTTTGAGATTACATCGAGTTACTTTAGCCAGTGCCTCGTTTAACGCCGCCGCTCTATTCTCGGGTACAATTACTGTTAAGTGATCACCTTCCAGAAGCCTGGTATTACCGCGGGGAATGATTTCCCTGGCTCCTCTGCGTATGGTAACCAACAAACAATCTACGGGTAAGGCCAAGTCTTTGACCCGGCAACCGCAGGCGCTCGCCCCGCTCTCAACTACAGCCTCGACAATCAGCATTTTATCTTTAATAGAGGGTTTCGAAATACCCTCACTCTTCGCCCTGGCTAAATCCCGTTCCAGCAGCATCTCATAAACTGGTAAACATCCCAGAGCCTCCGCTACTATAAAAGCAATCATACAGGTAAAAAGAAGCGGTAAGATGTGCTGGTAATTACCTGTCATTTCGATTATGAGCACAATCCCAGTAAGAGGGGAACGCACAATAGCCACGAAATAGGCAGCCATGCCAATTACCGCGAAAGATGGCCCCAGGCCCTGAAAACCGGGAACAAGCAGGCCACTAACCTGGCCAACAAAGGAGCCTAGTAAAGCCCCCAAAACCAGGAGCGGTAGAAAGATCCCCCCTGGAACCCCGGCACTGTAACTTAACATAGTTAAAAGAAACTTGACAGCAAAAAGAAGGGGGATAATACCTACTTGAACCCGGCCCCAGAGAACATCTTCTGCCAGCTGGTGCCCGCCGCCTAAAACGCGGGGTAAGAAATAGCCCAAAACCCCTGCCAGCGAGACTGCCAGCGACGCCCGCAACCAGCGGGGCAGTCCCTTTAACCTGTCTGCCAGTTCAAGGCTTCCTTGCAAGGTACGATTAAAAGCCACGCCTAAAATACCGGTTAATATTCCCAGAACTAAAAATGCCGGTAAGGTGGTCAGAGGTAAAGGTAATAATTCCTTAATGCGAAAGGTAGGAAGTGGCCCTAAAATCCTCTGGGATATCAGATCGGCAGTGACACTGGCTGCCAGGGCTCCTCCTAGTACATAGGGTGAAAAATTACGGCGCAGTTCTTCCAGGACAAAAACTACTCCCGCCAGGGGGGCGTTAAAGGCTGCTGCCAGCCCTGCTCCTGCACCACAGGCAATTAAGTGAAGTTGTTCTGTTTTGGACCGGCTAAGGCTTTTACTTACTACCTGGCCGGCTGCAGCTCCCATTTGTACCGTCGGCCCCTCCCGGCCCAGGGATAGACCGGCCCCAATAGCCAGGGCCCCGGCAATAAATTTTACCAGGATAACCCGCCACCAGATGAGCTTGCGTTGGTTAATCAGAACAGCTTCCACATGGGGAATGCCGCTACCGGCTGTTTCCGGAGCAAAACTGGTCAACCAGCCGGCCAGGGCTCCGGCCAGCCCCCCCAGGCAGGGTAACACCAGCCAGCCCCAGCCGGGTATACTCCGCGCCCACGTTAAAAGCTCATTACGCCATAAGTCCCCTTCCGTCAGGACAAGGCGAAAGGCTACACCAACTACCCCGGCGCCTGCGCCCGCCAAGGCACCTTTTAGCAAGAAGCGTAGAAAATAATCATAACGGCTTAACAACAGGCTATCATGAATAGAATGTTTTTTAAGTAAAAGAGCTTCGTCCCGCACTTCTTTTCCTG
>Ga0224486_100521_pt1 | contig 10483 bp, 9 predicted proteins | sample TexhydDE_CT_test_FD_172013 | JGI IMG/M metagenome (GOLD analysis project Ga0224486, IMG submission 172013) | Fracking water microbial communities from deep shales in Oklahoma, United States - hydraulically fractured wells DE_CT_test ...
ATCAGAAAGCTTCAATTGCTACTGTTATTGATCCCGCCCAGTGACTCTGGTGAATCGAATCTAGCCCTTTTCGTAACCATATGAGATACTTTGAAACTAAACAATGCCACATAACCTGTAAACCCTTTTATCAAGGATTGCACGGCTATGTGGCATTGTTTCGTAAAAATTGTCAGGAATCGTCAGGCGACTAATCACCGGTAATCATAAGGTACGGACCTTTGTGATTCTGCTGTATGACAGCTCCAGCAAGCGGGAAATGGATCTGCAACTTTTTACCGCTGATTTTTAAATATATAGCTTCTGTTGTTACCCCTAATACTCTGTTGGACTTTCTTCTCTTGCAACTCTAGACATATTATCACCTCTAGGGTCAGATACCCAGGAATAGGTTCTTCAATCAAAAAGAACCGTCCGGGACCAGTGAAAAAGTGACCTAATTGACTAGTTTTTCAGTCCCGTTTTATACAAAACTTACACTGGTATAATAAATTGATAAATTAAGACGGGTATTGGGGTCTAAGGAGGATAGTATTGCCGCTATCCTCTTTAGATTTACTGCAATTGCTGCTATTTTTGATTGTTTTGATACACTAACAAGACCATACCCTCTTGCTCGGGATAGCCCATGAAACCTCTTTAGCTCAGCATTCTTGCCTTCTATTGAGGCTCGTTTCTTGTACTTCTCCTTGAATTCTTCTGACTTTTGATATTGGGATATTTCATAGAATTCGCCAGCGTTTAGTCCCACTTGAAGAATCTTTCTAGCACTTTTTTTAGCGCATTCATCGTGCTTAGGACATTCTCTGCACTGCTTCATTTCAAAGTAGTATTTGTAGCCTTCTCTTTCTCCTGATTTGTTTTTTAGTTTGTAATACTTTTTCTTTACTGTTACATTGCCTTGACTACATTCCCATTCATCTGAATCTTTGTTGTAGCTGTAGAGTGTTTCATCCATTCTGTAGGCTGAGGAGCTTATGGGTATGTAGGCTTTTGCATTTATGTTTTCTACCTCAACTAGCACTTTCTTCCTGAAGTATGCCTTGTCTGCATATAGCTCGTCTATCACTATCCCCGTATCTTTTGTCTGTTCCAGCATTTCCTTTACTAGGCTTCCATCCATGTACTCACCGCTTGCTGTTTTGACTGATGTAATTATTCTTTCCTCTGTGGTCATTACAAATTCTGTCTTGTAACCGTAAAAACTCTGATGTTTACTCTTTCTACCAACTCTTGCATCTTCGTCTATCAGTGAACGGGTGCCTTTCTGGTTGATGAATTTAGGGTCCTCAAGAACCTGCATCGTCTTGTTTATCATACCTCTTGTTTCGAGGTTTTCTGGGGTTGTTTTATTATCCACCTTTTCTATTACTGATTCCAGGTATTCCTTCATAACCTGCTTTGCTTCTTTATGATCTGCAATCTCCTTGTAATCAGGCACCTCTGGCAGGTCTTCCAGTGTCTCTTTTGTCTCATCTTCATAGGTTTTTATTATTTTTCTTGCTAGGTGTTTCATAAGTCTTTCTGGTGTTTTCTTTATGGTGTTGGCTTCTATATGAGTGGCATCTATGCTTATGCTTGTGGACTCGATTATCCCCTTCTGCACACATTGCTTAACAATCTCTGTGATAATTTCATCCAAAGTGGTTTCTTCCAAACGTTGTGTGCGGAATTTAGATAGAAGACTTTTGTCAGGAAGCGAATCCTCCGGGTTCAGGCCCAGAAAGTACAGATGAGCGATATTTAGCTGTGCCTCCTCTATGACCTTCTCATCGGAGAGGTTGTATAGATGCTGCAAAAACAGTAATTTACACATTAATTCAGGTTCCTTTGCAGGTCTTCCGAAGTTTGTGCAGTACTTATCCCTGAGCAATTCGTTTATGAAACTAAAATCCACAACAGAATTAACCCTCTTAAGTATATGATTTTCCGGTATTTTAGTGTATAATGATGAATGAAAAGACAATTGTTTTGGCTTGTACTGAAGCATTTGAATCCCCCCTGTTGGTTGTGTTGGTTTGCTACTTACATTATACCATAACCAGGGGGTCTTTTCATTTAAAAACCTCTTTATTTCAACATTTAGATGAACTTCTAACAAACCAAAACTATTAGGGCAGATCAAAATATCTGGACTTTTTCACTGGTCCCGAACCGTCCCAGGTGATTTCCCTGGAGATTTCCCAACAACTAAACACTACGACTCTATGATAAACTCTATTAGTTTTTCAACTTCTCCAATATTCGCATCAGTTTTAAGTGCATTATGAAAAAGCTCAAAAGCTTCACAATCATTAGCCATAAGCCAATTCAATGATTTCTTGGGGCCTAAATACCATCTATCCTTAATATTGAAGTAAATCTCCAATGAATCATTTAACATCCAATGATATCTGTAGTTTCCCTCAACATCCCCTTTTCTTGATCTGTGGAGCATCTTTTGAAGCCATCTCTTATAGAATTCTTTTTCATTGCTTGTCATTTTGACTGGTCCGTTCTTAAACCTTTTTTCTACATTTTCTAGAAACTCAATGCACTTATTTCTCTTATCTATCAATACTTTCCCGCCTGCAACCTGCAGAAATTGATCATAATCCTTCATTTTTTCAGTCTTATAGATCCAGGCATCAAGACTTCTATTATCTAGAATGCTTGTATCGTTCTCTTCTATTGGATCCTCACAAAAACACAATAGATCTATGTCGCTTTCTTCTGTATAATCACCACTAGCAAATGAACCATACAAAATTATTGAATGACAATTATGTTTTCTTACTAAATATTCCTTAATAGATTGCAACAACTTGTCTTCCAAGCTTTATCCTCCTAAAACGACTAATTCTATAACTCTACTAGCATTCAAAATTCATAACTATACCTGTCATCAATAAATGAACAAACCCCTGAAAACACTGCAAATAAGCTATTATCAAGGGATTATATATCTATTTTCTTGTCAGCATACAGACCGTCTCAACGTGCGTTACAACATAGCCCTTATATAAAATAGCAAATCACACTGTAACCGGGGTAAATACTCAGTTCCTATCCCCCCATTTTCACTTCTGAAAGTCTCAATGTGGGTGCTGAATTTAGTAATATTCCTTCGAATCTTCATCTGGTTCTTGGGCTTCTTTCCCAGCCATCAAGTCCTGAATCCATATTGGTACATTCTGAAGTGGCTTTCTTTCCTTAAGGTGCTTGATCACATCTTCTACATCTTCATCTCGCCAGAACCTATCTCGGATGTAGCATCTACGACAACAATAATTTCCGTTTTTTGATTTATTCTCAAACTCAGTTCCGCAGTAGTAGCATACATGCTGGTAGGTAATTGGATTCTTATGTTCCCATTCTCTTTTACATTCTGTAGAACAATAGGTCTTTGGGCGTCCTTTCAGTTTCTTCTGATTAATTGGCTTCCCACAGTTTTTACAGTGTCCTCTGATTACCTTTTCAGGCTTTGGCTTACTATAGTCCTGTCCATACCCATCTAGCCCTCGACTCTTGCAAAAATTCCTGACACTATCTCTGCTTAGATCCATCGCAGTGGCTAAACTGCGGTATCCTATGCCTAGTTTTCGTAATTCAATAATCTTCTCTTATTGCTCATTAGTCATTTGCATAACCTCCAATCCTATGATTGGTATCTAGTAATGCAATAGAATTTTTTAGAAGTCAAGAAATTATTAGTTCTTATATATTAAATATTGCGAAGTAACTCCTAGAGATTATGCTCATACTATTACTTTCTTTAATTTTTTCCCATAAGGATGTGACATATCCTTATGCTCAACAATAATTAGTTTGTTCTCCTCAATCATTTTTTCTATACGCAAAGCATACCAACTATCACTAACACCCAACTCATAATTTCCCATAATATTACCAATTAAACGAGCCATAATAAAATCATCGTCAGGAATATTTTTTGTAATAATGTAATCATAATAATCTTCAGGAACAGAAATCAACTTACCGTTTACAATAGCTCTTAATGGCGCATTTTCCTTTACCAAGTCACACCAACGGTTACTAAACATTTGTTTTTCAGATTGAGATAATTGTTTTTCCAAAGGCAAGAATTGATATAATTTCCCTGGATTTACTTGCCCCCAGTCGCTATAAATAACAATTTCATTGTCAGATACTTGTTGATATTCCGGTAATGTTACAACACTTATTTGACAATCAATATTTCTTAATACATTGCAAATAAAGTAAAATCCACAAGTCGAATAAGGAGTGTTACTCTTCCATATTCGTATTTGTGTGCCAGTAGTTGCAGCAGACAACAGTTTTTTCATATCTTTTCGTTGATTATTAAAAAACTGTTCTTGTTGATTATCATCAAAATCAAATCGTTCCCACATTCTTTGAAAAACACTCTGACGCTCAACTCCATCAAATTCACCGGATATATCCCCAATATCCAATGCAAATCCTATATAAACTACATCTTGTGAATCTCCACCAATAGCCTGACCTTCTAAGTTTTTCTTTAATTCGGTTTCTGATGGTTTTTTTCCAATATATCCGATAGCTCCACCAAGCATACCTTTTTCATCATAGTTCTTTGCTACTTTCATAGAACCTTTCGTACTATCACTGAATACAACTTCAAGCATTGATTTACCTCCTATTATACAAATAATCTTTGTTATGTAATATTCTACAACTATTCATTAACTAAAATTCTTACCGCTGATCCTTTTTATTAACCTACAAAATTCATCCCATTCATCAGGAAACTTGTTATCACCATACTTCTTTATATTTCGACCACTTTTGATAATTTCTAAACTCCACTGTGTTCCATCGCAAATACCAGGCTCTATATACTTAGACTTCCAGTTTAGTAGATTCAGCATTTTCAATAGATGTCTGCCTATCCCATTCATTTTCACAATTTTTGCAGTAATATTCCGGATCTGAATCAGTGATGCAACAACCACCAAGCTTTATTTTTCCTTCCTCAGCCATCAAGAAAGCATCATGTGTTGGGATTCCAGTCTCAACGTGGTAAATGTATTTGAACAATTTAGCAAAAACTATCCCCCCTGAAAGCCTGATTTTACGCCACTTTCAGGGTTTTATAAGTCAGCAGTACGACCGCATCAGTATCACAGTCTCCACAGGGTCGAGACCGCAGCATTGTTGAGCCACAACATATGGGGTTGGAAATGATTTTACATACTAGATATACGGGTAAGCAGACAGACGGTCTCGACGGTATTACCTTTGTCCCACAAAAGTTCCTGTATTTCATGTCCATCTTTATAAACAGGAAAGTTAAAGGATATCGATTTTAAAGGTACTTCTGCTTCATCACGGGTATATATCTGAATTTCTTTAATTAAGGAAGATACAAGAGCTTTTCGTTCTTCGTCGCTTATTCTATCATAGACTTTTTCAAAATTAATCATAAGTTTATAAACATTATCCAAGGTGATTGCATCACGCTCAACAGATTGTCGTCTTAACTTTGCATCTTCTATTTTTTCTTCTAACTCCACAATAATATCATACAGACCATCTAAACGAATAGTCATATCATGCAATTTTCTCTCCCGATAACGGGTGTCTTCTGGCAGGGTGTCAATTTCATTTTCCAATCGAGCTTTATTTAAATCAACCTCTCTTAGCTTAGTTTCATAATTTTTAATCTCTTTATCAATATTTGTTGTATCAATCTGAGTACCAATTCTTGCTTTTACTTCCTTTGCAAATGTTTCATTACTAACCAATTCTCTGATTGCCTCAATTACAATAGGTTCAATGTCAGTTTTCTTAAGCATAGCTTTGTAATCACAATTTCTGCCGCGTACCGCGCGATTACGGCTACATACATAATAGTAAACTTCTTTATATGTGCCGTCCTTATTTGTCCATGCATGTTTATTGGTATACATTGGACCGCTACAACCAGGACACTTCAAAATACCTGTTAATAAATGTGCCCGATCCTTACCTACCTTTGACGGCTGTTTTACTCCTGTTTCAATTCTTTTTTCACGAACCTTATTCCATAATTCTTCACTAATAATAGCTTGGTGCTGCCCATCTGCCAGAATATAATCTTCTTGTTTAGTTTGACGATACTCATTTTTTGTCCCTTTCACTTTTTCTCTAGCTCGTCTACCAAAAGCAATTTTCCCACAGTAAATAGGATTGTCTAAAATCATCCTTACAAAATGGCCACTCCACTCTTTTAGTGTTCCATTTTGCCTTTGTATTTTTTTAATCCCTTGTAAGTTAAGATATTTTGCTATTCCTCCATACCCTATATCTGAATTTGCAAATTTATCATATATTAAGCGAATTACCTCTGCTTCTTCCTCTTGAATAAATAGCATTTTATCCTTCAAATAGTAGCCATACGGAGCAAATCCACCATTCCAACCACCTTGCCTAGCTTTTTCCTTACGCCCATTCATGGTCTGCTCAATGATGTTTTCTCTTTCAATTTCAGATACCGCTGAAAGAACTGATATAAGTAGTTTTCCACTTGTCTGCGATGAATCAATGCCTTCTTCAATGCATATGAGGTTTATTCCAAAGGATTGTACAAATTCTAATGAATTTAAGATGTCAGCAGCATTTCTTCCAAATCGGGATAATTTATAGACTAATATATAGTCAATTTGTAACCCATTTTCAATATCTGACAACATTTTTTTAAAAGCAGGTCGGCCTTCAATGGATTTTCCCGACTTTCCAGCATCTTCATAGATATCTACTATCAGCATTTCTTCTCTATCCGCAAAGCGTTTCAAGCTATTTATTTGACCATCTAAGCTAAATCCATCCACCTGCATCTCTGTACTAACACGAGGATATAGAACACATTGCTTTCCACTTCTATTCATAATCCTACCTCCTGACCTAAATTTATAATCTTATAGATGAAAAATATCATTATGTAATGTGCTGTGTAAACTACACAGCACAGTCTATGTCTTTTAAAATTTCAGCTCCATGCTTTTCTACCACGCTTGCCAATGTGTTCATAAAGACATTGAATTCTTGAGATTGTGGCTGAAAATCTTTTTCTTTAGGAGCAGCCTTGTTAGTAGTTGTATCTTCTGATACCACTTTGATTTTTTCCATCTGTAAACACCTCCGTGATTACATAACTCAATTATAAATAGGTTTTAAGTATATGTGAAATGTGTCGTTTTCTTGTTCCGAGCTAACATTTTAAAAAAGGCATATTTATAGGCTCTTTAATCCTATACTGATTTTGAGAGCCTTATTTATACAAGAAATTTCTTTCTCACTTATCCTGCCAACATATATTTTCAATCGCTTTTTATCTATTGTAATGATCTGTTCTAGCAATACTATTGATGGAGCTGATAGCACGCAATGACCTTTAAATAGGCAATGAGTTGGCAGTCTAGCTTTATAATAAGTTTTCCCCGTGATTACAGCTACAATGATTGTAGGTCTAAATCTATTACCTATATTTTTTTAAATCACTAAAACCGGACGATATCCTCTTTACTCCGATCCAATTACATGTTTCAAATTAGCATAGAAAATATCTCCACGTACAATGCAGTTCTATATTTCTCATCTCCTTTCCGTATAACAAGAAATATTTGAATCATCATTTTTTAGTAAAATCAGACGGCTGTTGGCACAGCTCCACGGGAGTTTAACCCTATCGGCGTTCTTCCGAAACCCTACCCATTGCCTGCGACGCTTTCAACGCTCGGACTGTGGCTATAAGGGAGTATCATTATCCCATTTATATGTCTTCGCCCGTAAATTGCCACATTTACTTTGTTACTTGATATTTTTCGCTCTCCCTGGATAGAGGTCATGGCGTATAAGTAGCTTGGCTCAATATAAATGGAATGTATCCGTTTTACTTTATGCTGCAAAGTCGTTATCTGACCTGCGTTCTTTGTCAAGGAACAGTTGCCACATGGCAGGAAATCTATAAATTGGAAGAACGGAAAGGGGTGCGTACTTCCCTTATGGATTTACCTGTTAAGCGATATTGAAAGTCAATATTTTGGTAATCAGTTTGGTTTCCAATCTGCGACGTAATGCCTCATCCACACATAAATGCAAATTACCACTTTCATCGAAAAGCTGTCTTGTGGATAATGCAGCAATGTAACCGCCATAATGTTTCAAAACGTCATTGATGGCATCCACATCGCCACTTGCAGCCAATACGATGACAGGATAAGAAACCAGACGATTACCTGATGTCTTATTATTCATTGGTATCTCCCTCCATAAATTTTTTTAGCTGTTGCAACGTTCTCGTCCTTTGGTACTGGACAGTGGCACGGAGCATATTAAGCTTATCCCCGATTTCTCGGTCGGAGAGCTCAAGGAAGTAGGAAAGCAGAATAACATCTCGTCTTCTCTCCGGCAAGCGCTCCAATGCCTTGGCAATGATATCATCAGTCACAGCGACATCAAGACCTAAAGCATTGAAAATCTGCTCGGTAGCAAAGTATTGATCCTCCGTATAAAGCTGCTCCAGTTGCTTTGCTGACAAATCGGAAAAGGATACTTCCCGGCTACGCTGTCGTTTCAGTTCATCATAGAAGTCCCTTGCCTCATGCTTTAGTATCTTTTTGCAGAAACTGTCAAAGGCGTGTTGCTTGCTTTGTTCGTGATTATTGGGTTTCACATTCTCACCCCCTTTCGGGCGGTGACTCCGCTGCTCCCCTTTCGCCACTATTACGGTGAGAATATTGAAAATGCAAAACTTACAGAAAAATTTCCGAGATTTTTTTAAATTAAACGCAAAAATACCCGGCTGAAAGCACAGTCGGGCATGAGTAAAGCAATTAATTATTAAGTAATATTGTATATGTTTATATACGTAGCGATAATATATTGCTTGAAGATATAGGCCTTTTTGATAAGCAAGTTTTAGATGAACAGTAATAATAAAAAATAGACACAGCACACCCCTTTACATCGTCCTGTCTCTAAAAATCATTTTTTGGAAAAACCGACGACTAAGTTTTATTTTTTTATAAAATCAAAAGTATTTTAGAGTGAATATAATTTCAATTAGACGGTAATCCCAGACACTATATCGATAGAAAAAGCCGATAATATATGATTATGAAAATCACATATTATCGGCTCTGCGTCTAAGCATCTGGCTCTTTGATAACTGACATGTTAAATTCTTGTATATGTACAAGAGTTTCTTGTTTACATTTTGGGCAATATAGTGGAAAACACTTTAATACTGTATCTTCCCTTATACGGATTCTCGTTTTATTGGCGCAGATAGGACAACATACCCATTTTGGTTTTTGCAACTAGTCTTCCCCCCTTTTTTATTTTCTCCAGTATGATTTTCGTATTTAATAAAATGTCTAAAATATCATTTTAAATTAGTGTAGATTGCAACACTTTATTCTATCACTATATAATTTGTACACTATAACATCTAAAATTGAGAAAATATTTAAGGTACATATATTAACCATAATCATGAAGTATCACATAGGCTTTTTGCTTTATTTTAGTTTTTGCAACCAAGAGACTCGAGTGTTTCGATCATTTCTTCATCGAAGTAACCACTATTCTAGCTTGAATAGACTCGAGAAAAGAAATAGATTGAGTTTACCCGATCAAGGTTACAGATTAGTTTTCAAACATTAAATTTACTTGATTTTGGATATAATTATCTATATAGTAATGTTAGTTTTGTATAGAAGCAAGATAAATACCAGCCAAAAATATTTCTGGAGTAACAGTTAAGTCTGCAAACCTGATTCTATTTACTCTCTTCATTAAAAGTAAATTATAGTGTAATTCCATTTATAATTAATATCGCAATAATTAATCCAGTAATCCCAACACTAGTTGCACTATATATCCAAAGTTTTGCTCGATTAAACTTTAGTGCTTTAGCAATAACAACTATTGTCCAAACACCTGCTAACGGAGTTAACAGAAGTATGAACCATGAACCATGCTTTTCTATGCGATCCTGCCATTTTCCGTTTAGACTTTTTTCAGCGATTTTGTTCATGAATTTAAATCTCATCAACCATTCATAGCATATATCCACAAATGGAATAACCATCCAATTTCCTAGTGAAGCCCAAAAAAAAGCGTCAAACCAATTTAGCCCCGCTGCAAAACCTGCAGGTACTGCAATATAAATTTCAAAATAGGGGAAAAAACCTACGAACCAAGTTGAAAATGCTGCTCCAATATACTTAATAATTTCCAAAATTAAACCTCCAATCAAGTTTATCTAATTTTTAACTGCAAACGCCTTTCCAAAAATATCTCCATAAATGTTTCAATTTTTCATTACAATTTTGATTTGACAATGAATCAATATATAAGTTTTCCAACAACATACGATATGCACTTATAGCAGGGGTTATCTCTTCTTCTGCCAACATTTTTTGTTTAGCACAATCAATAAAAATTCGTGATACTGTGCCGTCAATAAAATTATCATATTTTGCTAATAATTCATCTA
>Ga0224486_100522_pt1 | contig 10473 bp, 9 predicted proteins | sample TexhydDE_CT_test_FD_172013 | JGI IMG/M metagenome (GOLD analysis project Ga0224486, IMG submission 172013) | Fracking water microbial communities from deep shales in Oklahoma, United States - hydraulically fractured wells DE_CT_test ...
TATCAGCTTTGTATTTTCTGTTTCAATATATTGGCAGTTTCCACTGCTTCCACTTGAAAGGGAGCAAACCTTTACAGTCATTTGGAAAACCTCCTCCTTTAGCTTCTTTAATTATATAGTAACATGCAAAAAAAAAGAAGGATAACCCTTCTTAATTTTTCCTCCTATTCAAGGTCAAGTATTACATTGTATCCATCCTGGAACTGAACTCTCCAGGCTGGAACCGCCCTACCTTCCTTGGCTTGCTGGTAATCATCCAGATAATCCTGCTTTTCCGGATCGAAATAATAGCTTAGGGATATGTCCGTTATGGTCTTGTTGCTGGCATCCTCCATGCTCAGGAGCTCCAGGATAGCCTTTGGAGCAGGCACTATCTTGTAGTCTGTCTCTTCCATTTCCTTGGTGTTTAGCCAGGTCCTCTCCATCCTCGCAATCCTTCCGTCCTCAATGATTACCACAGTATAGCTTAATTCAATGTATGAGTCCTGGAAAATCTTGGTGAAGTCCAGATAGTATCCTCTTTCTGTCTTGCGCCAATATGAAAGCCCCATGTCATCTGTCCCGTATCCTCTTTCCTCAAGGAAACCCTTGGCCAGATCCACGGCCTGATCAAGATCCTCCATGGGCATGCCAGTTTCAGCACCAGAATTTTCATATATCATCAACTTTTCATTTATCAGGGTGATCACTTCATCACCATGGTGGATTTCAACCACTGCCCCCTCATTTCTGTTTATGGCTCCTTGTGAGCCGAAAAACCTTTCATTTATGGTCCCTGGCATCATCTCTTCATATTCTACGGTAAGATTGTACAGCTGCTGTGTTTCTGTGGGAACCTGGGCATCAAGGACTATTCCATTTCTTCCCAGAAGCTCCTCTGTTTCCTCCAGAAATTCCGGATCCAGTACGGCATTTCCAACCTCCTGGTCTCCGAATAGAAAGTATGCCAGGAATATATTGGTGATGAGTAGTGCAATTATGAGTATTGTTTTAGCTTTTGACCAATCCATCCTTCATTCTCCTATCTCTGATAAACCAGCATTCCCGTATATGCATTGAAGGCATACACACTCCCGTGAGCCCTTATGAGCCACACTCCGATCAGCCTCTCCTCCTGGTCCTTTAGGCCTGGGTCATAGTAGGAGATAGTTATGTCCTCCACTGAGGAAAGTACCCTTTGAACCACTTGGTCCCCAAGCTGTTCCTTGCTTTCACCTGTGTGCTTTAGGTACTCGCTTTCAAGGAAAAGGTAATTCTGGTCTATTACATCAAAGGATGTCATGATCTGTCTGCTGTCCTGTAGACTTGCAATGTTGAGATCCATCTCCCTCCTGAAAAGCTGCCTGTAGCTTCTAACCTGATTGTTGAACACCTCAATCTGGACGTATTCCTCTACCTCCCTGTTTCCAAGAAGCACAGGTATCCCCCTGACCCGATATCTGAAGGTAAGGCTGTAGCCAAGGCTTCCATCTGCTTCTATCTCCTGGATTCCCGCCAGGTACATCCCCTTAGCGGAGTAGGCTTTCTGGGATATGAACTCCGCTGCAGTGGATAGGCTAAGGTACAGGTTTCTCTCCTGAACTGTGTCTTCCAGCGAATGGAAATACTCAACGGTTCCATTCATATTGAACTTTAATACCTTGTTGTTGTAGATATATATTGTGGATCCATTGCTTTCCACAATCTGTCTGATGTAGTCAATCTCCCTTTCAAGAAACCTCTCAGCAAGAATCCCCATCTCTTCAGTAGTCATCTGGGAGATGTCATTGCTGACGTATACAACTGGAAGGCTGTTTCTTACTTCATAGGGTACATAGATATCTCCGACCTCAGTGGGAAATATCTCAGACAGCGAGTAGTAGTAGTCAAAATCGGTGCTTTCATCAAGCTCGAGTATTTCAGAGAGGATATTATCAACACTGATTTCTGGATCATAGATTAGAACATCCCTTCCATCCCCTGAAAAAACAAAAAAAGGATCCCCGCTACCCTTAACAATGGAGATTCTGTCCACGTAAGGTATGGTATCCACAATATCGTTTGGTTCCTTTACATCCCAAGCCTTTGCCAGTATATAGGTACTGATGCTTTCAGGGAAATAGAAAACAGTTGCCATTTCTCCCGTTTGTCCAGGTCTGTATCCTGATTCGGGTTCCTCTATCCTTATGGTATCCGAGCTTAGCAGCTTCGCAAGTGACTCCTTGGAAGTATCCCAGATTCCGTACTTGTTGGCATCATAAACCATGGTATAGTTGTTCCCACCAAAACCCACAAGGTATTTGTTGGGGGCAATCATATCCGAAAGCAAGTAGGATGATGAATAGGATATTTCAGGTTCAAAAAAACCGGTCACTCTTTCCGGAAACTGCATCCACAGCTGCTGTGTCATTGCCAGACTTGTTCCCACCAAAAGAAAAAGGAGAATGGTCTTAAATTTTTCCTTCATTCAAACCTCTCCTCTTGATTGTTCTATCTAATTAGCGGCATCCTGACTCCGCCTGACTCCCTGTCATATGGAAGCCTTATTTCACGTCTCACATCATACTTGTAAATAATGAATTCCTCGTTTTCAACACCCTCAACTCCAAAGTCAATAACAAGCTTGTTGATACCTCTTACAAGATCCATCTGCTTCTGGAAAAATCCAAGGTTACCAGAGGTTACAGTTTCCTTGCTGATCGATATATAATCTTCAAGGGCTGGTAGTCTGTCCAGGTTGAAGCTCCTTCTGGTCAAATCAGTCGTTCCGAAAAGCTCTACGGTCACTTCAGTTCCAGATGGTGCTCTTCCATTGATAAGAACAACTCTTTCACTTGAGGAAAATATTTCCCTTTCTGGCTTTATTATTTCGTAATCAGTTCTTGTTGTGATTGCATTGCCTGTTGTAACTGTGGATGCATGCGCAAAGCTTGCAAAACCAAGAACTGCCATCATTATCATCAAACTGGCCAAAGTTCTTTTAAACATACCCTAACCCCCCTTTATCCGCATATTCTTTCATCTGCATTATACCCCTGCAATGTTACAAACATATTACAGCAGGGTTAAAATAATGTTACACAACCGGCAATGTTATTCTTACAAGGGTTCCCTGGTTCTTCTTGCTGGTGATTTCTATGGTTCCATCGTGAGCCTCGATTATCTCCTTGGCTATTGAGAGCCCAAGTCCTGTGCCGCCCATGTCCCTGCTTCTGCCCTTCTCTACCCGATAGAATCTTTCAAATATCCTGCCCACATCCTCCTCAGGGATTCCAATTCCATTGTCGGATATTCTCAGATCAATGAAGCTGTCTCGGTTTCTTGCATCAACCTTTATTGTTCCATTATCTTCGGTGTATTTTATGGCATTGGTGAGGATGTTCAGCAGAACCTGCTCCATCCCATCCCTGTCCGCCCTTATATTAGGCAGGTCAGGTTGAATGTAGGTCTCGATCCTCTGATTCTTTTCACGGGCAAGAAGCTGGAGATTGTTGATGGAATCAAGCAGCATTTCCCCGATGGAAATATCCTCCCTGTTCCACTTTGTCTTCTGGTAATCTATGTTGGACAGCTGGAGAAGATCCCTTACAAGCCTTCCCATCCTGTCACATTCCCTATCTATAACGGACAGGAATCTATGCTGGGTATCCTGGTCAACCTCATTTGTCATCAAGGTCTCGGCATAGCTTTTGATGGTTGTGATCGGTGTCTTCAGCTCATGGGATACATTGGCAACAAACTCCTTTCTCATGTTGTCCAACCTGTGTTCCTGGGTGATGTCCTGAAGGACCATTATAACTCCCGCTATGCTGTCCCTCTCATTTTTGTAGGGTGCATACTTTACCTTGTAGACCCCTTCGTCCTTCTGAAAGGTTGTTTCACCACTTAGGGTAGCTGGGTCCGTGTAGTCTATGTTTTCCATTCCAAGCTTTTCAAGCTCAAACCTACCTGCCCTGTCAAGATGCTCATCGTTGATATCCATAAGCTCCTGACCGATGGGGTTTGCATGGATTATGCTGCCGTTTTTGTCCACAGCGATTACGCCCTCTGCCATATAGCTGAATATGGTATCAAGCTTGCTCCGCTCAAGGTCCATTTCCTCGATGGTATCCTTCAGCTTAAGGGTAAGGTGGTTGAACATACCCGCCAGCTGACCTATTTCATCATCTGATTTAACCTCTACAAACTGGTCGAAGTCCCCCAAGGCCATTTCTTCCGCCTTTTTTGTAACATCCCTTATGGGTCCTGTAATGCTGCTGGCTATGAAGAATCCCAAAACTATTGTTATTCCCAATGCTATCAGGGTTGCATTTGTAAGTATGGCCCTTGAATCCTCGATAGTCCTCTGGACGTTTGAAAGGTCGGAAGTCATGTAAAGTATGCCGTTGATCTTTCCAACACTGGAAAACACAGGGGCGGCAAAATGCATAAAATCATTCCCCGCAACGTCATCCATGATTACGGATTGGGCCCTCTCACCCTGGAATGCCTGTCCGATCAAGGTTGGGTCTGTATACCTGTAGGAAAGTGCATTGCTGCCAACTATAGACTCATATTGCTTGTTTGTGGTGGCCAAAATTTTAGGAACATCCTCATCATAGATTACATACAGGGTCTCACCGGTTCCCAGTCTCCAGTCATTAAGTGTGTTCTGGATACCCTCCCTGTTTTCCGTCCAGTTCCCCGTAGCGATGTAGCTTGATGTGGACATGATGGTCTCAATCTGCTGCTCCATTGAAGATCTGGCTGTTTCCAGCTGCTGATCCTCCATTCTGTTCACTATGAATATTCCTATTATAACCATGGCAATAAAAACCAGAAGGAAATACACCACGATAAATTTCCACCTGATGCTGGAGAACATATCAGACCCTCCTGAAATAGTAGCCGACGCCTCGTTTTGTGAGTATATACTTGAATTCACCTGAGTCGTCTTCAATTTTTTCCCTCAATCTTCGTACTGTAACATCGACGGTCCTGATATCACCGTAGTATTCATATCCCCAGACCTTCTCCAGCAGCTGCTCCCTGGTAAAAACCTGTTCTGCGCTAAGGGCCAAAAACTTAAGCAGCTCAAACTCCCTAAGAGTAAGGTCAATCACTTTACCATCCTTTCTGACCTCGTACTTTGTAAAGTCTATCTCCAGATCATCTGATGTTATCTCAGCAGCTCCATTTCCTGCTGAAAGGTCATAATCAAGCCTTCTCAGGTTTGCCTTTACCCTGGCCACAAGCTCTCTCATGCTAAAGGGCTTTACCATGTAATCATCCGCCCCCAGCTCAAGACCGAGGACCTTGTCCACCTCTTCCTCCTTGGCAGTAAGGACTATCACTGGGAATCTGAAGGTTGGCCTGATCTCCTTAAGCACCTGGAAACCGTCTTTCTTAGGCATCATTATATCCAATATTAGCAGGTCCGGATGGGTAAGTTTGATCTTGTCAAGGCCCTCTTCACCATCGTAGGCAACCGTAACCTGGTATCCTTCCTTCTCAAGATTAAACTTGATTATATCTCCTATGGCTTTTTCATCATCGACTACAAGTATCTTGTTGTTCATATGAATCACTCCGTTTTTTTGTATTATTTAAGTAAATTATCTCCTAATCGGTCAAATAAGTCAATTGCTTTGAGTTTTTGGGGCCAGGACCGGTTATCACCTTCATTTAAGAGACAAGACTTCTGTTCATTTTACAAAGGAGGAAAGTCTTTGTAGTTTTTTGGGTATATACTTATCATGAGTACAAAATGAAAGAGGGGATATTATGGAATGGTACCGAAGGAGTCCTCAGGAGGTAGCTGATGAGTTGAATGTCAAGTTGTCAGTTGGACTCTCCACAGGGGAAGCCAGGAAGAGAATTGAAGAGTATGGTCCAAACGAACTTAAGGAGGAACAGGGAAAGAGCCTGATGTCAAAGATCATCGCTCAATTTTCCGATTTTTTGATACTTATACTTATGTCAGCGGCGCTTATATCAGTATTTGTTGGTGAAACAAAGGATGCAATAGTGATAATGTCCATAGTTGTTGTGAACGCAATGCTTGGGCTCTACCAGGAGGGAAAGGCTGAAAAGGCCCTTGAGTCACTCAAGAAGATGGCCTCTCCCACGGCAAAGGTCCTAAGGGATGGCAAGACTCAGGAGATTCCTGCAGCACAGCTTGTGCCTGGAGATGTGGTTATCCTTGAGACCGGGGACATCATTCCGGCAGACCTGAGACTTGTTGAAAGCTCAAACCTTAAAATTGAAGAGGCTTCCCTGACTGGGGAGTCAGTCCCATCTGAGAAGAAGGCCTCAATGGAGCTTGCTGATGTGACACCTCTTGGTGACAGGCGGAACATGGCCTACATGAGTACAATCGTAACCTATGGCCGTGGCAAAGGGGTCGTTGTGGAAACCGGTGGCTCCACTGAAATAGGAAAGATAGCAACCATGATCCAGTCCATAGACGAGGAGAGCACACCACTGCAGAAGAAGCTTAACCAGCTTGGAAAGATTCTTGGAATAACAGTTATTCTGGTATGTATCGCAGTCTTCGGAATTGGCTTGATACAGGGCAGGGACCTTCTAGAGATGTTCATGATCGCAATAAGCCTTGCTGTCGCTGCAATTCCAGAAGGTCTGCCAGCGATTGTCACAATAGTCCTTGCCATTGGAATGAACAAGATGGTAGAGAGGAATGCAATCGTCAAAAAACTTCTTGCGGTTGAAACCCTCGGGGCTACATCAGTGATATGTACAGACAAGACTGGGACCCTTACACAGAATGAGATGACTGTTGTGAAGCTCTTCACTAACGACAGGATTGTAGATGTGGAGGGAAGTGGCTATGAGCCTGAAGGGAAATTCCTGGTTGAGGGTAATGAAATCAAGATTGAGGAGCTTAAGGGCCTGAATCTTCTATTGACGATATCAGCCCTTGTGAACGATGCAAAGCTTGAGGAGAAGGAAGATCAGTTCAGGATCATCGGAGACCCCACAGAGGGTGCCCTGCTTACACTTTCAGAAAAGGGAGGCATTGACTCCAAAACCCTAAATGGCAAGTACCCAAGGGTCAAGGAGCTTCCTTTCGACTCTGAAAGGAAGATGATGACAACCTTCCATGAAATCGCAGGCAAGGATGAGATCGTCTCCTTTACCAAGGGCGCTCCTGATATTATCATAAACAGGTGTAACAAAATCCTACTTGGAGGAGATGTAATTAAGCTAACAGATGATGTCAGAAAGAAACTTCTGGATCAGAACACTGCTTTTTCAAGGGATGCACTCAGAGTTCTGGCCTTGGCCTTCAGGGAGTACAAAAAGGTGCCTGAGGAACCTTCATCGGAAGAGCATGAGAATGATATGATTTTTGTAGGCCTTACAGGTATGATTGACCCTCCAAGGCCTGAGGCCAGGGATGCAATAGCCAAGTGCAAGAATGCAGGTATAAATACAATCATGATTACGGGAGATTATAAGGAGACTGCATTTGCAATTGCCAAGGATTTGGGACTTGCAGACAAGGAAGAGCAGGCAATGATGGGAAGCAAAATCGATTCAATGTCTGACGAGGAATTGAGAGAGGTTGTAAAGGACACCAAGGTATTTGCCAGGGTTTCTCCTGAGCATAAGGTGAGGATAGTTACAGCCTTAAGGGAGAATGGTGACATTACAGCTATGACAGGCGACGGAGTCAATGATGCCATGGCCATAAAGAAGGCTGACATTGGCATAGCAATGGGAATAACCGGTACTGACGTTGCCAAGAACACAGCAGAGATGATTCTGACCGATGATAACTTTGCAAGCATAGTGGCAGCGGTTGAAGAGGGAAGAATAATATTTTCAAATATAAAGAAGTTTGTGTATTTCCTTCTATCCTGTAACATAGGAGAAATACTTCTGGTTTTTATCAGTATACTGCTGAATCTACCTGTGCCACTCTTGGCCATCCAGCTACTATGGCTGAACCTGGTAACAGACAGCTTCCCAGCCCTGGCCCTTGGTGTCGAAAAGGGAGAGCCTGATATAATGGACATCCCTCCAAGGGATCCCGATGAGGCCATACTTGACAGAAGAATGCTTATGGGAGTGTCCTTCCAGAGCCTTGCAGTTGCAGGAGCATCTCTGGCAGCCTACCTAACTGCTCTTGGAGCCTATGGTGTTGAGAACATAGTTGAGGTAAGGACAATAACATTTACGACCTTGATACTTTCAGAGCTCTTGAGGGCATATTCAAGCAGATCACAGAAATACACCCTATTTAAGATAGGCTTCTTCTCAAACAAGAAGATGCTCCTGGCAACAGCTGGAGCCTTCCTGCTGCTTATGGCAGTCCTTTATATACCTTTTATGAATGACATTTTCTACACCTTCCCGCTTAATGGTGGAGACTGGACGATAGTTCTCAGATTTGCCTTCATACCTCTGGTTGTAGGTGAACTTTCGAAGATAGTATTTCCTCTTATCTTGAAGGAAGTGTAGATATAAGCAAAATCCCGGATCAGAACGATTCGGGATTTTTTTGTTGCACGTATTACTTCTCTTGAGCTAACTATTTCCTTATTATCCTAGTTCCAGTTTCCCCATGAATAGCTTCCTTTGCCTTTTCAAGTGAAGTGATTATTGATTGTCTCCCTTCCTTTGATTGGACGAATTGAACCGCAGCAACCACTTTTGGCAGCATGCTTCCAGGTGCAAAATGACCTTCCTCCATAAATGCTTTGGCTTCTTCAAGTGTCATGGACTTTAGCTCCCTTTGTCTTGGAGTACCAAAATCCAAAGATATGGTTTCAACTGCAGTCAATATGAACAGAATCTCACAGTCAAGCATTTCAGCTAGCTTTTCACTTGCAAAATCCTTGTCTATTACAGCTGCCACCCCTTCCAGATTACCATCATCCTTCCTCAATGTGGGAATGCCTCCCCCACCTACAGCAATTACCAAATGACCTCTTTCCACCATATCCCTTATCATATCAATCTCTACAATATCTACAGGCTTTGGAGAAGGAACAACCCTCCTGTAACCCCTGCCTGAATCCTCTACCATGGTGTAGCCTTTTTCAACTTCTAAACTCTTGGCTTCTTCTTCAGTATAGAATCCTCCTATTGGTTTTGTGGGATGGTCAAATGCCTCATCATGTTGATCCACCACTACCTGTGTAATGATTGTACCAACTGTCTTAACAATCCCTCTTCCTGTTAGCTCATTACTAATGGCATTCTGAAGGTGATAGCCTATATAACCCTCACTCATTGCTCCGCATTCAGGGAAGGGCATTTCCGGAACCTTACTGTCGGTAAGGTTTGCCGTTTCAAATGATAGGTTTATCATTCCCACTTGCGGGCCATTTCCGTGAGCCACAACCACGGTATGTCCTTCTTCTATTAGGTCTGCAATTGGTTTTGCGGTCTTTCTAACAAGTTCAAGCTGCTCCTTTGGATTGTTTCCCAGAGCATTGCCACCCAATGCAATCATTACCTTACTCATCTCAACCACTCCATTTCATATAATTTTATTTATCTGAAAATACCAGTTGTGAAGATAGCTACCTGCTTTATCTAGGATATTCTATCACACAGAGGTAATTCATTCACTATATTTCTTAGGATAAAAACACAAATCTTTTCCCATATGTTCCCCAATAGCTTAATTAACTCATTAAAACTTGATATAATGAAAGTATGACAACATAATCTGGAGGTCTACATATGAACATGGAATTCAACTTTCAATTATGGCTGGCGGCTGCCTTGCCAATACTTATGCTGCTACTCTTCATGGTGGGGCTTAAATGGTCTGCATTAAAAGCCGCACCTGTTTCTCTTTTGGCAGCTCTGATGACTGCAATCTTTATCTTCAAGGCAGCCCCAAGCCTGGTCCATTGAAAACAGCAGAATCATGGAGCCTTCTTCCACCACTGATCAGGATGAAGATTCTGGGGTAATGAGCGTGTTTCAAGCCTTCTTTCCCTATGCTGCAATGACTTTCATAACCCTTTCAGTGCTTATGATTTCACCCTTGAATGCCTTCTTTGGTTCCTTATCCATTGGCCCCAGCTTCCCAGGTTCAGTTACAGGCCTTGGTGTAAGCAACGCCCCGGTTGATGTGTATGCACCAATAAGGCCATTTACACATGCATCTTTCTTGCTTTATCTGCATTTACCGGATATCTGTTTTATAGAAAAAAATCATTTGTAAGACCCAAAAGCTTGTCCTTGATACTTGCAAGAGCCCTCAGGAAGGCTCTTCCTTCAAGCATAGCAATACTTTCCCTTATGGGGATATCCAGGATAATGACCGGATCTGGACAAACTGAAATCCTATCCTATGGAGTCGCTACTATCTTTGGCAGTCTGTATGCCGGAATAAGTCCATTTGTTGGACTTGTCAGCGCCTTTATCACCAGCAGCAACATGTCTTCAAATATCCTTTTTGGAGGCTTTCAATACTCTTTATCTGAAATTCTTCAGGTGGAAAGCTATCTTCTCCTTGGGCCCCAAACTGCAGGT
>Ga0224486_100523_pt1 | contig 10466 bp, 13 predicted proteins | sample TexhydDE_CT_test_FD_172013 | JGI IMG/M metagenome (GOLD analysis project Ga0224486, IMG submission 172013) | Fracking water microbial communities from deep shales in Oklahoma, United States - hydraulically fractured wells DE_CT_test ...
GTAATTTTATATTACAATGAATCCCAAAGGATTTAACGATCTTTTTAATTTTAAAAATGAATTTCACTTCCATAAGGGGGAAACAACTGATGACAGACCAAAATCAAGGAGAAATAAACTTACAAAAAATGAATATTTCAAACAGGTCATGGTTAAAGAAAGTTGGTATTTCCCTGGTTATTCTCTCTTGTGTTTTCTATGGTGCTTTATTACTTGTACCCTTTACCCCTTATACAGTAAGTACAAAAGCATTAATATCCTCAATACTTGTTATTTCAGGAGAAGCATCGTTCTGGCTTGGCGGTTTTATACTAGGGAGAGAAATTGTCATGAAATATAGAAAATACCTGAATCCATTGCATTGGTTTAAAAAGAAAACTGACTCCAGGTAAGAATTACTATGTCACATTTTTAACAAAATGCGCCAACCGGTAACGCCGGTAAGTGGCGTCATTGTCACGTACAATAGCAGCCGTATTTGGGTATAATTATCGCCCTATGGGGCGATGCCCCGCTCGAACCACAACACAGGGCTACAGGTTTTCAGAGGCGGTTTTCCACAAGTTCAGTTTTACCACCGTGGTCTGGCGGGGTAAATTACTTCTGTCCACCACCAGTTCTTCCTGTTCACCGTAGCCGGGGAACATTTTGAGAAAATCAGTTACCGGCGCTATGGGGAAATCGACATAAGCGGTCTTGTAATGCATGGGCAGAACATAGGGCGGGGACAGCAGCCTGACCAGCTCCGCCGCCTCGCCGGCATCAATGGTATAGTAGCCCCCCACCGGAACCATTAAAACGTCAACCGGCCCCAGCGCCTCCACCAGGGCCTTATCCGGCAGGTGGCCCAGGTCCCCCACATGGCATACCCTCAGCCCTTCACTTTCCACCACGAAGATGATATTGTTACCCCGCTGGCTGCCCTGTTTCTTATCATGGTAGGAATTATGCCCCGTGATCTTGATCTGGCCGAAAACATGTTCCCCCGCCTCCTGCACCACCTTCGGGTTACCGGGAACCGTTTTCACGGCGTTATGATCAAAATGCTGGTGGCTGACGGTGACAATATCCGCCGGAATACGGGGGAGGGGATAACCCACCGTTTCATCAAAGGGGTCGGTCACTATCCTGGTATTGCCTTCCGTGGTTATTAAAAAACACGCATGGCCGAGCCACTGGAACTTCATCCATAACCCTCCTTATCTATTAGAGTCAGATTAGCAGGAAAGCCAGCCTGAGCTGGCCCAAAATGCAGTAACTGAGCTGGCCGCACTTTATTGAATATTCTTTCTCTTTCCGGGAGCCGTAATCCTCCTGACCTGCGGGAAAAAGCGGCCCGGGCCATATGACCCGGGCCGCTTCCGGGCGTATGTAAGCACGCAGGGCCGGTGCGGCAGAAGGCACAGGAAGCTTTTTTATGGCTGCTCCCGCGGCCGCATTAAGGGGAAGAGGATTACGTCCCGGATGGACGGGGAGTCGGTCAGCAGCATCACCAGCCGGTCGATGCCGATGCCCAGGCCGCCCGCCGGGGGCATGCCGTACTCCAGGGCGGTAAGGTAATCCTCGTCCATCATGTGGGCCTCCTCGTCCCCCGCCCGGCGTTTCTCCAGCTGTTTAAGGAAGCGGGCCCTCTGATCCAGGGGATCGTTGAGCTCGGAGAAGGCATTGGCCATCTCCCGTGCGTAAATAAACAGCTCGAAACGGTACGTCAGGGCGGGGTCATCCTCTTTGCGCTTGGCCAGGGGTGAAATTTCAATGGGGTAGTCCAGGATAAAAACGGGCTGGATCAGCTGCGGCTCCACCTTCTCCTCGAACACCTTGTTCAGGACGGTGCCCCAGCCGTCCGTTTCCTCCACCTCCACCCCCAGTTCCCGGGCCGCGCGGCGGGCCTGTTCCCCGTCTTCCCGGTACCGGTTGAAATCAAGACCGGTATGCTCCTCCACCGCCTCCAGCATGGTCTGCCTCTTCCAGGGCGGCGCCAGGTTGATCTCCACCCCCTGGTAGGTGACGGTGGTGGTGCCCAGCACCCCGGAGGCCACGGTGGAGATCATTTCTTCCGTCAGGTCCATCATATCGTGATAGTCGGCATAGGCCTGGTAAAGCTCCAGCATGGTGAATTCCGGGTTATGCTTGGTGGATATGCCCTCGTTGCGGAAGTTCCGGTTTATTTCGTAAACCTTTTCAAACCCCCCCACCAGCAGGCGCTTGAGGTAAAGTTCGGGGGCAATGCGCAGGTACAAATCCATATCCAGGGCGTTGTGGTGGGTGATAAAGGGCCTGGCTGCCGCCCCGCCGGCAATGGGGTGCATCATGGGCGTTTCTACTTCCAGGAAACCCCGCCTCTCCAGGAAATTCCGGATGGCGTGGATCACCCGGCTCCTGATAATAAAGGTGTTTTTTACCTCGGGATTGACGATCAGGTCCAGGTAGCGCTGGCGGTAGCGCAGGTCCACGTCCTTTAAACCGTGCCACTTTTCCGGCAGGGGGCGCAGGGACTTGGCCAGCAGGGTCAACTCCCCCACGGCCACGGTAACTTCACCGGTCCGGGTTTTAAAAACCCGGCCCCGCACACCGATGATATCCCCTATATCCAGCCGCTGAAAAAGGTTATAGGTTTCGGCACCCACGTCGTCCTGGCGCAGGTAGATCTGGATCTGACCCGAACCGTCCCGGAGGTTGCCGAAACTGGCCTTGCCGTGACCGCGCCGGGCCATCAGGCGGCCGGCAATCCTCACCTCCTGCCCCTCGCATTCGTCATAGTGCTCGACAATCCAGGCAGCAAGGTGGGTGCGCGGGTAGCGACCACCGTAGGGCTCAATCCCCCGGACCTTTAATTCCTCCATCTTTTCCAGGCGCACGCGCATCAATTCGTTTAAATCGTCCGTTCTGAGTTCTGTGCTTTCCTTACCCGACATATCATTCCTCCGGCTCTTCCCTTTAGCGTATGTCCAGTATCTGGTATTTCAACAGGCCCGCAGGCACGGAAACCTCCACGATGCTCCCCTTGCGCTGGCCCAGGATGGCCTTGCCCACGGGAGACTCGTTAGAAATTTTATGAGCTCCGGGATCGGCCTCCACGGAGCCAACAATGGTGTATTCCACCTCATCGCCGTATTCCAGGTCCTTGAGGAGGACAGTGGAACCGAGGGTCACCTCATCGGTTCCCGCCCGCTCATCGTCGATAACCCTGGCGTTGCGCAGCATCTGCTCAAGGGTTAAAATGCGGCCTTCTATAAAGGCCTGTTCATTTTTGGCGTCCTCGTATTCCGAGTTTTCACTGATATCTCCAAACTCAATGGCCTGCTTGATACGGGCGGCTACCTCGCGGCGGCGGGTGGTTTTAAGCTCTTCCAGCTCTTTTTCCAGCTTCTCCAGGCCTTCGCGGGTTAGAATTACTTCTTTTTCCTTCACTTTTTATCGACTCCTTTGCACTTCTCTGCCCGGGCCTGCACCCGGGGCAAAAGCCCACTCCCCCAACGACACTGAAAGCACTGCAATGAACGGACTCATTGCAGTGCCCATGGTTACCAGCAACCTTTCCCCCAATTATAAGTAGGGTTTTTCCCTTTGTCAAGGGGCTACCCCCACAAGTTGCTGCTCCCCCATTGCGTTAAGGCGGCTTTCGGCCCGGGCCCGGATGCGCTCGATTTCCCGGGGATCAATGGCCCGCTCAAAGCTGCGCAAACCGGCCAGCTTGAAGCCGTGTTTTTTGGCCAGGGCCCTGATTTCCTCCACCTGTTCAATGGTTATGTCACGCCCCAGGGAAAAATTCTCATACCTCTTCTCCAGGGCCAGGATCATGGTCTCGGACATACAGGCGTAGGCCGTGCCGGGCGGAAAGCCGAAATTGAAGTTAAAATTGACCTCCCCGGGCACCTCCACCACGCCCCCCTCAATGACCAGCACATCGTCCCTCTGCTCGGCCACCTGGCGGCTCACATTGCGGGGGCGGGAAACGTCACACACCACAGCCCCCGGCAGGAGGTCCTCCGGCCCGATGAGGGTGTCCACCGCGCTGGTAACGGCTATCACCACCTGGGCCGTCCGCAGGGCCTTCTTCACGTCGGAGGTAATGGATACCGCCAGGCCGGTTTCATAAAGAATTTTTGCCGCCAGCTGTTCCAGCCTGGACTTTTCCCGGGCCACCAGGGTCATCCTGGTGGCCTCCCGGGCCAGCATGCGGGCGCAAACACTGCCGATGGAACCGGTGGCGCCCAGCACCACAATATGCGCCCGGCGCAGGTCGTGCCCCATCAGGCGGGCCGCTTCCTTCGTCCCTTCGATGGCCGTGGCCACAGTATAGCTATTACCCGTGGTCACGGCTATATTCAGGTTTCTGGCCACGGTTATGCCCGCATCTCCCACCACGGAAGTAAAGGCTCCCAGGCCGACAATGCCGGCCCCCAGCTTTTCGGCCACGCGCCCCGCCTGTATTATCCGCTCCAGCACAAAATCCTCCGGAAGCTCCAGCATCTGCCTGGCGGTCAGGGGGCAGGCCACGAACCAGCCTTCCGCTTCCCCGCAGGGTGTCTTCACCCCGGTAATATGGGACACCTTCATGGGAGGTATCATCTGAAAGGCCTTTTCCACCCAGCGCCCGGGAAGGTAACGGGTAAAGGGGAATTTCCTGGCCACATCCCGGACGTCCAGAGGGTGAATGATGAACGCGAATTTTTCCACAGGGCTCACCTCGAATTCACTCTATGGTGGTTTCAATGCCTGACCGCCCGGACCAGTTCGACAATCTCATCCGGGTTGACGTACCTGTCTTCCTGGATGGGCGACTCGCCGATTTCGTAGCCGATGACGGGCTTATCCAGCACCGCCTCAAATATTTTTATTCTCCTGCTGGACCCGATAACCACCACCTGGTCGTAGCCGTGGGCGGTGGCTATCATTTCCATGAGGGTGTTGAACAGCTCCAGGCCGCTCCTGCGGCGCAAAAAATCCCAGCGTTCGGCATCGGTCATCAGGAGCACGAAATCCACCCCTTCCTTTTCCAGGGCGGAACGGAGCTCCTCCTTGTTCTTGATGGGAAAACCAATAACAGCAATCCGCCGGCCCTTGCGCACTTCCCCCAGCCCCTCCAGCCGGCTCACCAGCGTCCGGTCCACACCCAGGCGCCCGGCCACATCCGCCTGGGAAAGGCCCATGGCCCGCAGCTCCAGCATTCTGGAGATGCAGCGGTCAATGCGCCGGCGGCTGATGATCTTGTCGCCAATGCGGATAAGGTCCACGGAAAACCACACCACCCATTATATACCGGCAGGGAATTAAATATGTGCACATTTTTGTGTACAATTTATTTTATCAGCGCTTTTCCTCCAGGGCAAGGCAGAAAATCCCACAAACAAAAAAAAAGCCGGCAGCAGCACCGGCTGTTTTACGGGCCATCCCCTGCCAGGATCCCCGTTAATATATGCCTCATTTCCTCCACCGTGGCGGCCCGGTTTATTTTCTCCCGCAGCCGGGCGGCCCCCCGCAGGCCCTTCAGGTACCAGGCAGCATGCTTGCGCATCTCCAGCACCCCGATGTGCTCCCCCTTGAAGGCAACCAGGAGGTCGAGGTGCCGCAGGGCGGTGCGGACCTTTTCCTCCCAGCCGGGTTCGGGCAGGAGCTCGCCGGTGGCCAGGTAATGCACCGTGCGGGAAAAAATCCAGGGGTTGCCCATGGAGGCGCGGCCGATCATTACGCCGTCGCAGCCCGTCTCCTCCAGCATCCTCCTGGCGTCCAGGGGCGTGCGCACATCCCCGTTGCCGATCACCGGGATGCTTACCGCCTCCTTCACCCGGCGGATGATCTCCCAGTCGGCCCGGCCGCTGTAAAACTGGGCCCTGGTGCGCCCGTGTACGGTCACCGCCGCGGCTCCGGCCGCCTCCACCAGGCGGGCCAGCTCAACGGCGTTCACGTGCTCGTCATCCCAGCCCTTGCGCATTTTCACCGTTACGGGCACCTTCACCCGGGCCGCCACCCGGGAGACAATTTCGGCGGCCAGTTCCGGGTTCCTCATCAGGGCCGCCCCCTCGCCGTTTTTGACGATTTTCGGCGTGGGGCAGCCCATATTGATGTCGATAATGTCGGCACCCGCGGCAGCCACAATCTCCGCCGCCCGGGCCATGTACCCGGGGTTGGAGCCGAAAATCTGCACGGCCAGGGGCCCGCCTTCCCCCCCGCGCTCGAGCATGACTAGCGTGCGGGGGTTGCCATAAATCAAGGCCTGGTCGCTGATCATCTCCGAAAAGGCCAGCCCGCAGCCGGCCTCCCGGGCCAGGATGCGGTAGGCCCGGTCGGTGACCCCGGCCATGGGGGCGGCAATTACCCGGTTGGCCAGTTCCACGCTGCCAATCTTCATCCTCACCGTCATTTCACCGCCGGCAGATTGCGCTCGTAGATCAGGCGCAGGCCCTTGAGGGTGAGCAGCTGATCCACCCGGTCGATGGTGCGGGACTCCCGGGCGATGAGCTCGGCCAGCCCCCCGGTGGCCAGCACGGTGGGGTTTCCCCCCAGCTCGGCTTTCATCCGGCGCACTATTTCATCCACCTGCCCCACAAAGCCGAAGATGATCCCCGCCTGCATGCTGCTGACGGTATTCTTGCCGATAACCGACGGCGGCCTGACCAGCTCCACCCGGGGCAGCTTGGCGGCCCGGGCGAAGAGGGCCTCGGTGGAAATGCCGATACCCGGGGCGATGGCCCCGCCCAGGTATTCCCCCCTGGCCGAGATGGCGTCAAAGGTGGTGGCCGTACCGAAATCCACAATGATCAGCGGCCCGCCGTACAGCTCGTACCCCGCCACCGCGTTGACAATGCGGTCGGCCCCCACCTCCCGGGGGTTGTCATATTTAATGGCCAGGCCCGTTTTAATCCCGGGCCCCACCACCAGGGGCCTGACCCCGAAATACTTCTCGCTCATCTGCTCCAGGGCCAGCATCAGGGGGGGCACCACCGACGAGATCACCAGGGCCCTGATATCCCGGCGGGAAATGCCCGCGTACTGGAAGAGGTCCCGGAGCAGCATCCCGTATTCATCGGCCGTCCGGTGGGGGTTGGTGGACAGCCGCCAGTGCTCCAGCAGCTCCTGGCCTTTATATACCCCCAGAACGATATTGGTATTCCCCACGTCAAATACCAGGATCATCGCCTCTTCACTCCTTTTCAGAGTAATTCTACCAGAGGGCAGCGGGCACCGCAATAAAATGTCCGCCGGCACAGGTGGCCGCGGGAAAATAATTATGATATTATGAAATAATAATTAATAAAGCAAACCGGAGGTTGGCAGCAGTGGATGAGCGCATTCCCCGTATGAAAGCGGACATTTTAAAGGCCCTGGCCCACCCCACCCGGGTGAGCATCCTGGAATGCCTGCGGCAGGGGGAGCGGTGCGTCTGTGAGATCATTGAGGAGCTGGATATGGAGCAGTCCAACATATCCCAGCACCTGGCGGTGCTGAAAAAACTGGATATCGTCGACTCCCGCAAGGAGGGCCTGCGGGTGAACTACCGGGTGAAGTACCCGGAGGTTTTCCAGATCCTCGACCTGCTGGACGGGGTGCTGGTGTCGCAGGTGGAGGATACCATGACCACCCTGAAGGGCCTGCGGAAGAAAAAAGACGGCCTGCGGTAAACCATTTAAGGTGCACAGGTTGACAACTTGAGGCGGCGGTTTTAAAATTTTAGAGAGAAATTCCAGCTGATCCTGCGAGGTGCCGGCTCTTGAAGGAACGGGTCCTGGAACTGCTGAAAAACGGATACCCCGACTTTGTTTCCGGCGAGGCCATCTGCCGGAGCCTGGGCATTTCCCGCACGGCGGTATGGAAGCACATCCAGGCCCTGCGGGGGGCGGGTTACGACATCGAGGCCGTGCCCCACGCCGGCTACCGCCTGGTGAGCGTCCCGGACCGCCTCTACCCGGCGGAAATCACCCGGGGCCTGGCCACAGCCTTCCTGGGGCACAAAATTTACCACTACGACCGGGTGGAGTCCACCAACCGCACGGCCCGGGAGCTGGCCTCCCGCGGAGTCCCCGCCGGCACCCTGGTGGTGGCCGAAGAGCAGACCGGTGGCCGGGGGCGGATGGGCCGGGGCTGGTTCTCCCCCCACGGCCTGGGCATATGGTGTTCGGTGATCCTGCGCCCCGCGGTGAACCCCATGGACGCCCCTCCCCTGACCATGCTGGCGGCAGTGGCCGTGGCCCGGGTGCTGCGCCGGGTGACGGGGGTGGAGGCCGGTATCAAGTGGCCCAACGACCTGCTGGTGGGGGAGAAAAAAATCTGCGGCATTTTAACCGAGCTCTCCGCCGAAATGGAAAGGGTCAACTACTTAATCACCGGCATGGGCATCAACGTCAACATTGACCGCCACCAGTTCCCCCCGGAGCTCCGGGAAACGGCCACCTCGGTGCTGGCGGAAACGGGGCGGAGGGTTTCCCGGGTGGCCCTGCTGCAGGATCTGCTGGCCGAACTGGAATACTGGTACACCCTCTGGGAGAGGGAAGGGTTTGCCCCGGTGCTGGCCCGGTGGAAGGAGATGAGCGTGACCCTGCACCGGCCGGTGAAGGTGTTCACCTGGAAGGAAAGCTGGGAGGGCTGGGCTGAGGATGTAGCCCCCGACGGCTCGCTGCTGCTGCGCCTGCCCGGCGGCGAGCGCAAAAAGGTGGTCAGCGGGGAGGTGAGCCTGCGGACCAGGTAGGGCCCCGCGCGGAGGGCATCCCCTCACCGTAACGGGCGGGAGAGGTTACTGCACCCCTTTGGTTAACCATATATATTTCTATGGTTAACCGTTCACCCGGCAGCCCCTGCCTTAAACTTAACTACCCCCCCCTCTTCCCCGCCGCCCCGCCCGGCCCCCCGTTCCGTTGCGCCCGGCGGGCCGGGATACTGCCGGCAGTTCAAACAACTGCTTAAATAATCTTGAAGGAGGTACCCGCCATGAAACTATCCCCCCGCGACATGGCCCTGGCCGCCCTCTTCGCCGCCCTGGCGGCCGTGGCGGCCATGCTGTCCCGTTTCTTCATCACCCCCTACGTGCCCTTCAGCCTGGTGCCCTTCGTGGTCATGCTGGCCGGCGGGCTTCTGGGCGCCCGGGTGGCGGCTTTAAGCATGCTGGTCTACGTGCTGCTGGGCCTGGCCGGCCTGCCGGTCTTTGAGACGGCCCCCTTCGGCGGCCCGGCTTACCTGCTTAAGCCCACCTTCGGCTTCCTGCTGGGCTTCATCGGCGGTGCCTGGGTGACGGGGGCACTGGCTCCCAAACAAAAGGACCCGGGCGTGGCCCGGCTGTTCCTGGCCATGGCCGCCGGCCTGGCGGTGATCTACCTCATCGGCCTGCCCTACCTCTACGTGATCCTGAATTTCTACCTGGGCCAGACCTTCTCCGCCCTGCAGGTGCTCAAGATCGGCTTCTTCCCCTTCATCGGTTTCGACCTGCTCAAGGCCGTCCTGGCCGCCGTGCTGGCCCGGCTGGTCTACCGGCGGCTGCACAGCTTCAGCAGCGAGAGCGCCGGCCGCTCCGGTTAGGCCCCGGCAGGCCTGGACCTGCGCCGGGCGCACAGGAAGGGGCCGGGGCAGTTTTTATTGCCCCGGCCCGGAAATTGCCCTGACCATGCAGTTTTATTCATTTACAGGAACTGCCCCTGGCCTCGCCTTCAGCCCTACCCTTGATTAACCCGCGCATTTCTGCCTGCTGCTGCATCTCTTCAAGGGTTATTTCCAGGTTCGTAATCATCTTTTCCACCTCCCACGGGTTGACTTCGCTTACAATCCTGTCAACCTTTTCCCGCAGCGGCCCGGGCAGCCTGGCCTTGAATAGGAACTGAACCGGATACTGAACCTGAACCGTGTTCGCCAGTGAAAAGAAAAAGCCCCCTGTCGCGGAGCCGGGGAGCGATTGGTAAGTTAATAAGTTAGGTGCCTGGCACCATGTATCTCCTTTTTCAGCGATTCTATTTCGTCAGCCGTCAGGCCGGTGGCCTTGATGATAATATCAGTATTCACGTTAAGCAGAAGTAGGTTCTTTGTTATTTCCAATTTGTCCATTTTCCCTTTTAGCAAGGCATTTTCTTCCATCTCATTAAGAACTATTTCCAGGTTAGTAATCATTTTATCCACTTCCCGGGGATTAGCGTCTTCCAAAGCATGGGCTGCTTTTTCCCGCAGCTTTAACTGCTTTTTCAAGAATTCTATATCATTGAACCTTAACCCTGTGGCTCTAACAATAGTATCAATGTCTAAGTCGAGTAGGAGCATGTTTTTTGCTACTTCCATTTTACCTTTCAATTTACCTTCCTTAATAGCCTGTTCCCGCACCTCGTCCAAGGTCATTTCGGGATTTATAATCACCTTTTCCACCACTTTTTCACCTCACAGGGATTCTTCAAGCAGCTGTTCCGTAAGTTCCAGCAATTTCACCAACCGTCAGCTATTGCTACAACTGCTTTTTTAGGGGTTCTATCTCATTAATCGTTAACCCTGTT
>Ga0224486_100524_pt1 | contig 10440 bp, 13 predicted proteins | sample TexhydDE_CT_test_FD_172013 | JGI IMG/M metagenome (GOLD analysis project Ga0224486, IMG submission 172013) | Fracking water microbial communities from deep shales in Oklahoma, United States - hydraulically fractured wells DE_CT_test ...
CGCTCTACAAAATAACCATCATATGTTAGATATTGGTAAAACGGTGGAAGTGGATCACTTTTACTTTATCATTGGTGGATCACTTTCACATTATCAGGTGGATCAATTTTATATTGACAAACGCAGGTAAGTCTCCACGGAATGCGGCGAAGCCACTCTTCAACGGCAGTGAGGATGGCCCTGTAAACTTCTTCACGGAGCAGACGGTCATCGTCGTCGAGGCGGAAAAAACCGTCCGGCTGGGGTGGAAGGCTGTAGGAAAACAAGTAAGGTCTAAATCCTTTTTCAGGCAGGTAAACCTCCCATGGCTCCGGCCTACTTTTGCCGCCACCAAGTACTTCCCGGACGTATCCCATGTTTCCCTGGATAGTGTTATCAAACATCGAAGTCAGACTGGTAAAGTAACAAAGTGCAACCTCTACCGTTCTCACGGACATTTTAGCTCCCCGGACCGGGTGAACCAGGCCTTCCAGCTCATCCCTTCCTGGGATTGTACCATACTGCTTCAGGAAATCGCAAACCAGGTCGTCCCTGCCGTCATGCAGGGCAAAGTGCAGTTGCCGGACCTGCTTCCAGAACCCTTCAGGAACGGCCTGCACCCGGGGCGGAAATTCCGGCCCCTCACAGATGAAGGCATCTCCTTCCCTGTAAACCCTCTCATAACCTCCAAACATAACCTCTGCAACTGCATATAAACTCCCCAACGGTTTCATAGAAATTCCCCCATTTTTTCAAAAAGGGTATTGACAGGGCTGAATCCCAGTAACGGCGCGGGTTTCATGGTTATTACTCCCACCCCGTGCCCGGAAGCCCTTGCCGCACAAGGCCCAAGAAATGTCCCTATTTGTCACGGGTATTATACCATAGAATCAAGAAGCTATTGAAGGGGGTTTTTGCCATGTTCTACATTGAGCAGGTTATGAAAGAGCGTGGGCTTTCAAAGACCCGGCTTGGTTTTATGTCACAGATTCATCCGGCCACTATCGGCAAGCTACTGGCCGGCCACATCCCTCCCTATCCCAATTACAAACGGAGGCTTTCTGAGGCCCTGGGCGTGCCGGAGGATATGCTTTTCAAAAGGGTTGACGAAACCCAACCAGCTCGGTAGGTGGTGCGCAATGTTCACAGACTGGGATGAACTCCCGCTGACCCTGGGAGTTAAAGAAGTCAGCGAGGTTACCGGCTACGGCCAGGCCCGGATTCGGGAGCTTTGCCGAGCGAGGAAGATTCCCTGCATTCGGCTGGGACGGGCTTTCCGCATTCCGCGAGATTCCCTGCGGCGCTGGCTGGAAGCGGAGGCGGAAAAGGCCGTTGAAAAATAAGAACCCGGCGGGCGGCCGGGCGCGGAACAGGAGAGTATTTGTAGGAGGTTTTTCTATCCCCATGATAGCACAAGCAAGCAACATTGAACAGTTTTTCTCTACACTCTACGGCCAAGATGCCCCCGGCTGGTTGGTCATCTGGACAAAGCAAGACAAACTTTCCCGGTGGTACGAGACCCACAATATCCCGGAGGTAGCAGCGAGGTGCCGGGAGCTGGCCGGGAGTTTTGACGTTTACTACGGCATAGGCCTCCAGGGGCAGAGGTTGGCCAGCAACCAGCGTGGCAAGGCTGATGGGGTTATAGCTATCCCCGGCCTATGGCTGGATATAGACTGCCAGGGTGGTACGCATACGGCCACGAACCTGCCCACTTTTGAAGAAGCCAGAGACTTCATGGCCGCGTTTCCCCTGCCCCCGTCAATCGTTGTGCACTCGGGCGGCGGCTTACACGTTTACTGGCTGTTCAGACAGCTATGGACATTCTCTGAAACTGACCCCCCGCGAATACGAGCGGGACACAAAAAAGCTGCCGACCTGGTGGCCCGCTTCCAGCAAGCATTCATAGCCCTGGCCGGTGCCCGTGGGTGGAGGCTGGACAACACTTCTGACCTGTCCAGGGTGCTGCGGGTACCCGGAACCTTCAACCACAAGAGCGGCCAGCCGGTACCCGTCCAGGTGCTGGAGTTTGAACCTACCCGGCGGTACGGGTACAAGGAAATAATCCAGGCCGTTGATGAGCTGGCGGCCAGGGTGCCCCGGCAGGAGCGGAAAACCACCAGGCGGGAGCCCCCTGGGGACGAGGACAAGCCCGAGGCGGCACTTATCCTGGAGCGGTGCGCTTTCATCCGGCATTGCCGGGACGATGCGGCCATACTGTCAGAACCCGAGTGGTATGCCATGCTTACCATTATGGCCCGGACAGACGGCGGCCGGGAGTTGTGTCATGAGCTATCCAGGCCATATCCCCGGTACAGTGAACGGGAAACAGAAGATAAAATCCGCCATGCCCTGGAGGACGCCGCCCCCCGTACCTGCGAGCGAATCCGACGGGACTTCGGAACATACTGCCAGGGGTGCCGGGAGCGGGTTACCTCTCCCATAGTCCTGGGCATGGCCATGCCGGTGGAACTCCCTGATTATCCGGTTGAACCTTTTCCCGTTGAAGCGCTACCCGATTGTTTTGCCCCGTTTGTTTCCCAGGCGGCCCAGGCCCTGGGGTGTCCACCAGATTTTATCGGCGTGCCCCTGCTTGCACTGGCGGGGGCGGCCATAGGAACCACCAGGGTTATCCAGCTTAAACCCGGCTGGCGCGAAGGAACCCAGTTGTATGCAGCGATTGTTGCCGAACCTGGGAGCAAGAAGAGCCCAGCCCTGGCCCTGGCGCAAGCCCCCCTGGTGGAACGACAGCAGCAGTTGAAAGTCAAATATGACCGGGAGAAAGAAGAGTATGAACGGGAGCTTGCACAGTGGGAAGAAGAGAAGGAGAAGGCAAAAGCAGCCCGCAAGAAGGGCGGCAATGAACCAGACACTGGAGAAAAACCAGAAAAGCCAGTTCTGGGGAGAACATATACCACGGACACCACGGTGGAGGCCCTGGCGCAAATCATGGAGCAAAACCCCAGGGGGATAGCCCTGGTGCGGGACGAACTGGCAGGGTGGGCACGAAGCATGAACCAGTACAAAGCTGGCCGGGGAGCAGACAAGCAGTTTTATTTGAGCTGCTGGAGCGGTGCCCCGGCAGCGGTTGACCGTAAAAGCAAAGAAGAACCAATATTTTTGTCCCGGACATTTCTTACCGTGGTGGGATGTATCCCCCCTGACGTCTTGGATGAGTTGACTGACGAAAGACAGCGGGAAGACGGCTTTATTCACCGCATTCTGTTTTGTTTCCCTGACCCGGTGCCCAACCGCTGGACGGAAGCAAGCATTTCCGAAGAAGCCCGCGAATCCGTAAACCGCTGTTTTGAGCAGCTATGGAAGTTAACCCATACAGCGGGAGAACACGGGGAGCCCATACCGGTGGTGGTGCCCCTATCTCCTGAAGGCAAAAGGGTGTTTCTTGAGTGGTATGAAAGCCATTGCCAGGAGGAACAGGCCCCCGACTTTCAGGCGGCCTGGCGGGGTCCCTGGGCGAAGATGCCGGCCCACGTGGCCCGGCTGGCCCTGATTATTCACGTTTGCCGGCTGGTAAGCGGAGAGACTACAAGCGCCAAAGTGGATGATATGAGTGTTTTGAAGGCAGCGGCCCTAGCCCATTACTTTAAGTCACACTTGAAGCGGGTATATCAGCGACTGCGGGATGAACCCCTTGACCGCAAGGTAAGGCAGGCGGTGGAGTGGCTGAAAAAACACGGCAAAAACGGGGTAACACCAAGAGTGCTGATTGCGTACAGGGTAGCTGGTTGCAAAGACCGGAGTGATGCCAAAGCGCTGCTGGAAACCCTTGTAGCCCGAAACCTGGGGTACTGGCAGGAACCACCCCAGGGTGGGCGAGGACGCAAAGCAAAAAAATTCTTTCTCTATAACATTCAGCACTCAACGGAAATAACCTGAGCCTTACAGCGACAATGGTTATAACCGCTGAAAATGGTTTCAGCACAATTCAGCGGAAATAACTCGTAGAAGTTGGCCCAACCGAATTCCGCTGAATTCCGCTGAAAATGATTTCAGCGGTTATAATGCAGGCGGCTGTAAGCAAGAACCCTATTCCGTTGAGTGCTGAATAAAAAAAGAAAAGGGGAATGCAAAATGAACCCCTGGGTTTTAAAACTGCGGCAGAGAGAACCCGATAAATGGAACCCTGACCAGGCCGAAGCCCTGTTCACCCAGGCCCTGGAACAAACAAAAAATATCTACGTCACCGGGTCCATACCCTGGGCTGAGAAACACTGCCCGGAGCTGGTGGCCGCCATCGGCCAGGCGGAGCAAGCATTCCAGGCGGCGTTCGAGGCCCGCGACATGGCCGGCTGCCGGAAGGCGGCGCAGGCTTTCGAGAGGGCCATTTGGGGCGTGGTTACGGCCTACCGGGAGCAGCGGGTGCTGAGTGCGGACGAAATCACCCAGGCATTCCAGTGCGAGCGGGTCTGGCAGTTGCCCGAGGACAAAGCGGTAGTGCTGGACGAGGTTTTTTCCTCTCCCCAAGCGGTGGTGGATGCGGGCGGCGGAAGGCAAACGGTGTGACCGGCCCGGCCAGGCCGTTGACATAGACGGCGGCCGGGGAAACCTGGCCGTCCACTTACCCCGAAAGGAAGGAGGGTTGCATATGGACTTCAAGCGAAGGTTTGAACTGGCTGGCGAAAATCCGTTTGTGACCTGGAGAAAAGAACAGGGCTTAACCCGCGCGGAATTGGCCCGATTGCTCGGTACGTCGTACAATGTCGTTTACGGCCTGGAGAAAGGCCATTATCCTGCCCCCCTTCCTGAGCGGCTGGTATACGCCATCTACAAGGCTGGACTTCCTTTTGAGCTGATCACGGAATATACGCGCTGGCGGCGGGGCGAACCGAAGGAAGGGACGGTGCATTGATAATGCCCTACCGGAACAAAGAAAAACAGGCGGAATACTTGAGAAAGTGGAGACAAAAACGCCAGCAGGAGCGGGTAAAGCAAAGCAGGTACATTGTCAGGTTGCTTCTTTCTACATATGTTTCCAATAACCCTCGCAGGTACACAGAAAAAGTGCGTCATCTCCTTCCCCTGGTTTTTGGTAGGGTGCTAACCCCTGACGAGGAAGCCGTTTTACTCAACCACTTCAACTTTTCCCCGCAAAGATTCCTGGAGGCCTTGGTTGTCCTCTGGAGGGAAGGCTACCGCCGGGACATAGAGCCGCTGGAGTTTTTGCAAAGCATATTGTTTTCCCCGGTTTGGGAGATATGCTCGGAATGCGGCAGGCCTATCCCCTAAAATAAAAGCCGGGCGCTTCTGCCCGGCAAACTCCCTTTAGTGAAGAAGGGCAACCTCATTTTCTTTTGTGTATGCTTTGCTACGGTGGCCCCCAAAGGCCGTGTCGTATTTTGGCGGGAAAAATGTATTGACTGCCCCCTGGAAATTGTATAACCTGTTCTTAGGAGGTGAACAGGTTACATGTATATAACGTGGTTTGCGGGTAGCCGTGGCAAGCGAAGGTATGCTTATTTCAAGCACTCTTACCGGGAGAACGGGAGGGTTAGAACGGCCACGATTTTCCTGGGCAAAACCTTGGCCGAGGCGGAACGGCGGCTGGAGGACGAAATGGTTAACGGATTCGGGCACGGCTGGGTGCTGACGGCCGACGAAAAAGCCAGGCTGATGCGGCAGTTACGGGAGCTGGCCCCGCCGGAGGCCCTGGAGCCACTGCCGGACTGGAGGAAGCAGGCGGCAATCCGGGCGGTACGGCGCCTGGTGGAGCGGTACCAGGCCAGGCCGGACATAGCGGAGCCTCTTCAAAAAGCCCTGGAGACCATCGAAGCAGGCGGGCAGGTACAATCACCTTCAGGAGAAAATACCCCGGCCTTGTAGGACGAATACGGAGGTGGAACTATGGCGGGCAAGCGCGGGCACGGTGAAGGGACAATCTACAAGCGTAAGGGCGGGCGCTGGGAGGCGAAGGCCAGTATCGGTTTTGACCCGGCCACGGGCAAGCCGAAGCGGTTGACGAAGTATTTCAAGACACGGAAAGAGGCCCAGGACTGGCTGGCGAAGGTGCAGCACGAGAAGAACACCGGCGCTTTCGTGGAACCGGCCAGGGTGACCCTGGGAGAGTGGTTGGACAGGTGGTTAGAAGTCTACGTCAGGCCTTCTGTTCGCGACACCACATACCAGAACTATGAAACCTACATCCGCGTTCACATTATGCCTGCGTTGGGCGATAAACCCATTCAGAAGCTGATGCCTGGGGATTTGCAGGCCTTCTACAATGCGAAGCTGGAAGGCGGCCGGGCTGACGGCAAAGAGGGCGGCCTGTCCACCAGAGCGGTGCGCTACCTGCACTTTCTCCTGAGTGCGGCCCTGAAGCAGGCCGTCAAGGAGGGATTGGTTTCCCGGAACGTGGCCGAAGCCACGAACCCGCCAAAGCAGGGAAAAAAAGAGATTCAATACCTCACCACGGAGGAAATCCAGCGATTCCTGCAGGTGGCCCGCGAAAGCCGTTACTATGTTGCCATGCTTACCGAGCTGGGAACAGGCCTGCGGCGGGGAGAACTGCTGGGGCTGAAGTGGGAGGACGTGGACCTGAAGCGGGGGGTAATCACCGTCAGGCGGCAACTGGTGCGGGCGAAGGGCGGCCCGGTTTTTCACGAGCCAAAAACTGATGCCGGAGTGAGGACGGTAACCCTGCCGGCAGAAGTCCTGCGGGAGCTGAAGGCCCACAAGGCCCGCCAGAACGAGGAAAAACTGCTACTCGGGAATGCTTACGAGGATTTCGGCCTGGTGTTCTGTCAGGCCAACGGGCGGCGGCTGGAACCCCGGAACTTTACCCGGCATTTCGACAACCTGCTGAAAAAGGCCGGAATCCGGCACGTGTCCTTTCACTCATTGCGGCACACCCATGCCACGGAGCTTTTACGGCTGGGCGTGAACCTGAAAACCATCCAGGGCAGGCTGGGGCATAGTAACTTCAACGTGACGGCTAATTTCTACGCACACATAGCAGATGAACTGCAGCAGGAAGCGGCCGAAAAAATCAACGGTGTCCTGAAGGTAAAAAAACAACCCGCCGGATAGACGGGTAAATGGAAATCCCATTGTCGTAAGATTGTCGTAAAACTGGCCTCCGGGAACCTTTTCCAAGCCCCGGAGGCCTTGATTTTCCTGGTGGAGGCAAGGGGACTCGAACCCCCGACCTCTAGAGTGCGATTCTAGCGCTCTCCCAGCTGAGCTATGCCCCCATGGCAATAAGGATTATACCATGAAAGCGTCCTTCTTACAAGGGGTTTGCTTTCTACCGCGGCTATTAAAGTGGTTGTGCTGAATTTCTGCATTGCCCGCCATATTCTTAACATGTAAGACCTCTGCTATTCCCTGGGCTGGATGTAACTGTAAACAAAATAAGCCGCCAGGGATAACCAGCCCGCGCCCATGAACAGACCCAGGGGGATGGCCCACCAGGTGGAAGGGTTTCTTTTTCTTTCTTCCCTGGACATTTTCACACCTCCGGGTTTATTATTCCCCGGGCGGGGAATTCTAAAAACAAGACCCTACCCGTCGAGGGTAGGGATTGTATTAAATTTAAGATACCTTTTGCATGGCTTCCTGCTTCTGTTTTTTGTTAAATTGTTCTTCTGCATAGTCCGTGGAAATGAGATAAAGGTTAACCCATAATTCGTGTTCATTGTTTTTTCCGTCCAGCTCCCGGGCCAGTTCTTTAAATTTTTTTTCTACACGGTCTTTAAAGGCTGAAAACTCCACCAGCAAGTCCACCACTTCCCGGTGACTGTATGATGCTCCATCCCGTAAGACCTTCACTGGATTCCCCCCCAAAAACAGTTCTTATACTCATTATACAAATTAAGGTAAATTTGTTAAGGGGTAGAAGATGTCTAAAAGAACCCGCTTTTGTTGTAAAAAACATAAATTTAACGGGGCCTGTGAAAGGCCCCGTTAAGTAGATGCTGCCGGTTTTAGTTGTTCGATAAAACGCCGGTGTAATTGGGCTGGTAGTTGCCCTGTTCATAGATGCTGCCCTGGAACCCGCCGCCCTGGTAACCCATCTGGCCCTGCTGGGCCCAGCCGTACTGCCCCGCGGTGCCGTACTGCTGGCCGGTCTGGTAGCCGCCAAACTGGCCGGCGGTACCCTGCATGGCATAGCCGGAGACGTTTCCATAGGTAGCGGGCTGGGTTGCGTACTGGGTGATGTTATAGCCACCGGCGGTTCCGTAACGTCCGGTGTTGAACTGGGTGCCCTGGCCGTACTGGCCGGTGAAAGTTTGATAGCCCTGGGTGTAACCGCCAAAACCGGCCTGCCCGTACTGCGCGGTATACCCTCCCTGGGCCTGGATGGTGGAACTGATTTGCTGGGCCATACTGCTGAGGCTGTTCAAATCCTGCTGCATTTGACCGGCAATAAAGGTTAAGCGCTGCAATTGCTGCTGCTGGATCTGGTTGCACAGCTGGCTGATGGAACTTGCTTCATCCCTTAATCTTTGAATTTGCTGCTGCATTTGAAAGATCTGGTGCACAAACACTCCCCCTCGAATTATTGTACTCAGCCATAGTATGGGTGAAAAGTTCCAGACTTATTACTGGTATATATAGGTATTTTTAATTTATTTTTCATTTTGCTTCAATTGAACGTTGCCCAGGAATGGTATGCCCTGGGGGCGGATAATCAGACCCTGAATATTCCCGGCCGCGGCTACGGTGTGCAGGCTGTGATGGAGGAAAACCACAGGTGCATCTTCCTGGAGATACTTTAAAACCTCCTGGTAAATCCGGGTCCGGAGGGTGTTATCGGTGGTCTGCTGGGCGCTGGCCAGCAGGGTATCTACTTTGAGGTTGTGGTAGTGGGTGGCATTCAGGCCGCCGGAAATCTGGGTGGACGAGAAAAGGGTGAACAGGAAGTTGTCCGGGTCGCCGTTATCGCTTGTCCAGCCATAGATAAAGGCATCCCCTTCCTGGCGGTAGATGGCTTTTTTAAACTCGTCCCAGGGGTAAACCTTGACGGAGCAGGAAAAACCCGCTTTTTCCAGCTGCCCGGCCAGGGCCCGGGCCAGCCTTTCCCCTCCCGCCGGGTTATAGGGGCGGGTGGAGTTATAAGCCAGAAGCGTAATTTGCACTCCCGGGGTGTAACCGGCAGCCAGCAGTTCCTGCCGGGCCTTCCCGGGATCCGGTGATACCGGTTCGGGCGTCTGCTCGTAACCCAGGGTTCCGGGGGGCAGGGGGCCTCTGGCTACCAGCACCCGGCCGGGGAAAAGTTGTTCTGCCAGTTCATAGGGGTTGCAGGCCTGCCGGGCTGCCAGCCGCAGTGCCGCGTCGCGGAACAGCCCCTTATCGGTGTAGAAACCCAGGTAGCTGATGTCCAGCCCGGGGGTTTCGATCACCCGGAAGCCCCTGTTCTTTAAGTTTGCCACCTCCTGAGGGGGAATACCCTCGCTGATCTGGGCTTTCCCGGCCAGGAGGAGTTCCGCCCTTTTTGCCGGGTCGGGGACGGAGCGGAAGATCACTCCCGGTATGGAGGGTTTGACCCCCCAGTAATTGGAGTTGGCCGCCAGGACGACTTCACCGTCCTTCCACTGCTGGATAATAAAGGGTCCCGTTCCCGCCGGGTGTTTCCAGAACTCTTCTTTATATTGCTGGAGGGCCCGGGGGCTGACCATGGGGGCGGCTACGGGCATGGCCAGGTTATAGAGAAAAGGGGCGTAGGGGTATTTTAAGTTAAACCGCACGGTCAGGGGATCTATAATTTCCACGGATTGGACCATGCCGTAGGTAAAGGCGGCATAAGTATAACGTTCCTGCTGTTGGAGCATCCTTTCGACATTAATTTTTACCGCTTCGGCGTTAAAGGGTGTACCATCATGAAAGGTCACATCGGGCCGCAGGTAAAAGGTCCACTGCCGTCCGTCGGGGGAAGCTTCCCACCGCACGGCCAGGCATGGTTCCACTTCCGTACCCGTCCTGAGCCGGACCAGCCCCTCGTAGATATTTGCCAGCACGCGGGCGGAAGAAGGGTCATCCGCCCGCGCCGGGTCCAGGGTGCGGGCGGGCGACTCCAGCAGATATACCGGAAATTCCTGCTTCTGCAGGAGCCAGGATGTGGGCACCACCGGTACCAGCCATTTAATGTAAAAGATCCACAGGCAGATACCAAGGGTTAACAGGAAAATGATCCGTTTGCGCATGAGAAGGTCCTCCTCAGCCTGCTTCTGATATATTTAACCAGTAATGTATAATACGTTATAAATATGTTAATACCTTCCATATAAGATTGACAAACTTTTCTTTTACCCCTATCCTTTTAGCAGGAAAAGGGTTATTATTGTCGAAGGAATTGCCACTTCATATAGCTTTACTAAAAAGCGCAGCGGTAAAAAGTCAAGTACTTTTTGAAGGGGAATTGGAAAAAATTTTTGGGGTTAAGTCGTAAAAAGGCAACAACAAACCAGGCCCAGAAGCTGACAATATCTGGGCATTATCTGCAGT
>Ga0224486_100525_pt1 | contig 10436 bp, 9 predicted proteins | sample TexhydDE_CT_test_FD_172013 | JGI IMG/M metagenome (GOLD analysis project Ga0224486, IMG submission 172013) | Fracking water microbial communities from deep shales in Oklahoma, United States - hydraulically fractured wells DE_CT_test ...
TATATGGGGAACCATCAAACCTACAAACCCAAGCATTCCAACCACCGATACTGCGGCTCCAGCGAGAAGTGAAGAAATAACTATTGCAAAGAGCCTTGTTTTCTCAACCCTCATTCCAAGTCCTGTAGCCACCTCATCACCAAGAAGTAGGATGTTGAGCCTTCCAGGGAGTAGAAGTGATGCGGAAACTCCCAGAAGAATGAAAGGATACACCATGTTTACATCCTTCCAGGTTATTGCCGACAATCCTCCTACCATAAAGCCTAAAACGCCGGATACCCTTTCCGGGTAGAAAATCATCAAGGCATTGTTTCCCGCCCCAAAGATCGATGAAATGGCCACACCTGCCAATATTAACCTCGAGGGCATCACTCCGTCCTTCCATGCCAGAAAATAAATGATTGTCGTGGCGAAAAGCGCACCTATGAAGGCTCCAAGTGGTACAAGAAAATAATAGTTGGGGAATATTATCAGTATCAGCAATCCGAAGAATCCCCCTCCTGCAGATACTCCAATTATGTTGGGCCCTGCCAGGGGATTCCTCATGACTCCCTGAAGTATTGCCCCCGATAGGGAGAGCGCAATTCCCACGAGTATGGCTGCAACTGTTCTTGGGAACCTCACATTCCATATTATCTGCCTGTTTGGGGTTACCTCTTCCAATATCAGTGCTTCCATAATCTCGGTTACTCCAACCTGGACAGCCCCCTTGCCGATACTTACAAAGATTGTCGCAACAAACGCCACGGCCATTGCCAATAGGATATTTGATTTCTTGATATTGCTAAACAATCCCATCTCTCTATCTCTTAATTGAAGATTTCAGGGTAGAGTATTTCAGCAAGCCCCATATATGCTTCACCATATCTCCTGTTGGCCTTGTACATGTACAGGTCTTTTGGCAGTATGACATATTTCTTATTTTTGACTGCAGACAACTCACTCCAGGCAGGATTTGATTCCACCTCTGAAACCAGCCTCTCCCTTACGGCTTCCATGTCAGAACCCATGGTCTGTACAAGTATGAAATCCGGATCTTCAGCAATAACCTGCTCCATGCTGAATTGAGTTGTTTCCATGAGTTCCTCCCCCTCGGCTATGTTCTCGGTCTTCAAGTCCTTGAGCATCTCTCCGAGGGTTGACAGGGATCCCCTTGCAGTCACTGACTTGGAAGTTGCGAACAGTATCAGCACTGACGGATTGTTCTCAGCTGGTATTCTTTCAATTAACTCCTTTACCTCATTCTCAACGCTTTCGGCATTTTCCTGATATAGGTCAACCCTGTCATTTATTAGTGCAAATATCCTTGAAATCTTGAAGTAGTCATCCTTAAACTCATATGTAAGGGGCATTATTTGTATTCCATTTTCTTCGAGGGGCTGAATCAGCTCTGTTGATGACTTTGAATTTGAGCTTAATATAACAAGGTCAGGCTCTAGTGAAATGACCTTCTCAAGGCTGATTGATCCAAATCTTCCTACGGTCTCAACATTTTCAGTCCCTGGCACAATATTGTTTGGGTCTTCGATCATGCCCACCATCTCACCACCATTCTCAACCCACATGTCAACAAATGAGTTCATTAAAACTATGACCCTTTCAGGATTCTTATCAACTTCTAGCTTTTTCCCTCTTCCATCCACAAAGCTTACACTGTCACCCATGTCTTCAATCTTGTATCTGTCCGATTCATCTTCCTTCTCAACTGCAGCAGCCTTATTGTACTCATCTACTTCTGCTTCTTCCAGGTCATTAATTCCACAGCCTGAAACTGCCATTGAAATGACTAGAACCAGGAGCAATATTCTAATTTTTGTCATTATGTACATTTCAATTCCCCTTTCTGTCTTTTGCCTATAATCATTGACATATAGGCATCCTCTTCGATAATCTCATCAACATCTCTAATTATCCTCTCATCTTCCAGGGTTGCCTTACTGATATATGTAATCTGAAATCTCTCCCCTTCAAGTGCTTCAAGGATTTTTCCCTTATCCTTGTTTGTCTTTAGGATGGCTATCGTGTCAGCTTCCCTAAGAGCTGATTCCTGGAATTCATCGCAAACATACAAGGCTTCCCCTTTTATGGTTAAAGGCACAAGACTCCTTCCAGCAGCTGCCACAAAGGATGGAATCCCAGAGACAACCTCCATTGACATCCCAACCTCCGATAACCTTTCCATGAGATATATGGCTGTACTGTAGATCATGGGGTCACCGATTGTGACAAAAACTCCCATCCCCTCTTCGGGTATCTCCTCCGAAATCACATCAACAGCCCTGTCGTAATCCTTATTAGTTACCTGCCCCATTGGAAACTCAAGTCTTTTTATCCTCTTCCCTCCAGTAAACTCTTCAATGGTATCCAAGGCCATGTTCCTTCCCTTGTTACCTGGAACAAAGATAACGTCTGCCTCTCTTATTACCCTTACCGCTTTTCTTGTCAGAAGCTCCGGGTCACCTGGACCCGTCCCTGTAAAATAGATTTTCTTCATTTCTCCTCCTCCAAAAAACAATAGAGCTCCCCATGACAAATCATTGTCAAGGGAAGCTCTATGTTAAAATTATCTATGTATCACTCCATCCAAGTCCAGGCAATAAAAAAATCCCATGGACAAAGACAGGGATAAACTATAGGAACCAGCATATCCTTCCCTCCGAAGGTTACTTCAAGTATCACAGGCAGGTCTCCTGGCTTATGACTCACCCTACTCTCAGCGCCTTCCCGGAAAACCCAGTGGCATTTGCTGATTTCGTCGTCATTTACAGTAGCGGGGGCTGCATGGGATTCTAACCCATTTCCCTTTTAATCATATAAACCTGAATACAAATATTCTGTTGTCATCTACATGCTACCACAGCTAAAACAATTTTACAACTACAAAAATAAAGACTAGCAAAAGCTGTGCTCCAAACATCAATCGGATTGAATCCTCTATGTGGGTCTTCTTGAGGGTTTCACCAGGGTCTCCTATTGTGGGCTTATGGACCATCTTCCCATTGTAGCTGTTGCTTCCTCCTAGCTGGACTGAAAGCAAGCCGGCAGCAGCACTTTCCGGGTACCCACTATTGGGGCTTTTGTGATTCCTGCCATCCCTACGCACTATTTGGAAGGCTTTTCTCCTGTCTGAACCAAAGGGAGCCGAAATTATCATCAGCAGTGCAGTCAGTCTTGATGGGACAAGATTAAGCAAATCATCTGTCTTTGCTGGAAAATAGCCTAGTTCACCATACTTTTCATCCTTGTATCCCACCATTGAATCCATGGTATTGACAAACTTGTAGATCATCCCTCCCGGGATGCCAAAAATCATCACATACAACAGGGGTGCTATGACTCCATCCGAGGTGTTTTCAGAGACAGTTTCCACTGTAGCTCTTATAACCTCCTCCTTTGACAGGTTCCTTGTATCCCTTCCCACAATGTAGGATAGTCTTTTCCTTCCATCTTCCAGACTCCTGTCAAGTTCACTTGAAACCTTCAATGCCTCATCCCTGAGATTCCTGGCCGCAATGCAGGTATAGATAAGATATATCCCAGTAATCCTCTGGACTATGGGAAAGCCATCAAGTGCCTTAAGCAAAATGATTGGTACACAAGCTGCAAGCAGGATATTTACAATCACCATAAGGAGACCCGCAGCCTTAAGTCCGTTGGGGGAGTCAGTTATTTTCCTTATAAGCCTCTCCTCCTTGGATATTATTATTCCCATAAGTCTGACAGGATGTGGCATCCAGTCTGGATCTCCAATGACAAGATCCAGGATTACAGCTGCAAGAACATCAACCATTGTTCACACCTACAAGTGAATAAATGTAGTCCATTTGGAGGCTATCCCTTACCACCTGACTGAATCTTTCAATCTCAGATTCCAACCTCTCAATATCTTCAATGTCAAATTCACTTTTTTCTTTTCCCTCTATTATTGAATCCTCATCGGCAATATCCATTATAGTATATGGAACAACCCCAACCACAGGGATTCCCAACTTTTTCTGGATCATCTCGATGCCTGGATCAAGCAGGGTTTTGTCGCCCCTGAACTTGTTGATTATCATTCCCTTTATCCTCTTCCTTTCCTCAGGCTCAAGAAGCATGACAGTGCCATATAGGGCAGCAAAGGCTCCTCCCCTGTCAATATCCGTAACAAGCAGCACAGGCGCATCAGCCATTTCAGCCATTCCCATATTGACGATATCATCCTGGCGAAGGTTTATTTCCGCAGGGCTTCCTGCCCCTTCAATAACGACTATGTCACTCTCATTCTGAATCTTTTCATAGGTTTCCCTGATATTCTCCTTGAGTGTTTTCCTGTACTGAAAATATTCCCTGGCCTCCATAAGACCCATCTCCTGCCCATGTACAATAACCTGGGATCCAGTATTTGTGTCCGGAACAAGAAGTATAGGATTCATGTTCACGTGAGGTTTCTTGCCAGCTGCTACTGCCTGGATGGCCTGGGCCACACTTATCTTCTTGCCATCCGGTGTGAAGCTGTATTCCCTGGACATGTTCTGGGACTTGAAGGGGTACACATTGTAGCCATCCTTACTGAAAATCCTGCACAATGCCATTGCAGTCATACTCTTCCCAGCGGATGAGGTGGTTCCTTGAATCATGATTCTGCTCATCAAATCACTCCCTATCTTATAATTTTTCTCCTTTGAGATAGGACAATTCTACATGAATATAGTTTTTTTTTCAACCATGTCCTATTGTAATCATTGAAATTCCTTTCCCCAAAAATGTTTACAATATGACATAAATCCGATAAACTTGATTTATACAATATTTCGAGGTGATTTGATGGTAAAAGCTACTGATGACAGAAAAAAGGAATATGCAAGGCTTATTATAAACCTTGGTGTCAACATACAAAAGGGTGAACCCCTGGTTGTTAAGGCACCAATAGAAGGAGCTGATTTCGTGAGACTCCTGGCAGAAGAAGCCTACAACAGAGGAGCCAGCGACGTCCACATAAACTGGTATGATGACAGACTGACAAGGATGAAGTATGACAATGCTCCAATGGAGGTATTTGAGGAATATCCCCAGTGGAAGGTTGACGCTGAAAAGTACTATGCTGAAAAGGGGGCAGCATTCATATCCATTTCTGCAGTCGATCCCGAGTTATTACAGGGGGTTGACCCCAAGAAGATCGCAACCTTTAACAAGGCAGCTGCCATAGCCAACAAGGATAACATGAAGTATACAATGAACGACCTTAATTCCTGGTGCGTTCTTTCAATCCCGACCACAGGCTGGGCCAAGAAGCTCTTCCCTGACCTGGATGATGAGAAGGCAGTGGAAAGGCTTTGGGAAGCCATCTACGAAGCCACAAGAATGAACATGGATGACCCTTTGAAGGCATGGGAAAAGCACCTTAAGTCTCTTGCCGACCGAGTGGAATATATGAACAAGATGAACTTTAAGACACTTCATTACAAATCCTCCAATGGGACCGACCTCCAAGTGGACCTGCCTGAAGGACACGTATGGAGCGGAGGCGGCGGAGACAATGCCAAGGGAGATTACTTCGTTGCAAACATACCCACCGAAGAGGTGTACACAATGCCTCACAAGGATGGGGTGAATGGAGTTGTCTACAGCACAAAGCCCCTTAACAGAAGTGGAAATATCATAGATGACTTCAGACTGGTTTTCAAGGATGGCGAGGTTGTTGAATATTCAGCCAAAAAAGGAGAGGAATTCCTCACCGAGCTTTTTGATATGGATGAAGGAGCCAAAAGACTAGGCGAGGTAGCCCTTGTACCCTTTAGCTCCCCCATAGAAAAGGCGGGAATCCTGTTCAAGAATACCCTGTTTGATGAGAATGCCAGCTGCCACTTTGCCTTTGGCAAGGCCTATCCAACGACCATAAAGAACGGACCTGAAATGTCCGATGATGAGCTTGCAGCTCATGGAGTCAACAACTCCATCACTCACGTGGACTTTATGGTTGGCACAAGTGACATGTCCATAATTGGAACCACCCAATCAGGCCAGGAAGTTCAGATATTCAAGGATGGCGAATGGGTCATTTAAACTATTAAAAACAGTGTCCGGATTTTTCCGGACACTGTTTTTCTATGCTTCCTTAAGTTGTTCAATTACATAGGTTGGTAGTGCAAATGCTCCCTTATGAAGGTCTGAGTTGTAGTACCTGGTCTCAAGACCAAAGGCCTCCCATTCATCCCTCTTGTGGTCCCTTGTTGGATGGAGACCCTTGCTGGCAAATCCAAACAGCCAATGGCCACTTGCATAGGTGGGCATATGAAACTGGTAAACCTCACATACATCAAAGATGGACTTAATCTTGGCATGAGCCCTCTTCATCTCCTTGGCGTAATTAGGAAAGTATGGGCTTTCATGCTGATTTATAAGTATCCCGTTCCCATTAAGGGCCTTGTAGCAGTCTGTATAGAACTCCGTGGTGAAAAGTCCTTCCCCTGGCCCGATTGGATCTGTTGAGTCCACAAGGATCAGGTCATACTCATCCTTCTTCTCCTTGATGAACTTTATTCCATCAACATAGTTGTGGTTAACCCTTTCATCATCAAAGCTTGAGGATGTCTGTGGCAGGTATTCCCTGCAAAGCTCCACTACCCTCTGGTCGATTTCCACAAAGTCAATCGATTCAATATGCCCATATCTCGTAAGTTCCCTTACGGTACCTCCATCTCCACCACCTATGACAAGAACCTTCTTTATTTTGGGATTCACAGCCATTGGAACGTGTACAATCATATCGTGGTAGATGAATTCATCCTTTTCATTCACCATCATCAGGCCGTCAAGGGTGAAGAATCTTCCAAAGTCATATGACTCGAAAAAGGCTATCTTCTGGAATGGAGTCTGTTCTGAATAGATCTGCTCCTTTACCTTTATTGAAAACTTGCATGTCTCTGTATTTTTTTCCGAATACCAAAGCTCCACAAAATCCCTCCTAGTAGTTTCTTCCGTAGTATATTTCGTGCATTTCCTGGTTCAGCTTATCCAGGATCTCTGCCTTTTGCCTTCCAGTCAGATCCTCTTCCTTCAGCTCAAAGAGGTAGTTGTCAAGTACAAGCTCCTTCAGGATCATTTTAGTGTGGAATATGTTCTCCTGGTAGACATTCACATCTATACTGTTATACATATCCCTTGTTTCCTTGGAGATGTATTCCTGGATGGAGTTGATCTTGTGATCCTTGAAGTGTTTTGTACCATCTACATCCCTTGTAAATCCCCTGACCCTGTAATCACAGGTGACAATGTCCGAATCAAAGCTCCCAAACAGGAAATCCAATGCTTTCAGGGGCGAGATCTCTCCGCAGGTTGAAACGTCTATATCTACCCTGAAGGTCATTATTCCTCTGTCAGGGTGGTACTCGGGATAGGTGTGAACGCTGATGTGACTTTTGTCCAGATGTCCAATCACGTTCCTTGGATTCGCAATCAGGTCCCCCTTGTTACAGGATGCATCAACCGTAATATCCGGTAGAGGCTCCTCTGTAATCAGTAGATTTACGCTTGCTCCCTGAGGTTCGTAGTCCTGCTTGGCAATATTGAGTAGATTTGCACCTATTATGTTTGTTACCTCCACCAATATTTCCGTAAGTCTTGTTGAGTTGTACTGCTCATCAATATACTCGATGTATTTTTCCTTATCCTCAGGTGATACTGCATAGCAGACATCATAGATGTTAAAGCTAAGGGTCTTGGTGAGATTGTTGAATCCATAGAGTTTTAGTTTTTCCATTTTCCATCCCTTTCATTCTGTATTTAAAACAAATTCATGAATTTCGATTCTTTGAAAATTCATGATTATTGTACACTAAATACAGACTGTTTACAATAATATGGACAAAAAAAACGGAGGGTCTCCCCTCCGATTCCAAAGAAATTAGTTTCTTCCGCCTCTTCTCATCTGTCCGCCGCCTTGGCCGAATCCGCCTTCCTTGGCTCCAAATCCTTCTCCGTCCATGGCTTTAAGCCCATTGCCTTGACCATTGCCGGCTCTTTGACCGAATAGACCCTCGCCCTGTAGGACCTGTTGTTGAGTTCCATCACAGCTTTCGAATGCTGCTAGAACTTCCTCTGCTTCTTCTTCTGAAATCTCACCAGCTTGAATCATCTCTTGAAGCATTGCTTTCTTTTGTGTAAGAGCTTCAGCTCTGAAAGCTTCGTATACTTCTAGTTCTTTTGCAACATCACCAAGGGTCTCACCCTCTTCTCTCATTGCATAGATGTCCTCCTGTGACTCTCCGCTAAGCTTTTCAAGAATAGCCAATGGTCCCCAGCTTGCATCTGCAAAAGCCACACTCATTGTACCAAATACCATTACTACCACTGCCAAAACCAAAATTGTTTTTTTCATTTTTCAACACTCCTTTTCTTTATTTCTTTCTATGTTTTAAGTATAGAGAAAAGTTGTGATGAAAATATGATGAATAGGTGTAAATTTTATTTGTTTATTGGAATCCTGAAAAAGAAATCTGAACCCTGTCCAAGTGTACTGTTTACACCAAAATCAATCTTATGGGCCTGGAAAATGCTTTTGGCTATGGAAAGCCCGATTCCGGAACCTCCTGTATCCCTGTTGCTTCCGTTTACCTTGTAGTATCTGTCCCATATATTTTCAATCTGGTCAGGGTGGATACCTCTTCCAGTATCCTTCACATGAATCTCCAGAAAATCATCCTTTTCAAAAATCTCAATGGTTATATTCCCACCACTTCCCGTGTGATTCAGGGCATTGGATATGAAGTTGTGGAATACCTGCTCCAGTCTTCTCCTGTCAACCCATACATTATGGACTTCCTTTTGTGAAATGACCTTAATCTCTATACCCTTCTGCTGGGCTGCCACTGAATACTTAAGGGCTGAAGCCTGGGCAAGGTCAACCATGTCAACCTCCTCATGCCAAAGTTCAATGTTACCTGACTGTATTCTTGATAGGTCAAGAATGTCATCAACCATCTGTCCAAGTCTCTCTGATTCCTCGATTATTATGTCCAGATTCTCCTCCCTGCTCTCCGAATTATCCCTGTGAATATCTTTGCTCATTTCAGCATAGCCTCTAATAAGTCCCAGGGGTGTTCTCAGCTCATGGGAAACATTTGCCACAAGATCCTTCCTCAACCTGTCCACCTTGCAAAGCTCATCCGCCATCTTATTGAAGTTTGCCGCAAGCTCTCCGATTTCATCCCTTGCCTCCACATCAACCCTTGCCTCCATATCACCGGCAGCCAAAGCATTGACGGATTTGTTCAGCTTCTTTATGGGCCTGAGGAAAAATCTCGAGAAAAATGTTCCTATCAGTATGGACACAACCACAAGTATTGCAGATATTATCAATAGCTGTCTTTCCAATATCTCAACAGTTTCATTTATTGGTTCTATGGGAAGACTGGTTGTGATCACAGTTTCACCATCCTTCAGTAGCTTTGAGTAGGTGAAAAGCTCAGTGCTCTGCCTTTGGTGAACAGTTGTGGTGGTGGCTTCTCCGTCCCTGAGAAGCTCATCAAGATATTCACCTCTAAGCACCCTGAACCCAGCTGCCTGGCCCCTTCCCATTGTATTACCCGTTGAATAGAGAATCCTTCCGTCAAGGGTGCTGACCTCAGTAGCGATGTTTCTATCCATAAAAACATTTCCTGCACTATCGGCAAAGGAATCGGAATCCTCCTTGTATAGCTCGCTCAGTTGTTCGGTTGTCGCCTTAAGTATATCCACCCGGCTGTTCATATAGCTGCTTTCCAGAAAAACCCTCTGATAGACCCAAAGTATCCCCACGGATAATATGGTCACAAGAAGCATTCCCAAAATCAGCTTGTGGGATATCTTCCTCATCATTTCTTCTCCCCTGTATCCAGTTTATATCCAACTCCCCAAACTGTATCAATCAGGTGCTTGTAGGGCTTGAGCCTCTCCCTCAGCATCTTGATGTGTGTATCCACCGTCCTGTCCTCTCCAAAGAAGTCAATTCCCCATACTCCATCCAGGATCTGCTGTCTGGTAAGAGCACGGTTCCTGTTCTCCACCAGATACACCAAAAGATCATACTCCTTTGGGGTCATTTTAACAGCTTCCCCATCCATGTATACTGTATGCCCCTCAAAATCAACCTTGATTCCCTCTACCTGGAATATCTTGGGCTCCTCCTCTGAATCCTTGCTGTTTCTCCTGATTACAGCCTTAAGTCTGGCCATTAGCTCCCTTGGGCTGAAGGGTTTGACCATATAGTCATCAACACCCAGCTCAAAGCCAAATAGCCTGTCATACTCCTCACCTCTGGCTGTCAGCATTATAACCGGTACGGATGATTCCTTCCTGATCTCCCTCAATACTGTCCAGCCATCCACCTGAGGCATCATAACATCAAGCAGCACAGCTTGGTAGTCCCTTTCCGAGAACTTATCCAAGGCATCCCTTCCATTTTCAGCCTCATAGCA
>Ga0224486_100531_pt1 | contig 10304 bp, 8 predicted proteins | sample TexhydDE_CT_test_FD_172013 | JGI IMG/M metagenome (GOLD analysis project Ga0224486, IMG submission 172013) | Fracking water microbial communities from deep shales in Oklahoma, United States - hydraulically fractured wells DE_CT_test ...
TGTGTGCCGAGCTTAACGGCCTGCTGGGTTATTACGGCCGGGATATTTATTCCGGGGATTTCGGCAGGGACCATCACGTCCTGGTGGCCACTGATACTTACCAGGGTCATGCAGCAGCGCGTTTGCTTGCTGAACATTTAAAAAGGCTCGGGTTCAACTCCGTGGAGCTTATGGTTCCACCCAGGCTCAGCACCAGGGACTGCTCCAGTTTTACCCTGGGCATAAATGAGGTGGTCAGGTGGTGTGAAGAAACCCTGCCGGGTTACCGCCAGAGCCGTTACCGGATAATTTTCAACCTGGTGGGTGGGTTTAAGAGCCTGCAGGGCTATATGAACACCCTCGGCATGTTCTATGCCGACGAAATTATCTACATTTTCGAAGCACCAACAGCGGATCTCATTCGCATTCCCCGCCTGCCGGTGGTCATGGATGAAATTCCCGTGCTCCGGGAGAAGGCTGTTCTTTTTGCCCTCATGGAAAACGGTTATATCGCCGGGAAGGAAGAGATCCGGGGCATTCCGGAAATCTATCTGGAATCCGATGAGCAGGGCGGTTACACCCTCAGCACGTGGGGATTGCTGATCTGGAAGAGGAATAAACAGAAAATCCTGGGCGGTGAATTGCTGGCGTTTCCGTCCCTGGCCTACGAAAGATCCTTTGAAAAGGATTTCCAGGCCATTACAGACAGTGCCCGCAGGGCAGATATACAAACAACGCTGGCTAAAGTGTCCCTTCTTTACCGTGAAAACGGCCTGGCAGGGTTGCGCAGGGATGGGGGATTGCTGTACGAGGATTACCAGAATGAGAAAGATCCCGCGGGAAAGAAAATTGGCCACTTCCGGATTAACCTGCAGTGGCGTGTCTCCTGTGTGCCCGATGGCGGGATCCTTCGCCTGCGTCATGTCGGCCCCCATTCGGTAAATGATAACCCGTGAAATACAGGCGGAAGCAGGAGAGCGAGGAATGAATATATGCAGCTCACCATTTTTTTCTCCGCTCCCGGGCCGGTGGCCTTACCCGTTCAGTACGGACACCTGCTCCAGGGGCTGATCTACTGCCAGATGAATAATCCGGTGCTCAGGAGCTACCTGCATGAACACGGCTTTGCTTTGGAGAAACGGCGGTTCAAGCTTTTCACCTTTTCCCGCTTGATGGGCAGGGCGGCCCGTTTTGACCGGTCCAGCGGGTCCATAGTGCTTGATCCCCCCCTGCGCCTGGTCATTTGTTCGCCCATTCCCTTCATCCTGCAGGAACTGGGTACCGGTTTCCTGCGGCAGGGCAGGGTGCACCTGGGCGGTGTCCCGCTGGAGGTGAAAGAAATGGCCACCGCCGCCCCCCGCGTTACCGGCCGGAGCATCCGCGTGCGCATGCTCTCCCCCGTGGTGGTTTACAGCACGTTTAGCGGCGAGGGGCGGAAATATACCTATTATTACTCGCCCTTTGAGCCGCGCTTCAGCGAGTTGGTGGCCGGTAACCTGGCCAAAAAGCATCTCCTGGTCCACGGCCGCCGGGCTTCCACGGATGGGTTTGCCATCCGGCCGCTGCGGGTGGAGGACCGGGATCTGAAGGTTACCTACTACAAGGAAACGGTGATCAAGGGCTGGATGGGGGAATACGAACTCTCCGGCGACCCGGACCTTTTGCAGCTGGCCCTGGATACCGGCCTGGGGTCGAAAAATTCCCAGGGCTACGGGTGCTGCTCGTTAATTATTTAGTAATACGTTACCAATAAAAATGTTAGGCGGCGCTCTCGCCGGAGTCAGGATAATGGGATAATCTTGAACAGGGAAAGACAAAAAGTGGTCAGCCCCTCATGGTATGCTGTTTTAAGAAGAAAAAACAGGAGGTGATTGTCCTGCTGGAAGCTGTTGCTCTGGTGGGCAGAACCCTGGCCCGGGACGGCGACCCCATAGAGGATCTGGTTCTGCCCCCTCCCAGACCATCCAGGGGGGATAAGCAGTATCTCGTAGGGTTGAACTTTCTGATGGCCGGGACAAAGCGGGGACTGTCGGCCGATATGGTGGAAATAGATCCCGCCGTGCTTTCCCGGTACCGGTGGGTGGGGAATAACGTTGGCAACCGGCCGCAGTTCTTCCTGACCACGGATAAACTTGAGTACCTGGCGGGTCCGGCCCTGCCCAACCTGCTGGCCGCCCTGCAGGGAATGGGCCGCCTGGAAACGGGCTTTCACCGGAAAATAGCATTTCTGGTGGAGACTTATTTCAGCACCCTTCCGGACGGGACTTATGTGCTGGATCCGGGAAAGATCGGCCTGGCTGAAAGGGACTTCCTGCAGCATGCGTGGGATGGCTCTTCCGGCAAGCCCCGGGAAAGGGCCAAAAAGGTCATCCAGGCGGCGGCCGGGGAACTGAAACGCCATCTGCTGGCGGAGCTGGAGCTGAAGACCCCGGAGGTGGTCCTGTGGTCGGTCCTCCTGGACGGTGAGATCCTGGCGGCCGACCCTTCCTATGCCGAAGTGGTATTGCAGAGCAAAGAGGGAGCGGCGGCGAAAGGAAGCAAAAAAAGCCTGCCGGGAGTTTGTTCCGTCTGCGGGCTGAAGAAAAATTCCGTGACCTTCGACCTTGCAGGGCTGGATTTCTTAAAATACTACATCACGGATAAAATTGGCTTTGCTTCCGGTGTCAGCGAACAGGGATTCACGCGCACCTTTCTCATCTGTGCCGACTGTTTGCGGGCACTCTTGCTGGCCGAAAAGTATGCCCGCCAGCACCTGAACCTGCGGGCCGGCCCGGTTAATTTTCTGGTCCTGCCTTCCTTCCTCATTGAGCAGGAAATCGGCCGGGAAGAGCTGGAAGGCTGGGCGGCAAAATTGCAGGCCCGGGTAGGTGCCCTGAGCAGCCTTAGCGGGTGGCTGGAGAGTATTGGCGGAAGGGGCAGTCTGGAAAAGGAACTGGAGGACTTCCTGCTGGAACTGCCCTACGATAACCTGGCGCTGTTAAATTTTCTTTTTTACCAGAAGAGCCAGAGCGAATTCCGGGTCCTGGCCCTGGTGAAGGATGTGGCCCCCAGCCGGATTACACATCTCTTGCGCCACAGTTACCGGGTGGCAACAAAGGGGGAAGCCCTGCTGGGTGCCGACCGGGCCTGGTGGCTGGATCTCACCCGCATCTATCAGCTCATACCCATCAGCGAGGGCAGGCGGGGAGTGGAACATAAAAAGCTGCTTTACATTTATGAAGCCCTGCTGGACCAGCGGCCGGTGAGTTACCATTTTCTGGTGGAACAGTTTGTAGCCCTGGCCGCCATTTACCACACGGGCGGCTTCACAGGCACCAATATTCATCCCCCGGCACCGGGGTATGAGGAACTGGAGATGGGGCACCGCATGCTCCAGGCCAATTTGCTCCTGATGTTCCTGAGGGAGGAGCAGCTTTTGGAAGGAGGTATGTCCTTGAACGGAGCGCCGGAACTGGAAGGTTTGAGCGGGGAAATGCAGGATTACCTGCGGGAAATGAAGTACGGGGAGCCGGCCGCGGCCCTGTTTCTCCTTGGTTATCTGATGAACCAGATCGGGCGGAGGCAGGCGGAGGCGGGTTACAGGCAGAAACCTGTCCTGGAAAAGATCAATTACGCCGGCATGCCCTGGGGCAAGGTAATGCAGTTGACCAATATTGTTTTCAGCCAGCTGAGGCAGTACGACATCCTGCGTTACAATGAAGGGCTTTTCGCCACCATGAAAAGATTGCTGGACGCCCACCGGAAAAAGTGGCCCCTTTCTCCCCAGGAGAATGTCTTTTTCATTCTCTCCGGTTATGCCTACGCCAGCCGGGCGGCCATCAAAGCAAGGGAAGAAAATGCCAGTGAAAATAACGCCAGTGCATGAAGGGGGAGTATATGAATGGGCGGAGTGATTAAACAAAACGGGGAAATCCTGTTCCTGTATGATGCCAAAATGTGTAATCCCAACGGGGACCCGGACGATGAAAACCGGCCGCGCTTGGACACCGACCGGGAGCGCTGCCTGGTTTCGGATGTGCGGCTGAAACGGTATATCCGGGACTACCTGCAGGAAAAGGGCCATACCATCTACGTTACCAGGGCCGAGGGCCTGGTGGATGCGACGGAGCGCTTGAAAAAGCTGCTGAACAAGGATGATCCGACCGGTGCCGATCTGCCCGTATTGTTGAAAAAATTAATTGATGTCCGTTTGTTTGGGGCGACCATGCCCATCAAGGGAGACCGGCGGGGCGGCGGTGAAGCGGTCAATCTGACCGGTCCGGTGCAGTTTACCTGGGGTTATTCCCTGAACAGGGTGCAGCTGGTGGATTCGGTGACCATTTCCTCCCAGTTTGCCACCCGTGAAGGGGCGCGGCAGGGAACATTCGGCAAGGACTACCGGCTGTATTACGCTCTCATCGGTTTCCACGGGGTGATCAGTGCCCGGCGGGCCGGGGCGGTGCTGGCCAGGGCCGGGAGTGATGAAGAGGCGGCCACCAGTGAAGCCGATCTGGCTCTCCTGGACGAAGCCATGCTCAAGGCCATTCCCCTGCTGGCCACCCGCTCCAAGATCGGCCAGTACCCCCGGCTGTACCTCCGTTTTGTTTTTACGGATGGCGAAACTTTCATGGGCGACCTGCGGGAGGATCTGCGCCTGGAGCCGGATAGCGGCCTGCGCGCCGTAAAAGACTTCGCCCTGGAAATTGGCGGCCTGGTCGGCCGCCTGGAACGGGTGCAGGAGCGCGTTGAGCGGGTGTATATCTGGCAGGATACGGACCTGCGCACCGTTCTGGATGGGGAGGAGGTTTCCCTGGCCGCATGGATGGGCGATTTACTGGGTCCCGACAGGGTAGAGATTATAGAGGGGATCTGATATCTTGAAGCGGGTACTCATTTTTGACCTCACCGGTCCGATGGCCCACTTTCGCAAGTATTATACCAACTCCTCATCCCTGACCTACGGTTTCCCGCCGCGCACCGTGTTGATGGGTGTGGTGGCAGCTATTCTGGGATACGAGCGGGACTCGTACTATGAGCTGCTTGACCGGGGGCGCTTTGCGGTAGCCCTGAAGGTGCCCGTGCGGCGGCTGATACAGACGGTTAATTACGTGCGGACCAAAAAGGAGGACCTCACCGAATTAAGGCGCCTGGGCCGGGTGCGGGGAACCCAGACGCCGGTGGAATTTCTTTTGCCCGGGGACAACCACCGCAGGTTACGCTTCCGCGTCTTCTTTTCCCACCCGGATGCCGGGCTGGTGGAGGAGGCTGCTGCCCGCCTGCGGGAAAACAGGACGTGTTATCCCCTGTACCTGGGGCTGACCGAGTGTATTGCCGCGGGGGAGTTTGTGGCCCTGGCCGGTTCGGGGGATTATGATGTTCTCCCGGCGGGAAGGGCAATTGAGCTTTCTTCGGTTCTCAATGCCGGCCTGCTGCAGGAAATCCTGCTGGCCGGAGAAGCGTCGTTCCGCCGCCTGGTCCGGGAGCGGGCGCCCCACAGTTTCGGGCCGGGGCGCGCCTTGCGCCCACCGGTATCGGTTGTCTACGAAGCCCGGGCACAATCTATAAACGTGCGCTTGACTGTACCCGCCTGCCGTTTCACTCTCCGTGACAACGTGGTGGAAACGGCGGCTTTTCTGGAGGGATAGAATGCCATACTACGCCCATAAAGATGGCCGGCGCTATCATCTTTTGAGCGTGCACCTGGCCCGGGTGGCGGCAGGAGCCGCCGCCCGGGTGCAGTCCCTGCCGGGCCGGCGGGAACTTGTACCGGCGGCGGTGCTGGCCGGTTTGACCCATGATTTCGGCAAGTACACCACTTATTTTCAGCGCTACCTGCGGCAGGGGCAGGGCGGCCCGGCCAAACAGCACGCCTTTATTTCGGGTCTCTGGGCGGCTCACCTGGCCGGCCGGCTTGATCTTCCCGCCTCACTGCGGCTGGCGGTTTTTCTGGCCGTAATCCGTCATCACCAGGAGCTGGCCGCCCCCGATGAGTTCCTGGTATCCCCGCGGGAATTATCCCTGCCCTCCTGGGATGAACTTGACCCGGCAACCGGGGGGCGATTGCGCGTGATTAAAGACCAGGTGGCCGACCTGCGCAGCCAGGCGGGTGCGATAGCCGGCTCTTTATTCTGGGCTGCCAGGCGGGCTGCGCTGTTCCTGGACGGGCAGGGCCTGGAGGTGCCTTCCTGGCTGGAGATGGACTGGTCCGGGGCATTAGAGGAATTCCTTGACCGGTGGACAGTCGCCTATGGAGAGCTTTACGGTCAATGGCGAAAGCTGAAGCGCCGGGCTGATAAGGACCTGAAGAACTACTTCGAGCTTTTAAGTCTCTTTTCCGCCCTCATTGATGCGGATAAAATTCATGCCGCGGGTGTGGAAGAAAATAAACGGGCCGTTATTCCCGCCGGAGAGGAACTGGTGGAACGTTACCGTGCGGCCAGGTTCACCACGCCCCGGACGGCCATGGAAATGTTGCGGGAAAACCTCTACCGGAATGTTTCGGCCAGGATAAAGGAAGCCCCGCCGGAGCAGAAAATTTTTACCATCACCGCTCCAACCGGCTCCGGGAAGACGCTGGCCGGAATGCAGGCCGCTTTTTACCTGCGCCACCGATTGGCCTCCGCCTCCGGCTTGCCGCCCCGCATTATATACGCCCTGCCCTTTACCAGTATCATTGACCAGACCCATGGTGTTTGTGAGGAGGTAATGCGGGCGGCTCCTGGTTTTACCGGTGCCCGCGTTCCCACCTCCTGGCTCTTAAAACACCATCACCTGGCGGAAATTGACTACCGGCAAGAAGATGACGGGGGTATAAGACCCCTGGATGAAGCGCTCATGCTTATCGAAAGCTGGCAGAGCGAGATGGTGATTACCACCTTTGTGCAGCTTTTTCATACATTAATTGGCTATGAAAACAGGATGCTGAAGAAATTTTGCCGGCTGGGAGGGGCCATCCTCATTCTGGACGAGGTGCAGAATATTCCGGTGGAATACTGGCCTCTGGTGGAAGAAACCCTGCGCCGGGCGTGCGAGCAACTGGACCTGCGGCTCATCCTTATGACGGCCACCCGCCCGGAGTGGTTCGGTGAGCATGAAATCCTGGAACTGGCCGGGGATCCGGAAACCGTCCGGCAGCAATTCCGGGTTTTAAACCGGGTAAATGTTTTCACGGACATGATTCCGCTTACGGTGGAGCAGGCGGCGGCAGAATTCCTGCGCTGCTACCGTCCCGGACTTTCCTACCTGGTAGTCTTGAATACCATCAAAAGCTCCATATCCTTTTACACGGCCCTTGAGGAAGAGTGGGGCGGGAATGGGCCTCCCCTTTATTACCTTTCCACAAATATCGTTCCGGCGGAGCGGGAGCGGCGCCTGCAGGAAATACGTACCCGGCTGGCGCGGGGCGAAAAGCCGGTGCTGGTTTCCACCCAGGTGGTGGAGGCCGGTGTGGATCTTGATTTCGATGAAGTGTGGCGGGACCTGGGGCCGGTGGATTCGGTGGTTCAGGTGGCCGGGCGCTGCAACCGCCATTTTCAGCGGCCGCAGGCAAAAGTTCGCCTGCTACACCTGGTTGATCGGGCAGGTGATGGGGGCCGCTCCCTGGCTTCATATGTCTATGGCAAGATCCATACCCTGGCCGCCCGCCGGCTCTTTGCGGCCCGGCCCCGCCTTGAGGAACCGGACTTTTTTGATGCCGTGGACGATTACTTCCGTGCCGTGCGCCAGGGCAAATCCATGGCCGAAAGCCGGAGGCTGCTGGAGGCCATGGCGGGGTGGCGTTTCACCGGGGGAGAGGATGGCCCGTCCGTTAAGGATTTCGCCTTGATCCGGGATCTACCGCGCTATGTCCAGGTTTTCGTCTGTACGGATGCCGCGGCGGAAGAGGTATGGAACCGCTACCGGGCCACCGTGGCCTGTGAGCGGGACATAAGGCGCCGGCGGGAGGCCTTCCTTGCCCTTAAACGGGATTTCCTGCGCTACCTGATTTCCGTGCCGGCAGAACTCCTGCTGCACCGGCTGGGCGCCGAATCGCAGCCGCCGGTGATACCTGCCCACCTGCTCGAAGAGTTTTACGACGCCCGGACCGGTTTTAAGCGGATTATAGATGAGGGTGCGCTTATCTTTTAGCCGGAAAGTGGGAGATGGCCGGCCACAGCCGGCAGTAACGGTTTTACCTGGTGGGTGGTGAAAAGGATGTGGCAGCGGATATCCGGGTGATCGGGAGTTACGTGCAGGCCATGATGATCTGCCCGCGGCAGGTCTGGCTCATGTCGCGGCAGATCTGCCCCGATGAGGATAACGTATACCTTGAGCTGGGCCGCCTGATAGGGTCACAGGCCTACGGTCGTGAACGAAAGGAAATACACCTGGGGCACCTGTGCCTGGACCTGGTGCGCCGCGGCGGGCGTGAATTTGTGGTAGGTGAAGTCAAGAAATCGTCCCGGGCCCGGGAGGCGGCCCGTATGCAGCTGGCCTTTTATCTTTACGAACTGCGGGAAATGGGAGTGGAGGCCGAAGGAGAACTCCTTTTTCCCGAGGAACGGCGGCGGGAGAGGGTGGTGCTGGATGCAAATCTGGCGCAGCAGGTGGAGGAGCTGAAGAAGCGCATCCTTGCCGTTATTTACCGGGATAAACCTCCGCCGCCACAAAAAATACCCTTTTGCTCCAAATGCGCTTATGCTGAATTGTGCTGGGCATAGAAGCGGCTTTGGTAAACTTACCTGCCTCCAGAAATTAAGGCGAACAGGTTCCTGTGAGGTGATTCCATGCAGAAAACCCTGTATCTGTTTGCCAGCGGCCGGCTGAAACGAAAAGATAACACCATCTGCGTGGAAAGTGAAGAGGGTACGAAATATTTCCCTGTGACCAGCCTGCGGGACATTGTTGTTTTTGGCGAGGTGGATTTGAATAAAAAGCTGCTGGAGTTCCTGCAGGAAAATGAAATCGTCCTGCACTTTTTCGGCCATTACGGTAATTATGTGGGAAGCTTTTATCCCCGGGAGCATTACAATTCCGGGTATATCATCCTCCGCCAGGCGGAACATTACCTGGATCCCGGCCTCCGCCTCAATCTGGCCCGGAAGTTTGTGGAAGGAGCCCTGTCCAATATCCTGCAGGTGCTGCGCTACTACCAGAACAGGGGGAAAGAGTTATCTGCGTACATAGAAGCCATTGCCAGCCTGGCGGAGGAACGACTGCCCTTTTGCGGCAGCGTGGAAGAACTCATGGCCATTGAAGGCAATGCCCGGGGTTATTATTACGACAGCTTTAACATTATCCTGGAGGGTGCGCCGTTTGTCATCAAGGGGCGCAGCAAACGGCCCCCTGCCGACCCCCTCAATGCTCTGATCAGCTTTGGTAACTCGCTGGTCTACACCAGGGTTCTTACCGAGATTTACAAGACTCACCTGGATCCGCGCATCGGTTATCTGCACGCCACGAACTTCCGCCGTTTTACCCTGAACCTGGATGTGGCAGAAATTTTTAAACCTATTTTTGCCGACCGGGTACTTTTTACTCTGGTGGGCAAAAAGATGATCGGTCCGGGTGATTTTGAACGCCACGGTGCGGCTGTCCTGCTTAAAGAAGCGGGCCGCCGCCTTTACGTCAAAGAACTGGAGGATAAGCTGCAGACCACCTTCCATCACCGGCGGCTCAAACGCAATGTCAGCTACCAGACCCTGATACGGCTGGAATTGTACAAGCTGGAGAAACATCTTATCGGAGAGGAAACATATGAACCTTTTGTAAGCCGCTGGTAACGGGCGTTCAACCTGCTGCTGGAAAGCCGATTCCATCGAAGAAAACCCCGGGTCGGGAACTGTGGAGAGGCCGGTATAATTCACATTGTTTGGCTTTTGAGCCAGGTGAGGCAGATGTATATCATTCTCGTTTATGATGTAAATGTTGCCCGCGTGGGAAAAGTATTAAAGATCGCCAGAAAATATCTGAACTGGGTGCAAAACTCGGTTCTGGAGGGTGAGCTGACCGAAGCAACCTTTCGCGCCCTGAAGTTCGATCTGGAGCGAATTATCAATCCGGAAGAGGATTCGCTCCTCTTTTATGTCCTGAGAAATCGGAAATACGCTAAAAGAGAGCTCATCGGGGTTAAAAAAGGTGGAGAGGAATGGATCTTTTAGCAGGAATTTTTGTCGTCGATGTCCAATAATGCAAAAAACACTGGAGATCGACGACAACCCGCCAACAGGCGGAAAGCGGCTTGCAGAGCGGCATAAAGATAAATTAGGGCCGGTAGAACTCAGGAATAAAATTTCAACCGCTTTAAAAAGAGTCCTTATTTTATGCGCCACAAATGGGTTCCGAGCCTACCTATGAGGGATTGAAAC
>Ga0224486_100533_pt1 | contig 10264 bp, 8 predicted proteins | sample TexhydDE_CT_test_FD_172013 | JGI IMG/M metagenome (GOLD analysis project Ga0224486, IMG submission 172013) | Fracking water microbial communities from deep shales in Oklahoma, United States - hydraulically fractured wells DE_CT_test ...
TTTCGTCATTGAACTTTATTGCTGTTTCGTACTGCTTTATTAAGCTTTCTTTCTTTGAAATTTCTTCTTCTTTCAGCTTCAGCGTATACTCTCTGGATTGAAGTTCTCTGCGCAGGCTGTTTATTTCATCTACAAGCTGTTTTATGCTTTCTTCTGACTCTTCTTTTATCTTTCTTATCTGCTCTGCCGTCATTTTGTTTATGTCCTCGCCCAGAGCATAGTAAAGCTTTCTCTGCACTTCTTCATCAAGAGATGCAAGCTGTATGCCTTCTGTTGTGGAAAGTTTCCCTTCGTCTATCAGCTGCTGGATTTCTGGAATTAAGTCGTTTAGCTTGGTAATTCGCCTTAACTGCCTTTCAGAAATTCCTATCAGTTCTGCTAGATATGATTGGAAATAATTTGAGGGTAATTTGGACATTATGTCCTGTTTTTTTGTACCATTACTGGGATTGGATGGCCTACCTCTTCTGATGCCATATATTCTCATCAGCTCCACAAGGCATCTTGCAAGTTTTAAATCATTCAAATTGCCTTTTCCTCTCTGCCTCAAGTTTGTTTCTATCAAGTCTTTTAATATCCAGTCTTCTTTGGTAATTCCATCTCTGTCTTTGTATGTTCTTACCTCGCACGGCACTTCTTCAATTCCCAGCTCTCTCGCAGCTCTTAATCTCTGCGAGCCGGATATTACCGTGTAGGTTTCATCTTCATTCTTAGTTACAATTAGAGGAGTTATTATTCCGCTTGTTTTTATGCTTTCTAAAAAATCCTGCCATGCCTGTCCCTGTATGTCGTCAAAGAATTCATTATTTCGTGGGTGCTCTTTTAAAAAATTGATATTTATCATTTTCAAAGCTTAAAACCTCCTTTTACCAGAATTGTTTTCTGTTCCTTTTTCTCTTTGGCTCAACTTTTTCAACAGTTTCAGCAGCAGATTCTTTTGTGTTGTCTGCCTCACTTATTTTGATTTGCCCGTTTTCTGCTGTGCTGAATGCATTTGATATGAAAAATACTTCGTCTTCCGCAGCAATATTTTCAGAAGGCTCTTCTCTGTCTTTTATACTGCCAGCAGGTTTCCTGTTATTTTCAACTGTTTCTGCAGGCTCACTTATAGGTTTGCTTGCAGATTCATTTTTGTGTTCTTTTTTAAGCTCATTTTTAAGTTTATCTACAGGTTTGGGTTCAGGTTCTCTTGTTTCTTCCTCTGCCCATTCAGGTATATATTCATTGATCGGTACAGGTTTAATTTCTCTTGAAAGAGGATGCATTGTGTAATCCATTTTTTCTACCATCAAGGGTTTCTGCCCTCTCAGTATTACTATGGCATTTCTGTGGTCAAGTCTTAATATTTCATCCGGTGTGAGAAGAGGTCTTTTCTGCGTGCTTAGTGATATGTCTCCAAAATCAAAAAGACCCTCTAATCCTGCATGTTTTCTGAACGTTTTTGCTTCAACTGTTGCCTGCCCAAGCAAATCTGACACAAACTGGGCTGTTGCTACGTCCGTGCAGCCTAGAAAAAGCCTTGTGTCACAGTTGCCTATTATCTCCTGCCATGCGTCATTCGGGTACCTGTTTTTGAGCTGGGATATGTTCTGGAATACCACACTTGAGTGTATGCCTCTTGAGCGCATTGTGCTTATTTTCTTTGTAAAATCAGGTATAGCACCTATATTGGGAAATTCATCCAGTAGGAAGTATACGTTTGGGTTCAGCGTCCCCCCGTTCATGTCAGCGTATCTTGTGAGCTTTATGAAGAGAAACGAGAAAAACAGGCCTGCAAGGAAGTCAAATGTTGAGTCTGTGTCACTGGATATGCAGAAGTATGCGCATTTTTCTCTGCCCGGAAGTTCAAGGTCTATGTCGCTTGTTTCTGTAATTTTCTGTACCAGCTTGTTCTGGAATACCTGAAGCCTTGTTCCTAACCCTATTATGATGCCTGTTCTGACCGTTTCATTTGCTTGTGCGTAAATGTTATAGGGCATTTTTGCAGGGTGGCTGTTGGGCAGTCCTTTGAAAATAGATTCTACCGCTTTTGGTTCTGCGCTTGCTAAAAGGGAGTATACGCTCGCAAGATTTCTTTCATGCTCTGGATATTCCATTGCAACATAAAGTGCCAGCGCCTTTAACAGGTTCTGCTCTGCCCTATCCCAGAACGGATCTCCCGATTTCGCTGTTGATACCTTTGTGTTGCTTATGATTACTTCTACAAAAAGCTGTGCGTCTATGTCGTCCTGTATTGTTTCAATTGGGTTCCATCTGTCAGAGTGCTTCATGTTTACAAGGTTAAATACTTTGACAGTGTATCCCCTATTTCTTAAAAACTCTGCCATATCTCTGAATATTTCTCCTTTGGGATCCGTTATTATCATGCTCTGCCCTTCTTTTGCCAGCTGCAGTATGTTTGTTCTTATATATGCCCTTGATTTCATTGAGCCGGGAGATCCGAATATTGCTACGTTTCTGTTTAAAAAGCTATCAGGTGGAAGTGTAACTACCTTACTGCCTATTTTACCCAGTATTAAGCCTTTGTTTGTGCCTATGCCCAGTATTTTCTTCGCTTCTTGCACTGTCATCCAGTTTGCTGTGCCGTGTGTTCCGTCATCTTTCAGGTATTTTACCCCATGTGCTCTGTAGTCTGTAGTTTTGGCAAGTATTACTAATACTGCTATTGCTGGTATGGAGATTAGCAGGAAGATAAGATAAGCCTTCAATATTGCCGGGTTCGTGAGTTCTTTTAAGCTCAGCAGTGGATTTGTGTACATCTGCTTTATGGGTGCAAAGTCTATTTTTGTGTTAGTTTGCGGGCTTAGCTGTGATAAAAGCTGGAACGTTTTGATTAAAGGAACAAAAAGCCATGCGGTGAGGAAAAGGTACAAAAAAAACGTTACTGTACCCAGTATAATTTTTGTTCCGGTGCTCTGTGGGCCTTCGCTGGAAAAAGAAAAGTCTTTAAAATCCATTTTATCAGCTCCTTTTTTAAGATTTTGTGCGCATAAAAAAAGACAGGCTTTGAGCCTGCTACTATTTATAATATAAGGGATATTTTATTTATCTTTAGTAATTACTTATTAGTTTTTTGTAATTAAAAGCAAACACTTTAAAGTACCTTTGAGTAAATTTTAGCATTATTTAAGGTCTCCAGGAAGACCTTTTGGTTATTAGCAAAGCATAAACAATAAAAAGGGAGGTATCTTGCATATGTGCTTACCTTTTATTGTTATTCAACTGAGGTCTACAATATATTGTTCCCCTTCATACTCTTCACAAGCCCATTCCCACTGACGGATTCTTTTTTCTAATTTAAGGTTATTAATAGGATCATTAATGTAGGTAGCGATCAATTTGTCTTCACATTGCGTTAAAACACACAAATAATAAGATTTGCCATACTGATGAGCAGCAGAATACTCATTATTAGTCATGGAAAAAGGTTCATGAGGTTTAGAAACAGATTTTACTTCAATATATCTAATTCTACCGTCTGGAGTAACACTCTCAACATCATAACCAAGGTTCTGTCTGCTTACATCCTTAGCTTCATTACCTAGAATCCTTTCTATCTCCACACACTGTTGTTCTGCTGCACGCCATTTTGTAATAAGAGATTTTTGAAATATCCTGCGTTGTTGGAATCCGAATGATTCTCCTGACCCTTGAGAGTAAATTTTTATTTCCCGAAAAGTACTGTCATCATGCTTTTTTAAAAAACTTTCTATTGAAAAAGTTTGATTTTTAATTGATTCAAAAACTTTATTGGACATATTGAATATTGAAATAAAATCTGTTTTATAAATCTTATCAAACCATTCTGCATCGGACTGAGATGCAACCTCAATAAATCCTTTCTTAAAATCATCTGAAAAGAAAGCTTCTTTATATTGATCAAAAATTTTTACTATTGAAGATCCTTTTTTAATAAAGCAATTGCTTAAATCGTAATACTCAGCAGTCATCATACTTTTGACTTTTAGTTGTTTTAATAAATTTCCATAGATTTTCCCCAACAAAAATTCACTAATCTCTCTAACAAACTGCTCCTCTTCAAGTATTTTTATCCAATCATTTAAATCGTACTCTTTAGAAGACAAATTTTCAAGAAAATCTTCAATTTTAGGTACTTGCTTATATATATTTAATGCTAAACTTTCATTTCTTACATAATTAGACTTTTCACGAATAATATTGAATTCAGATTTTTCAAGAAATTTGGGTGCTTTTTTATAATCAGAAGGTTTAATAAGTTGTCCTGAATTAAGTTTTAACCATGCTTTATTGTTTAGTAGCCTGTTCAGTTTTTCTGAAAAAATAAGTGCAAACTTGGAAAAAGAAGTTCTATAATTAATCAATTCGATAAGCTCGTATTTATCTGCACAAGAGTTATCATTCAAAATTTCAAGGATAATACTAAATAAGAGAAATGCTGCTGATTCAATAACTTTTTCAGTATCAAAATCTAATATCAAGTGTTTTCTACTTGGATCTGTTGAAAAATTCCCATTAATCTTAAATGGATAACCTGTTTTTTCTAAAGTCGGAAGATAACAATGAAATACCGCTTCATTGTCGTTACATTTAACAATTTTATTTTCCTCGTTCACCTTAAAAGCAATGCTTACTTTTTTATTATTATCATTAATAATATACCATCTACTAATGTTATTTTCTGAAATTATAGTTTTCATCTTCTGTCCTTCGCCTTCTATAACACAGTTAAATTTTTTTTGAAAACCATTTAATGCTATCTCAGCTGAAACAACATGATTTAAAAATAAAAAATACCCATCATTTAACATGTTTATTTCTTCACTTATTAAATCAGTTCTTGCATTCTTAAAAACAAATATTGTATTGTAACCCTGGTCTTTAAGAGATTCTATAGTTTCTTTTATTTCATATTCAATCTCATTAGGAAGTAAAAGAAACGGAATTCGTATAGTTGGAACTTCAGCAGGATCTATGTTCAGTCGTTTTGCAGTCAGCAGCTTAGAAAACATGAAATATGTATCATTTGAATGAATCACTATTTCACTACCAAGATAACTGGTACTCTTAAATCCAACACCTCTATAACCAATTGATTTACTACGTTGTTTATTACTTGCTCCTGAACGACAAATACTTAATATGTCTTGCTCATTAAAATTTCTTCCATTATTTGCAAAATAAATATTCCCGTTTCTGTTGAATAATTTAATTGATGTGGAGTACGCGTCATCGGCATTTTGCAATAATTCAATAAAAGCTCGTTCACTATAGCTTTCTGCTATATATTTTTCCATAGCTGCCATATCTTTCGTTAAAGTAGGAGAATTTATAGCTTCGTTAATAAATAAATTATTTATACGTAAAATAACCTCTTCTAGCATACTGGGATCACTCCAAATAACTATGTTTACATATGATCTATCAACGACACAAGAATACGTGCTTTTTGTTTTTCATCAGATATTTTTTCAGTCCAGTAAACAAGCATTTCTATAACTTCAGCAGTTATTTCTCTTTTTCTAGAAACACTCTCACAAATTTCTTCTAATACCTCCCCAAATAATTGTTTTTTATAAGGATTCTGATATATTAGGTCAATAATTTCATTTACAGTTTCTAAATCATTTAATTCCATAAATTTGATAACTGTTAAATAAGTTGAAATACATATGTCACCAGACTCTCCATAAATGGTTTTTCTTATCTTAGGATTATTTCTAATAATTTCGTTTACAGCAGCTTCACCAATAGCTTGGTTTAGCTCATATATTATTCCACCACAAAAAGAGAATGCTTTTTCTGAATCATGAACTAAATCTTTTCCTTTTTCTAGCACAAATTCCCACATATTGATAGCTGTATCTAAATCTAATTTAGCCATCTTACCAATAATTTCGTCAATTTTTAATATATTATCGCTTAAATCTTCTTTTAGTATTTCAAAACTTCGCAATAACATATCCTTCTTTTGATCTTTTGTCAAAGCCAATTTAATTCCTCCCTATCTCAATATTTTATGATATACAGATTCAAGAATTTTCAAATAGTATCTTTAAGCAGATTTTTTTAATGATAAAGACCTGGAATACATTAAATGTTGTTTTCACTAACGAAATTTCTAAATTGTTATTTTGTTAATATTGACATTTTAAAAACCTCCTTCTTAGTTTTGTATATATTCTAATTCTTACCAAGAAAGAGGTTTTTAATCAGTTTGCACAAAAATTTTTACAGTTTCAACTATTTGTTGAGGGAATTTTTATAAGCATCAGTAATATACTCATTTATCTGGTTAATTATTTTAGTTCGGTCTTCTTTATACCTTTTCTTTAAGTCCGATAATTGTTTATTATATTCTATTTTTGTCATATTACCTTTTAAATATTCAAGTTTTAACTTTAAATAATCCATCTTATAAAATTCTAATTTTAATTCTGGCTCAAAAAGTTTTACCTTAGCAATTTGTGAAACTTTTTCTGGCACATTGTATTTATTTATAACTTGGGGTTCTTCGATTTCCTTTCCATTTAATAATGTCTCATCAATATAATTTATGCTACCAATCAAATTCATCAATTTGTTTATATCAATAACATTAGGATCTTGTTTTTCAATGTTTTTTTTAAGTTCTAACAAATCATTATTTTTTGAGCATCCAGAAAGAAACAATGTTATTATAACGATAATTGTAAGCAACTTAATGATCACATGTTTATTCATCTTTACCCTCCTTGTTTTGTAAAACATCATAAATCAGTAGCGTACTTCCTAGTAAACTTACTGTTAACCCTGTCATGATAAAACCTAACCCTCTAATACCAATAATTATAAAATTATAAGCATCACCACCAACTATATGGCCAAACTTATTTCCAATATTAAGCTCCGCATCATAATCTCCATAATAATACATAATCACAAAACCTGTAATAATAAAAATTACTGCTATAATGTATAGTATAATAGCTATTTTTTTATAATCTAATTTAATACTTTTTTTACTCGTATTTATTTTTTCTATATCTTTATATTCCATTATTTTAATGCCTCCCTTCAAAAAATTTTAATATTTTTTATTAAATAGCTAAATATAATATTAGCATAAATACTAAAGTTTTACACTATTTTTTATAAAAAGCTAACTAAATTTTTAAGATCTGTACCAAATACTAATAGCCCAGATTATCAAACAAATCAAAGTTAAACCTTACAAAAGAAGAGAAGAAAGTCAAAAAATATTAAGCCTCGCAGAAACTCATAAAAACTTAAAAAACTTTTATTTTGCACACAAAAAGGTATCAAATTGTAATAAATGCTAAAATTTTGGATAAAATGTACCACTAATATATTTATAATATGCAGTATTAATTTCTAAAATTTACTTCTGATAAATTAGTAATTATCTAATTTATTTAATTCAACAACCTCTATCCCACTAATATAAATTACATCCCCATTTTTTACTGAAAACTTGATCTTCTCTACGGAAAGGCCAAAATCGTCTTTACCTAATATTTCATTTACTTTAGGCATGCCATTCTTGTCATAAACAACAAAATTTCCCGAACCTTGTGGAGCAGTTGCTATGTAGTTTCCAGCAAGAACATCACGTCCAACTAGATGGTACCCAGATGGTAGAGTAGTCTTTGGTTCAATAACAGCAGGTTCAAAACTTACATTGTTAAGACCTGAAATTTGTATAACCTGACCTTCTATTAAATCTACTTCTATCTTAGTTACACCTAACCCTAAAGATTTTTCAAATGGGCTATTTAATACCTCGTTGATATAAGGTGTTTCTCCATCATAAACAATTAAATTTCCAGACCCACTTTTACAAGTGATAACATATCTACCAGGTTTTATATCTTTTCCTACAATAAATTCCCCTGTAAATAGTTCTGTAGCTACTGCGGTATTTACAAAACTAGAGGATTCTGGTTTGGTAATTTCAGATTTATCATTCTGTTTATCTTCTTGCTTGTTTTCTATTTCAGAAGGCAAATTATCAGAAACAGCTGTATTACTTGACAGTTCAGCAGGTTTTGAATCGTTAGGTCCTGATCCAACTATAGCAATTATAATTACAACAGCAATAATAATTCCCCAAAACCACCATCTCTTAAAAATAGACATGTTCATTCACCTTTTATTATTCATGGATTTGGTGTTTATATAACCTACACCTTTTTTTCATCACAAATTAAAATTAAATTATTATGATTATCTAGGTACCTTTCCTTAATGATATATTTTGTATAAACTACTTCATGAGTTACAGAATTAACTTCTCTGTATTCTATGTAGGCATCGATATTATTAAACTTTTCTTTATCCAAATCTAATGGTATTATGTCTTCCTCGGTGACAAATATAACTTTGTTATGGTATCCATAACACCCTTTAAGATCTAATTTCATTTACAAATTCCCCCTTTTATTATTCTCTTTCATATTAATATTCTACAAACATTTCCAAACTCCTGCTAAATTTTTTAAAAATTTTCGTAAAAAAACATTCAAGCCCGGCGTGGGGACTGGACTAAAATCTAAGTTAAGATATTTTTGCAATTCCAATTACAATTATATAACATATAACAGAAAAAGGTTTATTTAGAAGTCTATATAATCGTGTAAAAAAGTTAAGCCATTTCCCACCCTCTATCCCGAAAATAGAACACCGCTAAAAAAGACAAAAAAAACAATAACTATATAAACCTATAGCATTCCGCTCAAAAAATTACTCTATAGGTATTATGAGGCATTGTATTAAATTGTGCATAAACCTTACGCTGTATCCTCCACGGTGACTTTTAATCCTAATGCTTCTAATTTCTTGATGGACTGTTTCACAATTATTTCTTTTTTACGTTCTTCGTAATAGTTTACTCCTAACTCATTATATCTCTCTTTTCGCTTCAGTAAATAATACACAATCGTAAGGATACTGTGGGCTACAGCAACTGCAGCGCGATTGGCTCCTCGCCGGGCAGCTATGCGGTGGTATTGGGCTGATAAATATGTATCCTTCGTGTGGGCAGCGGCTCTTGCGGCTTCTACTAACACAGACCGTAATTTTTTGTTACCTTTACGTGTTCTACTCGATTTTCTTTTCCCCGCACTTTCATTGTTACCTGGAGCTACCCCCGCCCAGGAGCAAAGATGAGCAGCTGAAGGAAATTGGTCCATGTTTGTACCAATTTCAGCTATTATGTGTTCAGCTGTGCGTCTGCCCACTCCTGGAATAGTGTCTAAACGCTCCAGGTCCTCCTCAAAAGGGAGCATTCGCCTCTTTATCTCTTCATCCAATAAGGCTATTTGTTCATCGAGAAAATCTATATGTAAAAGCTGTGTCTTTAACATTAATCTTTGATGTGGCCCTATTAAACCATTTAAAGCTTTCTTTAGTTCTTCTTTCTTATTCTTTAATCGTTTCTGAGCCAATTCGGATAAAATGGTAGGATCTTCTTCTCCATTAATTATAGCTTCAATCATCGCACGTGATGATTTCCCCAGTATATCTGTAGTCACAGAAGCAAGTTTAATATTTGCTCCCTCTAATACTTTTTGCATCCGGTTTATTTCTCTGGCACGTTCTTCTATTAAGCTCCGTCGATATCTTATTAATTCCCGCAATTCCCGCTGCTCTCTTGAAGGAATATAACTGCCCTGCAGTAAACCATGCTGCAATAATCCTGCAATCCACTCCGCATCCTTTACATCCGTTTTTCTGCCCGGTACATTCTTAATATGATTAGCATTTACTACCATTGGATTGAGCCCCTCAATCTCAAGAATATTGTAAATGGGCTTCCAGTAAGAACCAGTACTTTCCATTGCTACATGTGTACACCTTTTACTTTTAATCCAGTCCACCATAGTTAGTATATCTTCAGTCATTGTGGAGAATGTACGTATTTCTTTTTCTTCTGGTGTAATTACACAAGCTACTACAGTCTTTTTATGAATGTCTAAGCCACAACAGCGTGGATATATAACTTCCATTTGTATCATCCTCCAGCGGCTTTTAGATTTGAAGGGCTGGTGCAACAACCTCTATCGATTATTCTATCCCGCGTGCTTCCATATTGGAGCAACAGTCTGTGGTGCACCCGGTCGTTGTGGTTCAGTCTAACCATCGAGCTCGAAGCATCAAAATAAAAACGACCTGCCTTCACCAGCCGCTAAAAAAATTATACTAGATTTTATGAGTATTTTCATCCTCTGCTGGTGATGCTTATTGCATCATGAATGTCTAACCAGAGGAATTTTACACAAAAATT
>Ga0224486_100535_pt1 | contig 10258 bp, 10 predicted proteins | sample TexhydDE_CT_test_FD_172013 | JGI IMG/M metagenome (GOLD analysis project Ga0224486, IMG submission 172013) | Fracking water microbial communities from deep shales in Oklahoma, United States - hydraulically fractured wells DE_CT_test ...
TGTGTGCATATGGACTAGCTTATAATTATCCGATTTTGACAAATGAAAAGTACAAAGCTGGTGCAAGAAATAGAGTTCTCATACCTAATGTTTGTAAAGAATTTAAAATAGAATATGTGAATATATTAGATCTCATGAGAGAAACTGGATTTAGGTTATAGAGGGCTCAATTAAATTATGCCTCAGCATAATCAATGTATACTCTGTTGCAGAGCATTAATTTATCAAGGGTGATGTTTTATACAACTATTTCTTTTATGAGCAAGAGCAGTGAACATGTTAGTGAACAGGCTGGTGAACATGTTAGTGAACATGGAGAAACTAAGAACCATGCAGACAAGCTATTAGAATTTTGTGAAGAACCTAAAACAAGACAAGAAATCCAAGAGTTTTTAGAGATTATGAGTAGGAGCTAGAGTCTAAAGCAAAACATTATTTAGATAAGTAAATCTATATCAAATAGCAACCACAAAGTCACAAAATGCCAATTTTGTGACATTGAGTATTTTTTGTGCAAAAAATCAGAAATTGTATCTAGTTAATCTGATACGAAAAAACCAATATAACAATATAACATGAAATATAACATAGAAGATGATATATTAAAATTAATATATGTTACATTGGGAGGTGATCCAATTGCTTATGTCAGCAGAGCATTATTTGAAAGAAAACATCGATGAACAGCTTACAATAAGACCGTGGCTTAAAAAGAATAATTTTCCAGTTTTTTTAAGGGATAGCTACAACTTCTATGAGATGACGATTCTTGGGACACGGTGTATTTTACTAGAAGTCGTTGATGAAATGCCAAATATAAACCAGCTTCAAAAGCACATAAAACAAGTTAAGAACCTAACGGATTGTCAAATTGTTTTGTACTACAAAGATATCACGAGGTATAGAAGAAAAAGTCTGATTGAAAACAGGATCTCCTTTGTGATTGAAGATGGACAGATGTATTTACCATTCTTGGGACTTGACCTGAAAAAAGCCCAAGAACATGTTGAAGATAAGATGATTAGCTTTACAACACCTGCGCAGATTGCGTATTTGTACTTCTTGTATCATAAGGAGGAAGTCCTAAACACGACTGAGTTTGCGAAAAAGCTGGGGTTCAATAAAATGACAGCTTCTAGAGCGTTAAATGATCTATACCGTGCGAATCTCATCACCTATGAAATAGGAGGTATGACTGGACGCAGCAAGGAATATAAGAGGATTCAAGAACCGGACTACTTTCTAAGAGGTCGCGAATATCTAAAGACGCCAGTGAGGAAAATCATCTACACAAATACAAAGCCTCTTACTGCTTTTAGAGCTGGACTGGATGCTTTGGCAGAATTATCCATGATCAATCCACCTGGTCATCCAATTATGGCAATAGATATAAACAAGCTGAATAAAGAGCAGATTGAAATTATTAAGAATAAGGACCTTATAAAAGATACAAGACCTGTGGAGCTAGAGCTTTGGGACTATGATCCTGGACTGTTTTCTTATGATGGCCATGTGGACCTACTGTCTTTGTATGCCTCTTTGAAGGAAGAATCTGATGAGAGGGTTGAGCAGGCATTAGAGGAAGTATTGCGAGGTGAGCCATGGTACACGGATTAGAAAAATTCAAAGAGTATTTTGAAAATCACACAAGTCAGTATGTCTTTATTGGAGGAACTGCATGCGATATTATTATGGATGACCTTGGAGCTACATTTCGAGCAACCAAGGATCTGGACATGGTACTTATCCTGGAGGCTCTAGATTCATCATTTGGAGAAACCTTCTGGCAATTCATAGAAGATGGAGGATATGAGTATCGTGAGAAGGGAACGGGCAAAAATCAATTTTATCGTTTCACTGAACCAAAAGACTCATCCTTTCCCAAAATGATTGAGCTCTTCAGCAGGCTTCCCTATGATTTTAGGCTTAGTTTTGATAGGGGCCTGACTCCAATTCACATTGATGATAGCATCGTCAGTCTCTCTGCAATTCTATTAAACGACGAATATTACGATTTATTAGTAAAAGGAAAAGGGACTGTGGACGGTTATTCACTAATTGATATAGAAATACTCATTTTGTTTAAGATTAAAGCATGGTTGGATATGAAAGAACGAAAAGAAATCGGAGAAGATATTGATACAAAAAATATTAGGAAACATAAGAATGATATCTTTAGGCTTCTAGCCAGTGTATCCCCCACAAGTAGTATTAAAATCTCAGTAGAAATTCAAAATGATGTTATCCAGTTCATTGATCTAATCAAGGAAGATAAACCTGATTAGAAAAACTTAGGTATTAGAGGTGTAAATTTTGATGAAATGCTAGAGATTATAGAGAGTATATTTCTAGGAAATGATGAAGCTTAACAAAACCATATTAGGTGTCCACAACATTTAAATAGAGCATTACTGCGGAATATAAAACACTTCTGATGAACAAGAATAACCCCGATTAGGGTCTATTTGTCATTAAAGAATGCTGTTTGTGTAAATTTTGGGAATCTAATATCTTCCTGTGTCTTCGCCGGGATATAATTGAAGCAAAAAGCCGGCTTGAAATTGACCCACACCTACCAAATGAATACCATAGAAGTATGGCAAAATATTGAAATATTTCAAATAGCGGAGCGGAAATTTAAATAGCTACATTTATTGATGGATGAACTTGGTTCAGGAGTAAGGAAAACTTATAAGTATAACAAGATCTACTAGGGTGCCGATTCTGAATTCATCCAGGGAGATGTATTTAATACAATTATTCCGTTGACCCCATAAGCTACCCCACAAGCTACCCCGCAAGCTACCATGCAGGATGAAATGGATGCCGAGGATAAGCGTACAGAGCAAATGCTACTATTTAATTGTGAAATTCTAATACAAGTTATCTCCTAATAACTATTAAAAAAACTTGTCATAATTGTACGTATATGATACGATAAATACGAACAAAAATGACAAAGGAAGTGATTTGATGCTTCAAAAAGATTTAGTGACTAAACTATTAAAACATAACAAAGGCATTTTGACATCCGGAGAGGCTAAGGAAGCTGGAGTGGCTTACAAAACCCTACAGCGTATGTGTCTATCGGGAGAAATTGAAAAGCTAGAACAAGGGTTGTATATGGATCCTGATCAGATGGCAGATGAGTATCTATTAACGCAATATAGATGTAAAAAGGGTATTTTTTCACACGAGACCGCACTATATTTTCATGGCTTAACTGACAGAACCCCTTTTCAGTTAATGCTGACAATTCCATCAGGATATAACACAAGGCTTCTGAAAGAAAAAGAAAAATACAAGTTCTTCTATATATCGGAAAAACTTCATACAATTGGCAGGACTACCATGGACACACCTTTTGGACATCAAGTATATGTATACGACAAAGAAAGAACAATTTGTGACTGCTTGAAAAAGAAAGACCAGCTAGATCGTGATTTGGTAAATGAAGCAGTTAAACGATATATAAAAACTTCAGGAGCGAATTTTTCGAAATTGCTTAAGTATGCTGAGGTTCTTAATATTAAAGAAATGGTTCGAAAATACATGGAGGTGTTGACGTGAAATTTAGTAGTCCCAGACAATTAAAAGACTGGATTAATAATATGGCTAAGAAGAATAATATTATAGCGAGTACTGTGCTACAGAACTTTATGATGGAAAGGCTTCTCGAGAGAATTTCAGTTTCAAGGTATAAAGAACACTGTATTCTGAAAGGTGGATTTTTGATTGCAGCTATGGTTGGCATTGATATGAGAAGTACTTTGGATATGGATACAACGATAAAAGGGATTCCTGTTACTAGGGAGACCATAGAAGAAATACTAAATGAGATATTATCAATAGATCTTGATGATAATGTATCTTTCAGTATCAAAGATATTAAAAGTATCCATGACGTCAGTGAATATGATGATTTCAGAGTTTCTATTGAGGCTCAGTTTTTCACAATCAAAGTGAATATAAAGCTTGACATCACTACAGGAGATGTCATCATCCCAAGTGAAGTTGAGTACTCATTTAAGCTCATGTTTGAAGAACGAAATATTCCAATAAAGGCCTATAACTTGGACACAATTTTAGCGGAAAAAATCGAATCTATTTTAGCGCGAAATGTAGCAAATACTAGAGCTAGGGACTATTATGACGTATATATTCTTCTGACTCTTCGAAGAAACGATATTGATTTAGAAAACTTAAGAAATGCAATAAAGAAAAAAGCGGAAGAGAGAGACACACTGATTTATGTCGAGAATATCGATAAATATCTCAAGGACATAGGAGAAAGTGAAGATCTACAAAAGTTGTGGGTTTCTTATACAAAAAAGTATCCCTACGCAGAAGGTATTCAATTTGTTGAAATTACTAATATTCTAAGGGAGATATTTTATTATAGGGGGTCTATTCAAAATGCTCCTTCTTGATAAACCGACAAGTCCAAATCAATAGAATTATTCTAACAGATAAATGGAGATCTCATTACAATTTGGTGGGCTTTGTTTTCATTAATATGAATAGTAAAATCATCAAAAAGGTCTCTAGCATCGGAAATGTATCGAACGGAGCGGGTATTAATTTAGTTCCATGTGTCGGGTTGATGAGCTCGGTTCAGGAGTAAAGAAGATTCACGCTTGAAATAGGGTATAATAAGCACAAGTGAATAATGGATTAATGATGAAATTAAGGAACCATTAAAAGAAATTATCAAAGAGGACATTGAAACCTACAAGGTGTATTCAAACCTCAGAATATTAAAACCAAGAGCTGAACAATTGCTGGCTATGAAGATCTTAGCAGCGAGGTCTGAACCAGCTAAGGATTTTGTTGATGCATATATTCTATGCAAGGAACTAAAGATAACAACCAAGGAGGAATTAATGCAAATAGTTCTCAAGTATATGCCAATAAAATCATTGGGTGAAAGACAGATTAATTTTATCAAATACCTAGGGGAGGACTTAGGTTATGATTGGGAATAGATACTTGTCTGAACTATACGAAACAGTAGATGAAGATACTGCTTTCAACCAGGTTATGGAAATGATCATAAGCAATGATACTGATTTTATAGAGAGTTTGAATATTCCTGTTGATCTTAGTGAATGTGAATCAGAAGAGCTGATTTTTTAACAAAAATCGCTGCCATACTTGATTACTATCTCCAGATGGCTGGGAGAGTAGTTCCTCAGTGGTTAAGGGATGAAAGGCTGTCATTTGAATTACCATATTATCACTCCAAGAGAATAAGCGATTTTGAAAAACTAAGACTAATCTATACTTGTCCGGCACCCTTTAGGGCAAGGAATGCATATTTTGATTTGGATGCTTTGGTAAGAATCTAAGTATATTAAATAGTTTTGAAATACAAAACAAGAATAGCCCCGATTAGGGGCTGTTTGTCATTCAAGGAGAAAGTCTATGATGTTTCTAATCTTGATTCCGGAGTAGTCATTAAGGTTCATATATTATTTCGACTATAAACGGAAAAAAGAGTAATATCAACTGATATTTCGATTATAATCGAAAAATTGGATATTAAACCGATTATTTAGAGTATTTCGGTACAATAACTCCACTGTGACGGTAAAACAGACCCACTCTCACGGAGAAACAAGCCCATTGTATCGGACACAGTACCACTGAGTGATACTATATCTGCCAATAGATGATTAATTAATCCGTTAACTGATTTTTATATCCATGGCGCCTACGCATTGAATCATTAAAGACGGGATTTTTATCCAAACAATGTATTTCATTCAACTTAACTTTTGGTATATCAAGGACTATCGGTAAATAGTAAAAATAATGCCCGCTGAGTAGCTTGGTTGCAGTGATCAAGCTACTTGATGGGTTTATTATACTTCTAACAAACGGAGCGAAAATTAAAATAGCTCCGAATGTTTGATTTGATTCTTGCTTAATTTTGGTATTTGTTATATACTTAAATAAATCAAACAAATGGAGCAAAAATCCAAATGGCTCCGAATGTTGGTTTTGAGAAAAGAGGGTTGATTTAGATGAATGACAAGTTAAGAACTCAAGAAATAGAAAATGTATTTGGCAATAAACCGTTCACGAGTGATGATCTATATCACTTTTACCAAAAATACGATCCAAACTTAAAGAAGAATACATTCCGATGGCGTGTCTATGCATTAAAAAATAATGGGGTAATTAACACATTAAAGCGAGGAGTCTATACAACCAAAAGCAAGAAAGATTTCGAACCTACTGTGAGCAAAAAGCTTAAAAATCTGTTTTCAAAAGTTCAAAATCAATTCCCTTATGTTGACATGTGCATATGGGAAACTTCTTGGCTAAGTAATCTTATGGTTCATCAAGCATTTTCTAGTAGTATTATACTGGAAGTTGATAAAGACGCCGCTTCAGCAGTGTTTGCTTTTCTGCAGGAATCGCAAAAAAATGTTTACTTAAATCCAGGGAAACATGAAGTAGAGCATTATATCAGTGCTGGGCAAACGAGCATCATCATCAAGAACCTTACAGTGACTTCTCCGCTACAAGAAGTTCAAAACATCATTGTGCCAACTGTAGAAAAAATCATGGTTGATCTATTTGTAGACGATGAAGTGTTTGTTACTTATCAAGGAGCAGAACTTAAGAGTATTTATCAAGAGCTATTTAATACTTATAGTGTCAACCAATCAACATTAAAGCAGTATGCACACAAGAGGCATATAAAAGACAAACTAATATCTTTCTTAAAAGAGGAAACGAGCATAGATGAAGATGAACTATTAATATGAGGTGAATTGATGATACACGAGACCACATACACAAAAGAATGGATTGTGAAAAAGAGCACTGATTACAAAAGAGGGAAGAAGAAAGCGGATCCAACACTTATTGAAAAAGTAACTAAAGCTTTTCATCTATTAGAAGAACTAGCAAAATCAGATTTGGAATTTATCTTCAAAGGGGGGACATCACTACTCCTTCTTCTTAATCAGATGCACAGATTCTCGATAGACATTGACATTATTATTGAGAAGCAAAAGCATGATGTCGACATGGACAACATTCTTACTGAAGTTGTTGAAAAGAGCGATATCTTCACCTGTTTTGAAGAGAGTGTAAGAAGTGGAAATAATGAAGTCCCCAAAGCCCACTATAAAGTATTCTACACATCGTCACTTAATGAAGATGAGAACTACATCCTTCTGGATATTCTATACGAAAAAAGCCATTATGTAGATGTGATTGAGAAGAGCATAGACTGTAGTTTTATAGAATACTCTGAACCATCAGTCCAGGTTCATGTGCCGAGCGTGGATTGCATTTTAGGTGATAAGTTAACAGCTTATGCACCAAATACTACGGGTATCCCTTACGGAAAGAGTAAAGAGTTGGAAATCATCAAACAGCTCTTTGACGTAGGTAACTTGTTTGATGAAATGAATGATGTCAATACGGTGAGCCAGACATTCAAACAGATGGCGCAGCAGGAACTAATCTATCGTGAACGAAATGAGGAGTTATCGTATAGAGACGTTCTTGAAGATATATTTGAGACATCCAGAATTTTAAGTGAAAGAGGTCGGATCGCAAAAGACGTTTATGATCAGTTACAGCTGGGAGTCAATAGGATAAAGGATTACATTTTCTCTAGAAACTATATAGTAGAGAGTGCAATTAACAGTGCATCCAAAGCAGCGTACCTATCACTTTTAATAAAACACGAAATTACTGATGTTGAGAAATTTGATCCAAAAGTAGATTTGAGAGAGTTAGTGATAGAGCATCCAGATTTCAAGAAATTCAAAACGATCATGAAATTTGATCCTGAAGCGTATTTTTATTGGTACAAGAGCATCGAGATACTCAGTCAGAAAACAGCAGAAGAAACTTCATAGATTCAGATTGCAATAGCTCACCATTCATAGGGTGGGCTTTTTTACTTTCAGCCTATCAAATAACCCACCAATAAGGTCTCTAGCATCGGAAATGTACCGAACAAAGCGGGTATTAGAATAGCTCCATGTATCGGGTTGATGAGCTCGGTTCAGGAGTAATGAAGATTCACGCTTGCTATTGCTTGTCCACTACAAATATTAGCTAAAATGGATCATGATTCTTTGCATTAGTCGGCTAAAATGTTAAAATTAAAGGGAAGATGTATAGAGCATTACATACGAGCTAAGTTGGATATTCCAGAGGACAATGGGGTGGATAATCTTGATGGCCATATATGAAGACTTTCTAAATGAGTTGGTGATACTGGAAAAAAAGTATCTCTTGTATTCCCGCGGCCATGACTTTGTCAACCAGGCTACCTGGGATCTGCTTAGGACGGTTGAGGAAATACACAGGGCCGTTCCCAGCATCAAAATAGTGGACAATGGATACAATCTTGTCATTAACGATGCGGAGTTTAAGGGCAGCAACCTAAAGGCAGGCTATCTTTCCCAGCTCTTGGGTGGTCGGGGCATCCTTTCAGTGACCATTTATCAAGGAGTCGGATTCTCGTCCCTGATGGATTTTCTCTACCTGCTGAACTCCATCCCCAACAACAGCAAGCTCCTTTACCATACTGACATCCAGTATGCCATCCATAATATCGATTCAATAGAGGTGGAAGAGATAGATTATGGGGGCCTAAGCTATGGATATGGTAGGGTGGACCAGGATGGATCAGCTGCGGAGGATATTGTGAGGATAGAGCTGTACCAGTCCTTGAGGACCCTTGATCCAAATATTGAAAACTACGATACGGATGAACTGGTGGATATTGCCCTGGAGGAGCTATCCAGGATGCCCCAGGCCCAGGTCCCCATGTTTCTACAGGGACTTTCAGATGATGCAGTTGCAGAGATAATAGCAAGAGTCAACAGCAAGAAGAATTCCATTTCACCTTCACTGCTGGACCTTCTTGCTGCAATGGATTCGGCCAGAAATCTCGGAGCCGTCCAGAGGGTTGGTGACTCCCTTGAAGAGATTAGTAGTGACCAGCTGAACAAGCTGGTGGAAAGGGAGGCATATGAGCTGTATGTTTCGGAGGATTACAGGCAGCATCTTAGAAGCCTTTTGTCCTATGACATCAAGTCCCAGGATGGGATCACCGATATTGACATATTTGACAGGACCCTCATCAACAGAACCATTGTTACGGCACTGGTACATCTGACAAATAACGGTCTGGACCCTGCAATGAAGGTGAGCTTTGTTGACAGCATACATAGTTATCTTGATGAGTTCATAGACAGTCAGGATTGGGAATTCATAAATACAATCTCAAGCCATGACCTGGTGGCATCATACCTGAAGCAGGAGGGGACAATTCTGGGATTATCCGAAGCGGTAAAGACCTCCGGATCCTACACCGACAGGAACTTGATTGAAGTCATTAAGACCAGCGGGCCCAAAAATCTGGGCTGGCTTCTGGAGGCGTATTTTGAGGAAGCGGATTCCAGGAAAAGAAGGGGGATACTTGGTCTAGTACAGGCTTTCCAGGAGACTGCAGCCATTCGGGCTATCAGAAGATACCTTGCTGACCCTACTCTGAAAATATCATTGCTTATGCCAATAGTTAAGGACCATTTGGGCTCAATACCAGGAGACCTTTCCTCCAAGCTCTTTAACTGTGATTCGGTTGATGCCAGACTTTTGGCCATGAGAATTCTGTTGACCCAGGGGGATGACAATATCAGGGGGGAAATGGAAGGATTGGTCAGGAACGGAGAAAATGACCTTGTTCTGGGCCTCCTTGAGCTTGTAAAGGAGTTTAGAATCAGTGAGCTGGTCCATCCTATTGTGGACAGGATCTCTACCTTCTATATAAATGAGACCAGCTACAGGTATATAGTCAAGGCCATAGATACGGTCTCCTGGGTTGATTCAGAAGCCTTTAGGGAGATTGAGAATAGATTGATGAAAAAGAGGATTACACTTTCGCCGGGAAACTTAAGGAGAATCAGGAGTTATTTAAAAGGAGTCAGCCATGACCACATATCCAGATAGAAATGACCATATTATCCCCGACCTCTTGGGGGCAATCAATTCAATAAGACTGTATTCCCACAAGCATCCACAGACAAGGATGTCCTTGAATCAGGTAATGGATAGGCTTGAAGAGATTTTTCAAACTGAGGACAGGTTGCTTCTAGGGGTCTTCAATGACAATATGCTTGTGAACCAAAAGCCTGTTGTTGGGATTGGCAGGGTGGCCGAATCCATGGCTAAGGTGCTTGATGAGGTGGGAATTGACCAGCTTGTCTTCCTAAAGGGATTG
>Ga0224486_100538_pt1 | contig 10216 bp, 6 predicted proteins | sample TexhydDE_CT_test_FD_172013 | JGI IMG/M metagenome (GOLD analysis project Ga0224486, IMG submission 172013) | Fracking water microbial communities from deep shales in Oklahoma, United States - hydraulically fractured wells DE_CT_test ...
TACCAGACCACAGCATTATTCTAACACGAGGTGTTTTATTTGTCAGTTTCTCAACGCTAAAGCTTCACCGAACCCCCAGTCTAACTGGGGGTATTCTAAATTCAATAAACCACCATGCATGGGGGTGCATGGTGGCAAATAAACTTATTAAATTCACATCCTATTACCGACTGGGCTCCTTCGCTCCCTTCAGTTTTATCCTCCATATATGTTGCCATACATGTACAAGCGGCTGAAGATCAACACTACTATAAGCCCGCTGAGCCCGCATATGCATCCTCGGGTCTGTCAACCCTCCTCATATGCAGCATCAAACGTTCCGTATTACCTATCCCTTATTTTGATTCCCTTAGACATCCACTAAGTGCATACTTTATCCAGGTTTAACAGCCAATTATTCCTGAATCCAAATGGGATTTCAACCATCAGGGTCTTTGCCAAGCTCCAGATATTGTCATTTAACAGCAAAGACTATATTTATATGCCCCATCCTCATGGGTTAGCATAAGTTTGTCATAGTAATCTTTTAAGGAGTCCCGCGCTCGGAATTTCACCGGCTACGACCTTACCTGGCTTCACAATCAATGCTTGACAGAGCATTCACTATGCAGGGGTATCAGACTCAGTGCCAAGGGCTATTTGCACTGGATGGGAATCTCACCCATCAACTTGGTAATACAGTTGAAGTTATAGGAAAGGACTGAGTATCCTCAGTCCTTTTCCTAGTAGTCCTCGCTCATTTCGTCCTAAGACTTATAGAGCAACGTTTCGCACTTTTATTATGGAGCAGGTACAACAGTTACGATAAATGTCTTTGTAAGAAGTACATTAGCTTCTGCATCTAACAAATCAAATTCGTAAGCTTTAGTGCCCTCTTCAAATGTGAAAGCTACAAATGATTCACCCTCTGCATCGACAGTCACTGGCATTAAATCTTCTCCATGTTGCAAGAAGTAAGTCATTTCTCCATCTAAACCAACCAGATTTATTCCATCCTTATCTGCTGAAACGGACATGTTAAGGTCGACAGGCTCGTCATCTCCATTGTCATCAGCAGCATCAGCTACTATCAATGCGTATTTAACAAAGCTTGAGTTTGGAGCTGCTAGGAATAATTCTAGCTCATCACCAGCTACAATATCTCTAAAGCTCTTAACCTTGTAACTATCAGTTGCATCAATAACTACTGCATCAACTAACCTATACAATTCTTCATCAATTTCAAGAGTTCTATCTCTCAATACAAGATTACTAGCTAAACCAGCTGCGTACTCATCAGCAGTTATATCTTCAATTCCAACTATTTCATCGTTGTCATCGTTAAGTTCAACAACTATGAAGTCACCTTTAGCATAGTCAAATGCTGTGAAAGCATCTTCTTCTGTGAAATAATCTGTCTTTGTTCCATCAATGTTTAGAGCAACTCTCCAAGTATTTTCTCCTCTTAGTTTAGAAGGAGTTCCTACTACAACTGCATCATACTTAGTAGTATCAGCATCTTTGTCGGTTTCATGAGCTACAACGATTATTACCTGTGCTCTATCATTGACATAGATATCTCCTGAAAGAACCTCATCAAAATCAGCATCAGATACAGTAGCTACTATTACATCATCAGCATCTGGATCTGCATCATCAAAGTCCTCTACATCAAATACTACAGCAGTGCTTAGAAGTCTGAATCCTTCAACATATGTGTCATCTGTCTCAAATGTAACATCCATTGCTTCATAATCTAATAGCCAAACTTCTTCAATTTCACCGTCAACATCAACAACTAGCTCTACTACATCTCCAATCGACAGTATATCATCTGCCCAAGTAAGCTCTGTCTCTCCATCAACATCATAAAGATCAACACTGTCACTTAGGTCTTCAGAGATTGCTTCACCAGCATCAGTAACTACATCAAATGCCCACTTAGAATCTCTTCTTCCTGTTACTTCAACCACATCTTCGATAACATATGCGTACATTGAAGTTGTTACACCTTCACCAAGGTCTCCTACTACAAATACAGCTTCACCATATCTGTCAAGGAATACTTCTACTTCTTCTTCTGCATCCTTCATCTTATCTGCTACATCTTTATCGAAATCTTCCATATCTTCATCTTCGATGTACTGAACTTGCCCAAAGATTGGATTTGCATAGTCAAATTCATCACCATCAACTACGAAGCTTTCTTCATAGATTCTGCCTATATCTCCAACAACAGACTCGTTATATACTTCCGCAAACTCATCACCATCGTTGTAGTATAGGATGTCGCCTTCTTCAAGATCCTCGACTGTTATAGTTTTGCCATCCATAACAAGTGTATAATCTTCAACGTCAAGCTCTACACCATAAGCATAAACATCATAATCATCAACTTCTTCAATTACAAGGAAATCTTCCCAAGTGTAGCCTTCGAACCAGATTACTTCATTTTCTTCGTCGATTACTACTTTTGCAAAATCAGCGTCAAAAGGATCAACATTTACATCATCAGAAATATCATAATCCTTCTCAGCACCCACTAACTCAAGTTCATCTCCATCGATTTCAGTTGCATCGAAGTATACATCTTCCTGAGCTTTAGCCAATATAACCATATCGCCATCAACCCAAGCCTTTACTTTAACTCCTTCAAATGCGAAGAAATCAAATGCTTCAGCTACATCATAAGTTCCTCTGTCGTCTCTCTCTTCAGCATCGATGTAGATTTCAAGATCATCTTTATCAGTGCTTGTTATTCTTCCCTCAACTGTAGCGAAGCCCATTTGGTCTAGTAACCATTTCTCTTTGGTATCTTCTTCTCCTGAAACAACCCACTTAGTGTCTGTTCCAAATCCAACTTGAATCATCATTGGAATTTCAAGAGCGTTGTCAGTAATTTGTGCTACAAATGCTCTAGTTGCCCAAGTTCCTTGAACTCCCATTGCATCTTCAAGAAGATCAATCTCATTAGCTACTATTAGGTAACCAAATGGATATCCACCTCTTGCTTGTGCCATTGGCTCATAGCCAAGAGCTCTAACTATCATAGTGATAGCTTCTTCGTACTTAACAGGAGTCTCAGGAGCGAAAAGTCCATTTCCGATTCCGTTAACGATTCCCATTTTAGCAGCTGTTCCAACATATCCTGATGCCCAATGCCATGCAGGTACATCACTGAATCCTGTTGGTAGTCCTTTTGCTGCCATTGCTACATTTTCAAGACCTGAAACTCTAACCGCTACAGCAGCAAACTCTGCTCTAGTGATAGTGTTATCTGGCTTGAAGGTTCCGTCTGGGTAACCTTTAAGGACATTTAGTAGCTCTAGTCTAGCAACTGCTTCTGCATTCTCATGACCATCCATGTCGGAAAAGTCAGGAGCTGCTGAAACGAAGCTGAAGCTTGATAGAACCATTACTAATGCCAATACTAATGCTAAATGCTTCTTCATCAATAAAACCCTCCTTATAATGTAAATTATTTTTTCTGAAGGAATGTTCTTGCTGGATCAGAGGGCCATTCCTTCGAAAACCCTTCTGACTCTTACTGTAGAAAATGGTAAAATATTCAATTTACCATCATTCTACACTTGATTATAGCATTACACTCACCTTAATTCAAGAATAAGATGGTTGTGTAATAAACTTGTAATATAGGAAACACTCCTAGATTACTTACTTCATGTTTGTATTATACCACGGTAACTTTGATAATAACATTACAAGCATATTACAAATCTGAGGCAGATTTGTAATATGCTTGTTTTTAAGTCTTTTAGCAAAATTGTACTTGAACGCAGCTTCGTAATCTAGAATTCACATTTCACAATTCACAGATCACAATTATTTCAGCATTTCCAGCGCTTTCTCTAATTGCAAATCGACTCCATCTACATTTTCAACCACTATATCCGGTTCGATCCCGATTCCGTGGATGCTTCTGTATTTGGGGGTCAAGTATTCCGCCGTTGTCATCTTGATCAGGCTTCCGTTTTCAAGGGGTATAATGCTTTGGACAATTCCCTTGCCATAGGTTTTCTCCCCTATCAGTATTCCAGCATCTCTGTCCCTGATTGCCCCTGCCAGGATTTCCGATGCTGATGCACTGTTTTTGTTTACCAGGACAACAAGGTCATAGTCCGGGACACTGTTATAGGAAGAGTAGGTCAGGAGTGATGTGTTTCTTTCCCTGATGTGGACAATTGGTCCTTCTGGGATAAACTCCTTGGAAATCTTTACAGCCTGGTCCAATAGGCCTCCTGGATTGTTCCTTAAATCAAGAATTATCTTTCTTGTTCCTTCAGTGTTGAAGCTGCCCAATGCTCTTCTTATTTCGATTGCTGCAGTCTGGCTGAACTCATTGAGCTTGATGTAGCCTATTCCATCTTCCAGTTTTCTGTGTGATACGGGATTGATTATTACCTCATCCCTAACTATCTCAAAGTAGAGAATTTCTTCAACCCCAGCTCTTTTGATTCCAAGCTTGACTGTGGTTCCCTTTACTCCCTTGATCATGCCCGACGCCTCTGAGAGGGACATGTCTCTAGTGTCCATCCCATCGATTGAAATAATCACATCCCCAGCCAGGAGTCCCGCTTCCTTTGCGTTGGCTCCCTCAATTGTTTCTACTATATTAATGTAGGTTGCATTCTTCTCAATATATATTCCTATTCCAGTGAAGTATCCCATCAGCTCCATATATAGCTGTGATGCCTCTTCTGGTGTATAGTAGTCGCTGTAGGGATCAATAGCCTGGAGCATTCCCTTAAGTCCCCCTTCTATTACAGCCTTGTTGTCCAGTTCTAGGGGGTAGGTTTCCTGGATATAATTGTAGACTTCAATCATAAGCTCAATATCAGCATCTGTTTCATGGGATTTAATATCACCTAGAACGGATCCTTCCGCTAGAGATGCTGTTGGTAATATTAGGGTTAGTGCAAGTAGTATGGATAATATTTTTTTTGTCATTTTTATTACCTCCTGGGAATAATTCACAGTTCTCAATTTTATCTGGGTCTAGCTATTGGGTCTTGGATTTCTCGACAAGCTCGAAATGACAATTGTTCTTTATCTGTAAGGTTAATTTACTGTCATAAATTCCGATTTTGGTTTTTGTCCTTTCAATTGTGAATCGTGATCTGTGAATTGTGAATTAGTATTATCTTATCATATCATTCTCCAATATATAGTTTGATATTGTTATTTCCTGCATGGCTCTTTTGCTTAGGCTTCTGAACTTGTTAATATTTACAGGTTGTCTGGTCTTTCTGTCATAGGCTCTGCTGTGTTCATATATCTCATCCCTTGACATTTCAAACACATGGTCCTCGGTTATGACCGAGCCTGCCTTCATAAAGCTTACTGGGAAAACATAATTGGCCCTTTGGAGGTTGTTCAGGTCCCTACCAAATATTATACCCTTGGTTATGGGATAGCCCATGATATTTGCAACTGTCGGATAGAAGTCCAGCTGACTGCCTATGGTTGAAACCTCCTTGCCCAGCTTCTCTCCCGGGATATGGATGATCAGGGGAACATTCATCATCTGGTCAAAGTCATACTCCTCATGAAGATAATCTGTCATAAGGTCCTGGTCGATTTTGTTTGATGCATTCATCCCAAAATGGTCTCCATAGATTGCAAGGACTGTGTTTTCAAGTAGTCCTTCCTCCCTCAGGTTATCAATGAATTCTCCAAGCTCCCTGTCCATATAGTGGATGGACTGAAGGTAGTCTCCAAGGATCGTTCCCCTGTGTTCCGCTTTAAGCTGCAGGTGCTGATCCTCCTCTGGCATCTCAAAGGGTGTATGGCTCGTAAGGGTTACCATAAATGCATAGAAGGGATTCTCATACCTTCCATCAAGATTCTTAAGATACACAAGTGATTGGTCAAAGAAGTCCTCATCCTTCATTCCAAATCCAACCTCCTGGTCAAATTCAAAGTTGTCTTCAGCTATGAACTTCTGAAATCCCTGGTTCTCATATGCATCATCGCGGTTCCAGAAGCTCCTTTCATATCCATGAAAGGCCCAGGCTGTGTAGCCATTGTCCCTTAACAGCCAGGGAAGTCCGTAATATGAGTTTTCCTCATACTCCATATAGGTGGGCTCTCCCAGGGAGGGATACAGGGAATTATGGGATACGAACTCCGCATCTGATGTGTTTCCCTTGCCCACAAGCTGGAAATAGTTGCTGTAATAAAGGGATGAGCTGTTGGTTGAAAGCCGGTTAAGGGTTGGAGTAATTTCCTGGCCCAGATATGTCCTTCCAATAAGGAAATCCTGCAGAGCCTCCACCTGGATTACAATAAGGTTCTTGCCCTTTCCAACCCCCGTGTAGTTTCCACTGACGAGATTTTTTCTCATCCTTATGGTCTCAATTCTATCCTTCATGGCAAGTACCTCTGCGGCAGCCTTGTACTCCCTTACCAGAGCCCTTCCCGCATCAATGGTGTGATGAAGATAGAGTTCCTGGGAGGCCACAGACTGGAGGTTTCCGGTATAGCCTAGATGCTGCACTAGTATTGCCAGAGCAATTACTCCTGCAATCATCACACTTTGATTGTAGCTAAAGGGAGTCTTTTCTTCGGGGTTGTAATTTCTTCTAACCCTTCTAATGTAAACATAGACTATTGGCAGTTCCAACAGAAGTGCAATCTTCTTGAAATCCAGAAGGAATTTCAGGTTGTCTCCAACATTTATCAGCTGGGGTATCTGAGGAATTACATATACGGAGGTGAGTGTGTTGAACTGGGTGAAGTAGGCTCCATTTATTAGCATAAGAACTGAAATAAAGGCATAGAATCCAAAGATATAGGCAAATCTTCTCTTTCCTTTAATCCTCTTCAGCAAGGCAAGAATCACCACTGATATTAAGAAGCTTGTAATAATCACACCTATTCTGTTGTGTTCAACCTCTATCACACCTGTGTATATTATAAATTTAATCAGTAGCAGTATTTCAATCATTTCCATTCTCTCCCGTAAGCGCACAATAATATATGTCTGGTAAAATTTATGGAGATGATCTCAGATCATCTCCATTATTCTTGTTATTTGCAAATATCTTGGATCAGTGAATCCCAGGGCATCATCAGGTTTAGGATGTTGGGGTTATCTTTGAAGTTCATCCCTGGCATTCTTGAAAGTATATATTCAAGATACTTGTATGGATCGAGTCCATTGGCCTTAGCCGTTTCAACCAGGGAGTAAACGCAGGCACTTGATGTCGCTCCCTGAGGACTGCCGCAAAAGAGCCAGTTCTTTCTCCCAACGGTAAAGGGTTTTATGCTGTTTTCGGCAATATTATTTGAAATTACACAGTTTCCATCCTTTAGGTATTCCTGAAGCTTTTCCCTGTGGTTTAGGGCATAGTTTAGGGCCTGGCCTATCTTTGATTTTGGAAGAACCTGCTCCCTTGATTTTTCTGCCCATGCAAAGAAGGCCTCCAGTACGGGCTTTTCGTGCTTCAGTCTTTTCTCTTTTCTCTCTTCTGGAGATAGGTTCTTGAATTTCTTCTCCCAATCAAAGAGTTTGTTGCAGTAGGCAATACCCTTTGCTGGGAGGGTTCCCTCGGGTGTATTAAGATCTTTGGGACTTGCATCCACAAAATATCGTCTTACATGGGCCCAGCAAAGGCAATGGGTTATCCCTTTGACCTTCTCATAACCTGAGTAAGCGTCTGTGTGCAGGTAACCTGTGAATCCCTTGAGGAATTCCTTAGGATAGTCTCCAGATCTTCCTGTCTCATACCTGAAGAGTCGGATCTGCTTCTGGGCACTGGTGGATGTGCTGTAAACCCACATGTATGATTTTGATGTATTTTTCTTATCCAGTTCATTCATTACCTGGACCGGTGTCTCATCTGCGTGTAGGTATCTCTCCTTAAGCAGCTCTTCCTGGAGCTTTTTCTCAACGGGCATCAGCCACTGTTCTGAGGTTTTCATTATCCAGTTTGCCATGGTTCCCCTCTTTAGTGGGAAGCCCATGCTTGCCCAGTCTTTCTCCTGTCTTTTAAGTGGCACTGACTGGACGTACTTCTGGTACATGGTCCAGGCCACACTTGATGCTGTTGCATATGAATGCTGCAACACAGGTTCTGGTGTATATGGATTGAACATCCCTGGTCTATTCTCCTTCTTGCAGGTCTTGCATTCATAGTTTTCTTGATATATGTTTATGATGCTTATCTCCGCTGGTATGTACTTGATTTCTGAGCGCAGAAACTTCTTGCCAACAACGGAAAGATTACTTCCGTCTATTGGGCATGTCTGCTGTGATTTGTCCAGTTTGTATACCTGGTCCTGCTGGGGGAGGTCCTTGAAGAGGTCTTTTCTTTTGTAGCCTTTTCTTGTCCTTTTCACCGGTTCCTCGAAGGGTACTGGTTCAAGGACTGAACCGTCTGCTTCAACCTCTGCCTCGTTGAACAGTTCCACTGCAAGCTCTCCTATGAGTAGCTGGCCGTCTATTGCTGAAGTCTTTTCTGTCTTCCTTCCATAGAGCTTCTTTATGAGATACTCCATGTTCTCATTGGCCCTTCTAAGCTCTTCCCTTAAGCCTTCTATGGTCTTGTTCTGGGATTCAATTGTCTCCTGCAGGGTCTTTATCAGGGAGTTCTCATTCATTGGAATCTGGCCTTTCTCTTGGTATTTACCTATACCTTATTATATCATTTAAAGGGTTCAAAAACAATCTAAAAAAGGCCTGAAACCATGTATTTTTCAATAGTTTCAAGCCTTCATAATATTATCTTGTCTTCAATTTTTTGTATTGTTTTCTTCTGGTGAATTGAGAGTCCCTCCATAAGCCACCTGTACTGCTGGGGTGTCAATTCCATGACATCTGTTTCATCCTTTGGCCAGTTGAATTTGCCACCCTCCAACCTTTTGTACATGAGGAGGAATCCATCCCCTTCCCACAGGAGTGCCTTCATCCTGTCCCTCTTCCTTCCGCAGAAGAGAAAGAGACTCTTCTCGAAGGGATCAAGGTTGAAGTTGTTTGATACGATTGCTGCCAGACCGTCAATCTGCTTTCTCATGTCCGTATGTCCACAGGCTATGTATATCTTTAAGAAGCCTCCAAGATCTGCTAGCATAGGTTCCCCAGAATCTTTAGGGTATGCTCAAGGACCTTTATGTCCGCTCCATTGTTTATCTCAAGGGAGAAGGTACCTGACTTTAGAACTGCGCATGTCCCGCCCGCCACAGGCATGTCCTGTGCATCTTCCTTGACTTGTAGCTGAGCAAACTGTTGTGTTGGGACAGCAATGCTTTTTCCTGCCAGTACTAGGGATTCGCTTCTGATCACCCTGAGCCAGTAGTAGTATTTGCTTGGTCGAACTGAGTTCTCCTCACACCAACCCTTAACTGTCTTGCCGCTGTTTCTGCATTCTGCAATCAGCTCGCGCCACTCTTTTACATTCGCTTGATGCTCTAAACTTCGCATATCCATAAGGTATCCCTCCTAAAGTGTTTGATAGTGTTTGCAACTTACAAACACTATCAAAGTCTAATCATATTTATTTTCACACTTTAGTGGCTACTTGTGAATACATCTATTATTGGACGCTTACTCTCTCCCAGTCAATTGATCCTTATGTCACATGTTTCATATACCCATTGAATGGATTGTAATTCTTACGATTAAGTTACAAAAAACTCTTAGGGTGCACACTACAGTGTACACCCTAAGTAACTTTAATTCAATTCAATTTGTTTATCCTAGAATCCTTTTTTCTTCTTGAGAAGAATCCCTATTGCCATCAGCAGTGCTCCGAAGCCTGCCATCTCACCTGCTCCAACTGATCCTGTCTTTGGAAGTGTTGGTGCTGCAGCTGGTGGTCCAGCTGGCACTTCCACTACTTCCGGTGGAGTTACCACTGGTGGTGTTACTACTGGTGGTGTCACAACTGGAGGAGCTTCAGTTATAGGTTCTTCAATTATTATTATCTCGTCATATGTTGCAACTACCGTTTCATTTTTCCTTACATTTCTCCAGTTACCTTCCCAGCCTTTAAATTCAAATCCTGTTCTTGTAGGATCTCCAGGAGGTGTTGCATTTCTACCAGGATTAACTCTATCTCTTTTTATTACAGTACCATCATAATCTTCAAAGGTTACTGTGTAAGTTGGATCTGGATTAGGTCTTGGATTGCTTTTTTCTGTATAAGTTACTTTTACTGTCCTATCACTTGCTGGCATTGTTCCATCCACCACTAAATCATCTGCCGTAAAACCTGTG
>Ga0224486_100539_pt1 | contig 10211 bp, 9 predicted proteins | sample TexhydDE_CT_test_FD_172013 | JGI IMG/M metagenome (GOLD analysis project Ga0224486, IMG submission 172013) | Fracking water microbial communities from deep shales in Oklahoma, United States - hydraulically fractured wells DE_CT_test ...
AGGAGTGATAGAATTGGTAAAATTTCCAAAAGATTTTACTTGGGGAGTAGCTACGTCATCATACCAAATAGAAGGAGCAGTAAATGAAGATGGAAGAACTCCTTCTATATGGGATACATTTTCCAAGACAGAAGGGAAAACATATCAAGGCCATACAGGAGATGTAGCTTGTGATCACTACCACAGATATAAAGAAGACGTAGAGATAATGAAAGAAATAGGAGTTAAAGCCTATAGATTTTCCATAGCATGGCCAAGAATTTTCCCTGAAGAAGGAAAGTATAATCCAAAAGGGATGGATTTTTACAAGCGACTGGTAGATGAGCTTTTAAAAAGAGATATAATGCCGGTAGCGACAATTTATCATTGGGATTTGCCTCAATGGGCGTATGAAAAGAACGGAGGATGGCTAAATAGAGAGAGTGTGAAATGGTATGTAGAATATGCATCAAAGCTTTTTGAGGAATTAGGGGATGTGATACCTTTATGGATAACCCATAACGAGCCTTGGTGTTCATCAATATTAAGCTATGGGATAGGGGAGCATGCGCCAGGCCATAAGGATTGGAGAGAGGCCTTGATAGCAGCTCATCATATATTGCTTTCTCACGGAGAGGCTGTAAAAGTATTTAGGGACATGAATCTGAAAGGGGCGCAAATAGGTATAACGTTAAATCTGACACCTGCATATCCGGCGAGTGAAAAAGAAGAAGACAAATTAGCAGTCCAATATGCAGATGGATTTGCAAATAGGTGGTTTTTAGATCCAATATTTAAAGGCAATTATCCAGAGGATATGATGGAATTATATAGTAAAATAATTGGAGAATTTGATTTTATAAGAGAAGGAGATTTAGAGACTATAAGTGTTCCAATAGATTTTCTTGGAGTCAATTATTATACAAGGAGTATTGTAAAATACAACAAAGATTCCATGTTAAAAGCAGAGAATGTACCGGGGCCAGGTAAAAAGACAGAGATGGGATGGGAGATAAGCCCAGAGTCCTTGTATGACCTTCTAAAGAGGTTAGACAGAGAATACACGAAACTGCCTATGTACATTACGGAAAATGGAGTAGCATTTAAAGATGAAGTAACAGAAGATGGACGAGTGCATGATTATGAAAGAATAGAATACATAAAAGAACATCTGAAGGCAATAGCGAGGTTCATAGAAGAAGGCGGCAATTTGAAAGGATACTTTGTATGGTCTTTGTTAGATAATTTTGAATGGGCACATGGATATTCAAAGAGATTTGGAATAGTTTATGTGGATTATGAAACACAAAAGAGAATATTAAAAGATAGTGCATTTTGGTACAAAGGGGTAATAGAAAAAGGTGCAATCGAATGAATACAGCATCTATGAGGCAGGGTATAAATTGTTCTGCCTCTTTATTTCTAGGCAAATACCCTTAAATGGAGTGAGATGAGACTATGAATAAATGGTATGCTTCTACTGGTGTGCTTGTGATAATCATTATAATCATGTATTTAATTTTAAAAGATACTTCTTTAACTTTTAGCTGTTATGAGAGAGAAAAATTTCCGCATTTGATGGGGAATGCTTTAGTAAAAAAACCTTCAGTAGCGGGTAGGCTTAAGATTATAGAAAAAGATGGAAGAAAAATATTGGGGGACCAGTATGGCAATCCAATACAGCTAAGAGGAATGAGTACACACGGATTGCAGTGGTTTTCAGAGATTATCAGTCAAAATGCTTTTTCTGCCCTTTCTAAAGACTGGGAAGCGAACGTAATAAGACTTGCCGTATATGTTGGTGAAGGTGGATATACGACAAGTCCTCATGTGAAAAATAAAGTTATTGAAGGGATCGAATTGGCGATTCAACATGATATGTATGTTATTGTTGATTGGCATGTACTTAATCCCGGAGATCCAAATGCAGACATATACAGTGGCGCAAAAGATTTCTTCAAGGAAATAGCTGAGAAATATCCAAATGACCTTCATATAATTTATGAATTAGCAAATGAGCCCAATCCAACCCCTCCAGGAGTGACAAATGATGTTGAGGGGTGGAAAAAAGTTAAAAACTATGCTGAACCGATAATTCAAATGCTGAGAGATATGGGGAACCAAAATATAATTATTGTAGGTTCTCCTAACTGGAGTCAACGCCCGGATTTAGCGGCAGAGGAACCAATAAATGATCCCAATGTAATGTATTCTGTACATTTTTATACAGGTACTCATAAAGTAGAAGAACACGGTAAGCCCGGATATGTTTTTGGCAATATGGCTAAAGCATTGGAAAAAGGTGTACCTATTTTTGTAAGTGAATGGGGTACCAGTGAAGCTAGTGGTGATGGAGGTCCATATTTAGATGAAGCAGATAAATGGCTTGAATTTTTAAATGCCAATAATATAAGCTGGATAAATTGGTCTTTGGCAAATAAGAATGAAGTTTCAGCAGCATTTTTAACATCTACTAATTTAAATCCTGGTGATGGTAAAGCATGGGCTGTAAATCAATTGAGTCTCTCAGGAGAATATGTAAGAGCAAGAATGAAAGGAATTCCCTATAAACCTATTTCTCGTGAGGCAAGAGGAAAGTAACTTTATCAAAAACTATAAAACTGAAGAGGTGACTAAAATGAGCAAAAATATTCTAGATATGCGGAATACAGTGCAAATAGGTATTGTAGTGAGGGATATTGAAGAATCTTTGCAAAATTACGCAGAATTTTTTGGGGTAGAAAAGCCTCAGTGGTTTTGGACAGATGATTACAGCAAAGCCCATACCAAATTTAATGGAAGACCTACAAAAGCAAGAGCCAAACTTGCATTTTTTGAGCTGGGGCCATTACAACTGGAATTGATAGAGCCTGATGAGAATCCGAGCACTTGGAGAGAGTTTCTCGATAAAAATGGGGAGGGAATTCATCACATAGCTTTCGTTGTAAAAGACATGGACAGAAAAGTAGAAGAACTTTATAGAAAAGGCATGAAAGTAATTCAAAAAGGGGATTTTGAAGGGGGAAGATACGCTTATATAGATACTTTGAGAGCATTGAAAGTCATGATTGAACTTTTAGAAAATTATTAAAGTGGAGCGCTATGCTCCACCTTTTATTTTTTTAACGATGTTATTCCCATTATAGCGAGGGAAATGAGTATTATTGTCCCACCTGGTGATAAATCGAAGTAAAAAGAGAGTATAATTCCAGCGAACACTGATATAAAGGAGAAGATAATCGAGTAGATTATGGCTTGTTTAAAGCTTTGAGCTATTTTTAAACTGGCGGCAGAGGGTGTGACCATTAAGCTCGACACCAAAAGCGCTCCTACAATTCTCATTGCTAGTGCTACTGTTAGAGCTACTAAAATTGTGAAGAGAAAGTTTATAGCTGACACAGGTAATCCTGATATTGTGGCAGCTTCTTCGTCAAAAGTGATGTACAAAAGTTCCTTGTAAAAAAGCGCTATAGCGAGAATGACTAAAAGGCCTAAGGTGGAAATTAACACAACATCTGTATATGTTACAGATACAATGCTACCAAAGAGGTAGTTCATTACATTGACTGCTCCGCCTCTTGCAAAATTTAAGAGTATTATCGCAACTGCCATTCCTGCAGATACAATTATAGCAATTGAAAGCTCAGAATACTGAAAATAGGTTTTCCTAAGCTCTTCTATTCCAAAGGCGGCTAGAAGGACTATGGCAATTGATCCTATAGTAGGGTCAATGCCGGCCAAAATTCCAGCTGCTACTCCCGCTAAAGCCACATGGGACAGAGCATGCCCCATTTGGGAAAGCCTTCTTAGTACCAAGAAATTTCCCACTAAAGGGGCTATCACTGCTATTATGGCCCCTGCTATAAAAGCTCTCCTCATAAATTCGTAAGAAAAAATGTCAAACATGTTTTACACTCCCATTATTATTATGCTGATGCTTTACTTTCTTCACAGGATATTCGTAGAGGAAAGAAGTAAAGTCGTGCTGTTCTATGTCGATAGCTTCGCATTTTTCGTTTATTTTGCCGTCAGTCATACATATGATTCTGTGGGCCTTGTTTGTTATAGCCATGATGTCGTGAGTCACCATGACAATTGTTATCCCTCTTTCTTTGTTGAGCTTTTCCAAAAGCTCGTAAAGAGCCTTCTCTGATTTAGCGTCAATTCCTGTTGTGGGTTCGTCTAGAAAAAGTATCTGCGGCTCAGATACTATGGACCTTGCTATGAAAACCCTCTGAAGCTGTCCTCCTGAAAGTCTCCCAATTAAGCGGCTTCTAAATTCAAACATGTCCACTATTTTTAAGGCTTCATACACTTTTTCCCAGTCTTCCTTTGAAAGCCTTTTAAATAACCCTTTCCTGGCGTAAAGGCCCATAGACACAACTTCCTCTACGCTTGCCGGAAAAGAAGAGTTAAAGGAAAAAGAACGCTGGGGAAGGTAGCTTATAAAGGAGCGGTCCTTTATGTTCTGGAGGTTTACACCTTCATACAGGACTTCCCCAGTGGAAGGCACGAGATTGCCTACCATTACTTTTACTAGGGTACTTTTCCCTGAGCCGTTAGGACCAATAATCCCTACAAACTCGCCTTTTTCAATTTTTAAAGAGACGTTGCGAAGGACCTGCCTTCCATCGTAAGCAAAATTTACATTTTTAACCTCGATATAACTCATTTTTCATCTACTCCAATCCTTTTTTTAGTTTTTCTAGATTTTCCTTCATGAGAGAGATAAAATCTGCATTTCTCTCCATATCCTCTTTGCTTAAAGTGCCTATTGTACTTATTCTCATTATCTGTGCTCCACTTTCCTTAGCTATGGTTTCCATTGGTTTTGCAGGTGCCATTCCTTCCACAAATACATATTTTATGCCCTCTTTTTTAATTAAATCAACTAATTCACTTATCCTCGCAGGACTTGGCTCTGCCTCATCGCTCATCCCAACCAAGGGCTCCTGCTTTAATCCATAGTCTCTTGCTACATATGCAAAAGCGCTGTGGAAGAGGACGATGGTTTTTAATCTTGTCTTTGAAAGTTCTTCCCTGTACTGTTTATCAAGATTTTCAATTTCTGATTTTAGGTTTTGATAATTTTTTTCAAAATAATCTTTATTGGAAGGATCGATATCTACCAGAGCGTCTTTTATATTTTTTATGATTATCAATGCTTCTTTAGGAGAAAGCCATGGATGCGGGTTTATGGCGTTTCCCTTTTTTATAGGCTCAATCCCTTTGGACACTTCAAAAAATTTAGTATTTGGCGCTGCTTCTTTTACTTTATTGATCCACGGGTCTTCCATCGTCATTCCCAAGTATATTACCGCTTTTGCTTTTGCTATTTCTGTCATTTCTTTAGCGCTGGGTTCCCAACCGTGAGGGCTTTCATTAAAAGGTATTATGTTCTTTACGGTTAGTTTGTCTCCTGCTATTTTAGATGTCAGGTCATAAATTGGATAGAAGGAGGCATACACTAAAGGCTTGGATGTTTCACTTGGCTTTGCTGTGCAGGAGGCAAGGCTAAGTATTAGTGTAAAAGCGATTAAAATTGCTAAAAATTTCTTCATACTTTTTGTGGCCTCCCTTATTATTTTATTCATTTAGCGCCTTTTTTAAATTTTCTAGATTTTCTTTCATCAAAGCTATGTAGTCTTTATGTTGCTTTGCTTCTTCTTTCGTAAGCCCTTCAATAGGATTAAGGGATAAAACCCTGGCTCCCGTTTCTTTGGCTATAGTTTGGATAGGTTTAGGAGAAGTCAGGGGCTCTGTAAAAATGTATTTTATCTGTTTTTCCCTTATTATGTTTATAATTTCAGCCATTCTAGCAGGGCTTACTTCTGCTTCCTCATTTGCCCCTACTAATGCTTCTTCTTTTAAATTGTAATCTCTTGCGAGGTATTCAAAGGCGCTATGGTAGACTATAAACGTCTTGTGCTTTGTGTTTGACAGAGCATCAGTGTATTTCTTGTCTAACTCTTCCAAGGTATTTTTTAGGCTTTGATAATTTTGCTCAAAATAATCTTTGTACTCTGGGAAAGTCTGTTTTAAGGCATCATTTATATTTTTTGCCATTATTGAAGCTTCTTTTGGAGAAAGCCATATATGAGGATTTGGCTGATTTCCTTCCATTATGGGAGTGACCCCTTTGGATACTTCATAAAAAGCTACATTTGGAGCATTGGACTTGACCTTTTCTATCCACGAGTCCATCCCTAAGCCCAAATACAGAATAGCTTTTGCCTTTGTCATCTCAGCGACGTCTTTTGTTGAGGGTTCCCAATCGTGAGGTTCAACTCCCGGAGGAATTATGGTTTTTACTTCTAGTTTATCTCCTGCTATTTTTAAGGTAAGGTCATAAATTGGATAAAAAGAAGCGTATACCAAAGGCTTAGATGAATTAGCAGTGGTGCTGCAAGAAACCAGTGTAAAAATCATTGAAGCTAAGACTAAAGCCATTACTAGTTTTTTCATAATTTGAAAGCCTCCATTTCTCAGTTTGGATTTGACCTGCATTCTTTGCAGTATCCTACAATTTCTATTTTGTGGTCTACGACTTCAAAATCTTTTATCTGGTCCATCAAAAGCTCAAGAGGGCATATTTCCATTTCAAATACTCTGCCGCATTTTAAACATCTCATTGTGTGATTGTGAAGCTGTTTTTTTACCACGTACATAATATTATTTCCAATTACCGCCTCATTTAAAATATTCAAGCTCTTTAAAAGGCTTAAAGTCCTGTACACAGTGTCAATGCTAACCTGAGGGAAGACTTCTCTTACTTTTTCGTACACATCTTTTACAGACAAATAGCCCTGGTTGGAAAGCATTATGTCAAGTATTAATTCTCTCTGAGGCGTAAGCTTGTAATTATGTGCTTTTAATTTTTTTAAAGCTTCCTCTTTCTGCACTTCAATCACAACCTTTTATTAAATAAGAAAGTTTTCTTAATTAAGATTATATTACGATTTAGCAAGCATGTCAATATCTAGTTTCTTATTGAAATTTTAGTAAATGTTTTCTATAATAAAATAAAAGCATAAACTTTTTTGAAAAAAGGTGATAGAATTGGAACAGTCTGAAATGGTAGAAAGGATAAAGAAAAACGTTGAAAAAGTCATAATAGGAAAAAGTGAAGTAATAGAGTTGATGCTGACAGCCTTGATAGCTTCAGGTCATGTTCTTTTAGAAGACGTACCGGGGGTAGGGAAGACTAGTTTAGCTAAGGCTTTGGCAAGGTCAATAGACTGCGATTTTAAAAGGGTGCAGTTTACTCCCGACCTTTTGCCAGGGGATTTGACAGGAATAAATGTTTTTAACCAGAAGATAGGAGATTTCGAGTTTAAAAAAGGTCCTATCTTTACAAATATTTTGCTGGCTGATGAGATAAACAGGGCAACTCCCAGGACTCAGTCTAGCCTTTTAGAGTGCATGGAAGAAAGACAGGTGACAGTAGACGGCGTGACATATAAACTCGATAGACCTTTTTTCGTTATAGCTACTCAAAATCCTATAGAAAGCTATGGTACTTTTCCTCTTCCTGAAGCTCAAATAGACAGGTTTTTGATGAAGGTAAAAATGGGTTATCCAAAGAGAGAAGAGGAGAAAAGGATAATCGAGGTTTTTGACAAGAAAAATCCTTTGGAAGAGTTAAAGCCTGTGTGCACAAAAGAGGACGTTTTAAAAATGCAGGAAGAGTACAAAGAGGTGTATGTGGATAAAGACGTGTCGGAGTATATATTGGATATTGTAGAAAAAACGCGCAATATGGAGGAAATAGAACTAGGGGCAAGTCCCAGAGCTACTCTGTTTCTTTATAAGACCAGTCAAGCTTACGCTTACGTAAAAGGCCGTGATTTTGTGACACCAGACGATGTAAGGTATATAGCGCCTTTTGTTCTAGCTCACAGGATTATTTTAAAAGGTTCAGGGAAGCTAAGAGATATAAAGGCAGAAGAGGTTATAGGTAGAATTCTAGAGGAAGTACCTGTTCCTTTAGAAAAATAATTTACAGGTGGTTTTTAATATGAATGCCTTGTGGTTTATACTCGTCATAGTTGCCTTGGTGGCTTTGCAGTCAAATCTTTACAAAAAAAACATATTTAAAAATTTGATAATTGAGAGGGAATTTGAGAGAAAGGCAGTTTTTCCAGGCGAAAAAACTGCATTAAAACTTACCATACACAATAAGAAATTTTTCCCCATTACCTATCTCAAGTTGCAACAGAAAATACCCGTAGAGCTCAGCATGAAAAAATCTAAACTGGTGGAAAAACAGGATAAGGCCAAATACCTTCACAATACCGTTCTTTCAATGCTTCCTTTTCAAAAAGTGACGCGTAAGTTTGAGGTGGTGGCTACAAAAAGAGGCATATACAACCTTTTTGATGGTATAAAGGCTTTTTCAACAGATTTATTCGGGGCAGAAGAGTACGAAGTAGAGCTTCCAGCTCCTTCCCGACTTATTGTTTATCCCAGGCTAATTGATTTAAAAAGTTTTAGGCTTATCGCTAATTCTCTTTACGGGGATTTATTTGTGAGAAGGTGGATAATAGAAGATCCTGTCATAATAAGTGGAGTGAGAGATTACACGACTTCAGACAGCTTTAAGAGTATAAACTGGAAAGTCACTGCAAAGACTCAGAAACTTAAGGTTAACAAGTATGACTATACAGCTGATAAGAAAATAGTGCTCTTTTTTAACGTGGATTTTCACAGGTATGTGTTCAGGGTAGAAGAAATAGAAAAATTTGAGAGAGCGATAGAAGTGGCGGCAACTTTATCCGTTAATTTAATAAAAGAAGGGATTCCTGTGGGATTTTCTACGAATGCAATATGTCTTGCAGAAGGGGACTACACATTTGTGGAGCCTTCGGCAGGAGAGGGTCAGATTGCAAGGCTTTTAGAAATTTTTGCAGGCCTATCTTTTTTAAAAAAATACAGCGTAGAGGATATGGCAAGTTATCTTTCTAAAACTCTTTCATGGGGAACAGACCTTTTGGTTGTAACGCCTTTTGTAGATGAAGGGATGTTGTCTCTCGTAGAGAGGTTTTTTGGGGATAAGGATGTAATGCTTGTATACATGAGTTCAAAGGGAATTGAGAATGTTCCTTATAATGTAAAGCTCTTTTACTATAGTGAAGAGGGGAAAGAAATTGAAGTGGTGGGATAGGGAAAAGTTTGTTAAAATATTTGCGACAATTTTAGAAGGTTTGCTTATCTTTTTAGTTTTTACTCTGCTAAACGGCCTTATCGTTCAGGAAAAGGCGGTGCCTTTTTTAGCCTTTTTTTCCCTTTCTTTTATTTCAGGAATTGTGAATGCATTAGAGTATTGGGATATAAAACTTTATAGGACCTTTAATTTGGCTGTGGGTATTTTTTCAAGTCTTTTAATGAGCGTAAAAGTGAGTGAAAATTACTATCAGCTTGTGGCAGACTTTATTGTATTTTTGTTTTTGTGGTATAGAGGGGCGAAAATTAAAAGTACAATGGTAGAAGACGTAATGAATATAAAAATTTTTTACAGAAATTTAATGTGGCTCTTTTTCTTAAATTTATTTGCCTATTACCTCCCCCCACAGGAAATTGCCATGATACAAAAATACACGATTTTGTATATACTTTCCACCGTTTTCCTTCTCCTTGAGGTAAAGGCTTTGAAATATCACGGCAGTGAAGGAAGAATTTCTCTATTTGAGTGGATAGGTTTTGGGCTGCTATTGCTGGTCACTTTTACATTTTCTCTGCCTTCTGTGGCCCATGTTATTTACGAAATATACACTGTAATTGGAAAAATATTTGTCTTATTATCCACCTACCTTGCTTATGGGATGTTCTGGATACTTTCCAAAATTTTTAGCCTGATTCCTTTTGATAGGGAATTTTTTAAAAAGGCTATGGAAAGCTTTTATAAAGAAGGCAAAAATCCAGAGAACTTTTTACAGGAGGAAACGCCTCAGGATTATACCTGGCTTTCTAATTTACTGCACATGGCGGCTTTTCTGATTGCTTTAACTGTAATAGTTTTACTCATTATCCTCATAATAAGGGTTATAAGCAGAATTGAGGTAGAGAAACGGGAAAGAGATTTTGTAGGAGAGAAAGAGATTGATATAAATCTTAAGGATGCGCCCTTTGTTAAAAAATTTAGAGAGGCCAGAAACAGGATTTTGAAGGCGGCGGAAAAAATAAAGTTTTATAGGGATAACAGGGAAAAGGTTAGGTTTTATTACAAAAAACTT
>Ga0224486_100540_pt1 | contig 10207 bp, 8 predicted proteins | sample TexhydDE_CT_test_FD_172013 | JGI IMG/M metagenome (GOLD analysis project Ga0224486, IMG submission 172013) | Fracking water microbial communities from deep shales in Oklahoma, United States - hydraulically fractured wells DE_CT_test ...
CCTATTGGCAACATCAGGTAATTTACGTCCGGCTCCTTTAACCTTCCCAGATAAAATTCCCCCTGGGATTTAGCCTGGATGGGCAAATCCAGGGGCAGGTAATCACCAAAATTATATTTACTTCTAGCCGGTAGCTGGTAGGCCAGGACACGCAGGGTAAGGTCACAAAGTATTACCGGCAGCTCGGTGATCTCTCCTAGAAACCGTGCTACCGAAGTTAACCCGCCACCCTCTGCTGCGATTTCCATAAACCGGCACCAATTTCGTCTATCCATACAAATATCACCTGCCTTTTTTGTACGTTTTTACAAAAGCAGGTGCCTCTCCCGGGCCCCGGGAATGTTAAAGCGGATGTTTGGTCTTGTCATCTGGATACCGGCTAGCCCGGGTACCCATTTAACCCCGAAATCCTTCTCTGCGTCCAATTCCAGTACCTGCAAGGCCTTCACCGGGCAGGCTTCCACGCAGGCCGGCGCTATCCCGTTATCTATTCTTTCCACACAGAGGTCGCATTTTTCTATTTTTCCAGTGGTGGGATTATATCGCGGTGCCGTAAAAGGACAGCTACGGACACAACGGTTACACCCTGTACAGCGGCCGCTGTTATGAAGGACAATACCGTCCCGCCTCTTACTGTAGGTGCGTTGCGGGCAAACCCGGAAGCATTCCGGGTTTTCGCAGTGGTTACAGGCTAGGGAGAGATAGTAGTCAGCTTCCGTATATACCTGCCGCAGGGATAAATTTATCCCTTTCCAGTTGCGGCAGGCTGCCACACAGGCACGGCAGCCGGTACAGCGATTTAAGTCCACAAAAAAACCTCTCTGCATCGTCCTCTCCTCTCCCCTCTCCTTTGAATTTTACTTTTACCGGATTGGAAAACCACGGGCTATAAAGATATCCTATGCAGGGGTTATATTGACAAAGATATCATAATAAGCCAGGTTTGGACCCCCGCAGGTTATAGTGCCCATATCGGTTGCCAGGGGAGGAACAAGGCTGTTAAGAGACTGCCCTCCTGGCAGGGGTCGCTGGTGGCAGAGGACCGTACGGGGAGGTAGCATTTCCTTTATCTCCACGGGAACGATGATCTCCCCCCACTCGTTATACAGACGAACCAGTGTTCCATTTTGTAATTGCTTTTGCCTGGCCAGGTCCCGGCTGATGTAGGCAACCGGTTCCGGGACATCGGCAATATTATAAAACTGGGAATTGAGGCCGTCACGGGTGTGGGTCGTCAATAGACGGTATGGGTATGGCCCCGTGCTGGCAGCCGGCGGCTGGTATACCGGTAAAGACGGCAAACCGTCTTTCTCCGCCCGCCGGGAATATAGCTCATAACAACCTGAAGGTGTGGCAAACTGCCCTCCCGCCCAGGGGTTGGCCGGTAATTTCAGTTTTCGCGGGCCTAAGAGCAGTTCGCGGTAATGGTTTATCCCCAGCAGGCGATAAACCTCCTGGTTAAAGAGCTGCGCCAGCCATACTTCTTCCGACCTCCCGGTTGGAAAGGGACAAACCCCGGGATTTTTTTGGTTTAACATTTCCGCCAGGCTGGCTGCTGTCATAAGGTCAGAACGGCATTCACCACGCGGAGGTACAGCCGGCTCATTAACACCGATCCAGCGGTGCCAGTAAGAAGGTACAACGTCCCAGTGTTCCAGAAAAGTCGTGGCCGGTAGGAATATATCCGCCAGGCGCGCCGTCGACGTGAGAAAAAGGTCGCTTACAACTACCAGTTCCATGGCCGCCAGGGAACGCTGCAAAGCCTCGCTGTCAGCATTCTGCACCACCGGATTGGCACCGGCGATAAGGGCCATTTTTACCGGCGGGTCCTGAAGCCTTTGCAGGGCCCCGGCTAAATCGTAGATGGGAAACTTGCGCAATTCATCCTCCGGTGCCATCCATTCCGGCCAATCGGTAGTAAAGATATTAAAGTATTCCAGGCTGGGATAGTAAACCCCGCCGCCCTCGCGCCCAAGGTTCCCGGTCATGGCCGCCAGGGCGCTGATGGTGCGGACATTCTGGCCCCCGTTAACGTGCCGCTGTAATCCCAATCCCAGCCAGATTGCCGCGGGGGTATTAGTGGCATACTCCTCCGCCAGGCGGGCCATCAACTCCGGGGATACTCCCGTAGCAGCAGAAAGTTCTTCCAAGTTCAGTCCTGCCAGGTAATCCTGCCACGCTTCCCATCCCACAACATTACGGCTCAAGTAGCTATTGTCTATTAAGCCATTTTGCCAGAGATGCCAGGCTATCCCTGCCGCCAGGGCGCCGTCGCTACCCGGACGGATCTGGATATAGAGATCTGCCTGGGATGCCGTAGCAGTAAAAACAGGATCAATAACAACCAGGCGTGCTCCTTTCTCCCGCGCCCGGTTAATATATTCCATCTGGTGGACGGCCGTCCAGGCCGGGTTTGCCCCCCAAAGGAGGAGGTAGCGGGCTTTGGCCATGTCTATCGGATCCGGCTGAGTATAAGTGCCGAAACCGTAGGCCAAAGCATCCAGGCCTGCAGCCATACATATATTGCCGGTAGCAGTCGTCACCCGGCCCATGGCCCGTGCCAGCCAGTTCCAGGCCCTGTGCAAGAGACCAATATCCCCGGAATTATTGTAGATACAAACCGGCAACATGGAACCATATTTTGCAGCCAGATCCAGCATATAGACGGCGATCTGTTCCAGGGCCTCCGTCCAGCTAATGCGGCGCCAGTTACCAGAACCCCTGGGCTCCTGTTTTAAAGGATACAGGACCCGGTCAGGGTGATTAAATATCTCAAGGTAACTATAACCCAGGCGGCATAAATGGCCGCGGCTGTAACCGTGGGCCGGGTCACCATAAAGTTTAACGATTGTATCTCCTTCAACCATGGATATGAGGCCACAGGTATTGTAACAGTTACGGGGACAAACGTGGCGGCAAAGCCGTGTCCTCATTCCCCTGCCCCCCCTCGGTCCTGCCGGAGGTCAGGAGCAAGATTACTGGACAGGTAACAGCGTAAACACATGGTGACTCCAGAGCCGCCTGCATGGAAGATCTCCCCGCAGCCCTGGCAGGTGTAAGGCTTTCCTGAGGCCAGGGTCAGGGAGGATACACCTGCTATCATTGATAGGGATACATTTTTACCCAGGACCAGGCTGTGGTGGGGGCATACTGCCAGGCAGAGATCGCAATGGTTGCAAGAGGCCGGGGTATATTTTAATTCTTTTTCTTCCCCTTCGATAACCAGGGCTCCTGTAGGGCAGAGGCGGCTGCAGACATTACAGAGATAACATGGACCTGCCAGCTCCAGGGAAGGTATTGGAAGGATGGCACCGGCAGGGTATCCTCCTTCTGGCTCTCCCTCCAGTACTGCTTCCCGGAGGATAAAGGCCCGCCTGCGGCCGGCTAAAGCTGTTGCTCCAACCGGAGGCGAGGATGGAGCCGTCCCCGGTATTTTTATGCCCCGGATAAGAGAACGAAAAAATTCCCTCCTGCCCATAGCCGCCGCTTCAGGTGCTTTACCGCTTGCCGGTTTCCCTGGGGTTACTGCAGCCGGCATCGCAGTTGCTACCAGGCGTTCCCCAGGCACACCCATGGCGGCCAGGGTTTTTTGAGCCCAGTCAAAGGAGAGCAGGAAAATCTTTTCTCCTTTTTCTCCCCAGGGACAAGCGAGACACTGTTCCTGGAGGAAATGGAAAATTACTCTCCCCCTCACTGCCAGGGCTACGATAACTTCCCTGGCCACTGCCCCTAAGCAGGGAACAGTAATTATGTCTTTACCACTTTTATCGGCCCGGCTGCGGTTGCAGGTGAATATAACCTGCCCGGCTGATGCAATGATTTCCCGTCCCCGGGCGAGGAAAAAGGAGTGGGTCCGTTCTGGATCCTCCAGGGCCCCAGCGGGGCAGGCGACGGCGCAAAGGCCGCAACGCTGGCATTCTTTCACAACGGGTTGGCCGCTTTCCAAATCAATACCGTTTACCGGGCAAGCCTCCTGACAGCGGCGGCATTTAACCCATGGCGATATACCCCTAATACATGTGCCGGCCCTCAGGCGCACCTGCCCAAGACCAGAAAGGCTAGCAGCAATCGTCTCCAGATCCAGTTTCCCCACCCCCATTCTTTTTCCGGCCTTATACTCGACTAGCAACACCTGGGCTACCGGTATTCTGGTAAAAAACGGGCATGAAAGCCCGTTTCCCTATTATTAATACATTTATATTATCCTCGTTTTCCGGATAATGATCAAGAAGATGAGGGTAAAATACCATTCTGTTTAAAACTGGCCAACCATAATGCTGACCCCGGTAGCGTAAAAGAGGTAGCGGCTGGCAAACTCGGCCAGGACGAGGAGGGCCAGGGCACCGTAGAGCCACTGCCCCGCCAGGGTCGTACCCTTTTCGCCATGGGCCCGCAGGGCAAAGATTGTAAAGACGATACCGCCAATGACCGCCAGGGCCTGGCTAAGGATTAGCACCGGCGTCGCCCCTACGAGTAACCGGGCCGATTCTTGGGCTGCCACGGGACCGGCGCTAAGACCTGCCAGGTAGGGCGGCAGGCTGACCAGTTGCAGGGCTATACCGGCTATGGCCAGGATGACCGTTGTTTTTAGCATGCTTCCCTGCTCTCCCTGCCGGGAGCGGTAGGCGAGTACGGCGTAGAGAATGGCTCCCACCACCAGGGCCGTGCTGTAGAAGGATATATGGGTGTAGGCCGTGGCCCACGCCGGCAGTACGGTGTGAACGTAAATATTGGCCATACTGATGAGGGCCAGCACCCCGCATATCCCGGCCAGCCAGCCCAGGGCGGCTTTGGTACCTTGAGAAACCTTGCCCTGTTTCTCTACGGCATAACTGAGCAACCACAGGAGGAAGAAGCCGGCTGCAAAGAAGATCTCCCGGCTGAGCCACGAGGTCTTCAGGTTCATAATCGCCCGCGGTGCTCCCAGGGGACTGCCCAGGTGGCCCAGGGAGACGAGCATGCTGGCGACCATGAGAATACCTGCCCACGGGAGAACCGCCTTGAGCCCGGTCCTATCCTTCATGCTGAAGGCCTGGGCTACAACCATCAACCCTACGCTCGCCTGGGCCAGCAGGGTAAACAGCACCAGTGCCCATTCTTTTTCCATTACTTTCTCCTCCTTTTCCTTTATTTCCCCAGAGCTGCATCCCGGTGGGGGGTTATTATTATCGAGGGGTTGGTTATGCGGGGGTCGGGTAGTCCTTTGATCTGGTTGGTACCCTGGTATTTCTTCTTGAGTTCTGCCAGGGGGCCGTAGTCCAGCACCCGCATGGGACAGGCCGCTACACAGGCCGGCGGTTCCCCCTTCGCTAGCAGATCACGGCAAAAATCGCACTTGCCGACCTTGCCGCTCTGGGGGTTATACTGGGGTGCCCCATAGGGGCAGCTCCAGATGCAGTAGCGGCACCCGATACATTTTTCCTGGTCTACGTAGACGACGCCGTCCTCCGCTCGCTTTTGCATGGCCCCGGTGGGGCAGTTTTTGACGCACGGCGGGTCCTGGCAGTGGTTGCATCCCAGGGAGATCCAGTAGGCGTAGACGTCGGCTTTGAGGGCATTATTCCCTGTTCCTGTGTAGCCGCCCCCGGCTATTTCATGGACGCGCCGGTAAAGCTGCCCTACCTCCAGGTCGTTTTTATCCTTGCAGGCGATCTGGCAGGTGAAGCAGCCGATGCAGCGGTCCTGCTGTACGTGAAAACCTAGCTGTCCAATCATAGGTATCACCTCCTATGCTTTCTCTACCTGGACTTGAATCGTATTCTGGGCATTACCAAAGGCGAGGGGATTAACACGGTGTGAGGTGAGAGTATTGATACATCCCCTGCGGTCTATTCCCCTGCTATCAGGTGTAAACCAGCCTCCCTGGGGAATATCTACCACTCCTGGCATAATACGCGGTGTTACCCGGCAGGGCATGACGATTTCTCCCCGGTCGTTAAAAATGCGTACCAAGTCACCATCTTTGATACCCCTTGCCCCGGCATCCAACGGGTTTAAATAGGCTACCTGGGGCGCTGCTTCCTCTAGCCAGGCAACGTTATCGAAGGTCGAATGGACGCGATGTTTGTAATGATGGCCGATGGCCTGTAGCGGATATTTTGCTCCTTCCTGGCTCCAGGGGCTTTCCCATTCCTCGATATATTTAGGGATAGCAGGAATTTCTTTGGGGTTACCTTTATCATACATCCGCGGGTCGAAAATCTGAATCTTACCGGAAGGTGTCCCCAGGGGATGCTTTTCCGGGTCGCGATAAAAATCCTCGAACCCTATACCCGAACCTTCTTTGTCAGGGGAAAGCTTAAAAATACCCATTTTCTTAAAGGCATCATAATCAGGAAACTCAGGCAGTTTCTGCTTGGCGGTTATTACCATTTCCTTTAACCAGTCTTCCTCATTTTTACCTTCGGTGAATTCCTTTTCCAGGCCCAGGCGCCGGGCCAGTTCAGTACATATATCCAGCATATTGCGGCATTCATACATCGGCTCAATAATTTTATTTAAGAATATAGCATAAGCGCTGCCGGAAATATGGGCTGTTGCCGAGGTCGTGATATCATTGCGCTCGAAATGGTGGGTATCGGGCAACAAGATATCAGCATACCTGGCACTAGGGGTCATAAAAAGATCATGAACCACGATAAATTCCACTTTACTTGTGTCACGAAGAATTTCGTGGGTTCGATTAATATTGGCGTGCTGATTGATTAACGCATTACTAGCGTAATTCCAAATAAATTTAATGTTACTTGGTAAACGGTCGACTCCCACTACTCCATCCTGAGGTCCCATTTCCGTCCCGCGGATTATGGCATCAGTAAAAGTGAAGAAGGAGATCGCTGCTTTGACCGGATTGTTGCCAGTAGGATAAACACCCATGGGCACCGGAGGGCTAATCATATCAAGCCCTGGGCCGCTCCCCGGTTTGCCGCCATTACCGGTCATAGCCGCCAGCACTGGTATTCCTCGTACAATTTGTTCCCCGTAAGCCCTTCTTTGCATACCCCAGCCTTGCAATATAGTCATCGGTTTTATTCGGGCCATTTCTCGCGCTAGCTGGCGGATCCGATTGGCCGGAATGCGGGTAATCGGTTCAGCCCATTCCGGTGTTTTGGGCTGGCCATCCTGTTTTCCCAGAATATAGTTCTTATAACACTCCTGTGGTGGATAACCCGGCGGCATATGCTCTTCATCAAAGCCTACTGTATAACGATTGAGAAATTCCTGGTCATAAAGTCCCTCTTCGATCAGAACGTAAGCAATAGCCGAGACCAGGGCCATATCCGTACCAGGACGGATGGGGATCCATTCATCGGCTAGACTGCTTACGGTATCGCTATAACGTGGATCGATGACAATAATTTTAGCCCCGGCCATTTTGGCCTGCTGGAGATACCATGCGCCCCCGGCACCGGCCAGTTTTGTTTCAACAGGATTATGCCCCCAGAGGACGATTAAACGGGCATGACGCAGGTCTTTCGGGCTATTTCCTCCCATAGCGCCAAACATCATGGGTACAACATAATAATACTGGGCGGCACTATAGTTGCCGTAAAAATTCAAATAACCTCCAAACAGGTTTAAAAGGCGCTGTAACGGCCCTCCATAGGTCGGAAACTCGGCATAGCAGTTATACAAATTCGCGCCAATAGTGCCGGAGGCATAGACATAATAAAAGGCTTCATTCCCATACTTTGCCTTTATTTCTTTCATTTTTGCCGCAATAGTATCCAGGGCTTCATCCCAGGAAATGCGTTCAAATTTACCTTCGCCCCGCTCACCAACGCGCTTCATGGGGTATTTAAGCCGATCCGGGTGATACAAACGCTTTAACTGGGCTCTCCCCCTCTGGCACGCTCGGACCTGGGGTGCCTCAAAGGTATCCGGCATCGCATCATCGGTAGTCAAATGGGTAATTACCCCGTCCGTAACATGGGCTTTTAATAAACAGCGGCCACCACAATTATGAATACAACTGGTGGGAACAACAAGTTCTTCCCCGCCTGAACTCCCTCTAAGACCGGCTACAGGTTTACCATTATTAACTCCGCCAGTACGGCTACACCCCGCCAGGGTAATACTACCCCCGGCGATAGCGCTCCATTTCAAAAATGTTCGCCGGCTCAACCTGGGATTTAATGATGTGCTCATAGCCCTTCACCTCACCTTTTTTTACTGAGTTCGTGTGCTACATGTTGGCGCCTTCACCAGGGAATGACACTGTGTTAACGTTCACTTGGATATAACAATTTGATATCCCGCCCCCCTCTCCTTTAGTCATGAGACCAAACCCCGGGATCTGTTTTTGTTTTTTATTACAAACAAACTGGTGTATCTAGCGGAAATAGTCGATTTATCCATGGCAGAAAAATACCTTAAATTTCTAGGAATACTGGATGCTATAGGCCCAAGCGCACGTTACCCCAAGGACCTGCAGGCAGCCCTCAAGTCATATAAGCGGCCACGATTGCGCCTTGTATCTAATTGATCAAGGCGGGGAAGGAAAGTGTTGCTTAATAAATTGTAAGCAAATACCCTTGCCTCATACAGAATCTGAATCCCTTCCCAAATATTTGTCATGTTTTTCGGTGTGTTCACGATTGCTTCCTTTTCACCCCCCTTAGCTGCTTTTGAGTTCACATTCCCGGCTGCTATTTCAACGACTTTGTAAATATTACTATTTTTATATTGTGGTAACTTCTACGTAAATGCCTTGCATCCTTTGTCCCTTATTTCAAAACTCGATATGTGTTTTTGTTTTACTGTACAAGGATAATTTTCATCCCGATCCCCCTTTTCGTTTTTGTAACATCTGGTAACCCTTCCTCAAACGACCAGCATATTATAGAATAAGCACAACTCATCTGAAGGAGGGGTTACCTTGGCCAGCGAACAAATGGGAAAAAGTGAGGTTACAAGGAGCTCGGGTGAAAATAAGTTTGAGAAGCAATCTTTTGGGGGATACGAACTAGCCCGGGCCTATGTACCATGGCAGCGTTATACCAACAGGTGGGACCCCATGGAAGGCCTGGCCCGAGGTACCATTTTCCCCGAACTCTTCCAGCCTTACCAGCCCCGGCAGACACCTTAAAACAATGTAGTGGAGGGGTAAAATCATGGATGGACAACGTTTAAGCCTGCTCAAAAAGATTATGGCCCTGGAATTTACCTGTATAGACTTTAACCTTTACCTGGACACCAATCCCGAAGACTACCGGGCGTTAGCGGAATATAATGCTGCCAGCGAAGCCCTGCTGGCGGCAAAAAAGGAATACGAAAACCTTTACGGTCCTTTAACAAATTACGGTAGTACGCCCAGTCCCCAGGCCTGGCGCTGGATCGACGAACCCTGGCCCTGGGAAACAACTTTTTAGGCGGAGGGATTCTAAATGTGGATTTATGAAAAAAAGCTAGAGTACCCGGTACGTGTCGGCGGCCCTAACCCTCACCTGGCCAAAGTAATTATTACCCAATATGGTGGGCCGGATGGGGAACTGGCCGCTTCCCTGCGCTACCTCACCCAGCGCTATACCATGCCCATCCCTCAGGCCAAGGCAGTTTTGACGGACATCGGCACGGAAGAGCTGGCCCATATGGAGATCGTCGCCACCCTGGTCTATAACCTGATTAAAGACGCCCCCCTTGAGGAAATCAAACGCGCCGGCCTGGATGGCTATTATGCCGACCATGACCGCGCCCTCTATTTCGTCAACGCCAGCGGCGCCCCCTGGACGGCCACCTACATCCAGTCCAAGGGTGACCCCGTCACCGACCTTTATGAAAACATGGCCGCCGAGCAGAAGGCCCGCTCCACCTATGAATACCTTATCCAGCTCTCCGATGATCCCGATGTTAGTGATACTCTAAAGTTTTTGCGCGAAAGGGAAGTCGTCCATTTCCAGCGCTTCGGCGAAACGTTAAACCTGGTACATGAATACCTGGAGCGTAAAAAGTATTATTAAAGCTAAAGCCCCGGTAAAGGGGCTTTTTTAAGTGTGCGTTGAACTTTTCGTTATGGCGTTATTAGCAAAGACTTAGTTTAGAACCGCCCGGAGCGAAAAATGGCTAACAGCAGCCATCCCCCCATCAGCATGGCGAGGACAAAGCCGATTTCTAAGAAAGGAAGTCTCACCCATAAGAAACCACCTCCGGCTCCGGTAGCCATAGCGGACGCCACCACCAGGCCTGTGATGACAATGGAAAAGGCTAG
>Ga0224486_100541_pt1 | contig 10197 bp, 11 predicted proteins | sample TexhydDE_CT_test_FD_172013 | JGI IMG/M metagenome (GOLD analysis project Ga0224486, IMG submission 172013) | Fracking water microbial communities from deep shales in Oklahoma, United States - hydraulically fractured wells DE_CT_test ...
CCCTGGCCAACAGTTCCCGGGCCAGTTTTTCAGCCTGGGCAGCTGGCAGGCGGCGCACCTTAATAGGTGCCAGGGTTATATTCTCCAGCACCGTCTTATGGGGAAAAAGATTAAAGCGCTGGAAGACCATACCTACTTCCTGCCGCACGGCATTAATATCGGTCCGGGGATCCGTCAGAGAGATGCCGTCAATAATGATCTCCCCCCGGGTGGGTATTTCCAGTAAGTTGAGACAGCGGAGAAAGGTGCTTTTCCCGGAGCCGCTGGGACCGATGACGACTACAACCTCTCTGGGGGCAATTGTACAGTTAATCCCACGCAAAACTTCCAGGGAGCCGAAACTCTTGTGGAGGTCCCTAACCTCGATCATGGTCACCGGTCCTCAGCCTCCTTTCCAGATAATCCACCAGGCGGGAGATGGTAAAGGTCATAACTAAATAAATAAGGGCCACCGCAAAGTAGACCTCAAGAGGTCTGAAGGTAGCGGCGCTAATCAGCTGCCCATGGCGGGTCAATTCCACGTAACCGATAACGGAGAGAAGAGAGGTATCCTTCAGCATAGCGATAAATTCATTACCTAAAGGTGGAATAACTCTCTTGAAGGCCTGGGGCAGGACGATATACCGCATGGTCTGCCTTTCCGTCATGCCCAGGGAACGGGCCGCCTCCACCTGGCCTCTTTCAATGGATTGAATACCGGCCCGGAAAATCTCGGCCACATAGGCGCCGCTATTCAGGCTGGTAGATACCGTAGCAGCCACAAAGACAGGGATGTGGGTGGTTTGTAAGAGCTGGGGCAAGCCAAAGTGGGTCATTAAAAACTGTTGCCCTTCATTCAGTAACTGGGGAAAGCCATAATACACAATAAAGATCTGGACCAGTAAAGGCGTACCCCGGAAAAAATCAACATAACACGTAGCCAGAAAACTGGTCAGCCGCCGGCGGGAGAGGCGACCCAACCCGGCAATAAGCCCGAAAACGCACCCTAATGAAACGGCAACCAGGGTTATCTTTAAAGTTTGCACGGCCCCCAGCAATAAATAGGGCAGGGATTGGATAACTAAGCCCAAAAAAATTTCACCTCACTAGACCCGGAACAGCAGTATGCGTAACACCGGACGGTGTTACGCATACTGTTTGATTCCCAGGAACTTATTGTTTCTGCTGCGGCGGTTCGCCGGGCAGGAAAGCAGGCGGCTCTTGGCCGAACCACTTCTTATAAATCTCAGCATACTGGCCACTGGCCTTAAGGGCCTTTAAGCCGTCATTGATCTTATGCAAGACTTCCGGTTTACCTTTGGGAACGGCAATACCGTAGTACTCAGCCGACCTTACATCGCCAACAATCTTGATATCTTTATTGCCCTGCTGGATGTAATAGGCGGTAACAGGCAGGTCATTTACCACAGCGTCGACACCGCCATTTTTCAGTTCCAGGAAGACATCCGGTACTTTATCCAGTTCAGTGACTTTGGCCCCGGGGATCTTTTTCGCTTCTTTGGCACCGGTGGTACCGATCTGGACGGCAATCTTTTTGCCCTTTAAATCATCAAAGCCCTTGATGGTATTGTTATCCGCCTTTACCGCCACCACCAGTCCCGACTGGTAGTAGGGAAGGGAAAAATCTACTGCTTTTTTGCGTTCATCATCAATGCTGATCCCGGAGATGGCCAGGTCGACGTTGTTGGTCTGCAGGGCCGTAATTATACCATCAAAGCCCATTTCTTTAATTTCCACATCAAAGCCGGCTACCTGGCCGATGGCCTTGATCAGGTCGACATCGAAACCGGTAAAATCACCCGTCTTCATATCCCGGAATTCAAAGGGCGCAAAGGTAGCTTCCAGAGCTACAGAATATTTGGGCCTGCTGGAGGTGCTGGTACCAGAACTTGTCGATTTTGTTTCTGGTGCTGAACTTTTATTCTGGGAGGTATTACCGCAGCCGGCCAGGCCAGTGAGTAAAAGCACCAAAACCATTAAACTAAATATCTTTTGCCACGCCTTCATGAACTTTCTCCTCCTTAATAATGTAACTTACAACGGGCAACAATCTAATATTTATTCGCCTTAATTAATAAAAATCCTGCCGGGGACAGGATTATTCTTGACAGGGCATCGCTGGTAACGGAAAATAAAAAACGGCCAGGAGACCCTTACCTGGCGCCAGGGGGCCGGTTGCCTGTTCATCCTGGCCGGCATGCTCCTAGCGGAGATTGAGGATAATAACAATGTCCAGTTTCGAAAAATGTGATAATCATTAGACCCGGAGGAAGGCATGAAAATGCTGCGCCTAGGAGCCCACCTTTCCATAGCAAAGGGATTGCCGAAAACCGTAACTATGGCTGCAGAGATAAAGGCCAATACCTTCCAGTATTTCACCCGCAATCCCCGCGGCGGCGCGGCCAGGGAAATCCCAACTTCAGAAATAGCCACCTGGCAGGAGGCCAGACAAAGGGCCGGCCTCTATCCCATTGCCGGCCACCTGCCCTATACCGTCAACCTGGGAGCTGTGCCAGGCAGGCAGCAGGAATTTGCCCGTATGGTACTTCATGATGACACCTTGAGGGTGGCTGCTATCGGGGGCGAATACCTGATCACTCACCCCGGCCATTACGAAGGCGACCGCGAGGCCGCTTTGGAGAGGATTATCCAGGTGATCAAAGAGTCCTATTTAAGTATCCCCGGTCCGGTCCCAATGCTTTTACTGGAAACTATGGCCGGTCAGGGAAAAGAATTAGGTTCCCTCGAGGATTTGCGTTACATCCTGGCGGGCCTGAACTGGCCGGATAGGGTGGGTGTTTGCCTGGACTCGGCCCATCTATTCGCCGCCGGGTGGGACCTGCGAACCCCATCAGGCTGCCGGCAACTGGTAAAAGAGTTAGAAGCAGAGATCGGCCTGGAGCGAATCAGGGTCATGCATTTAAACGATTCCCTGGTACCCCTGGGCAGTCACCGGGATCGCCATGCCGGTATCGGCAGGGGAGAACTGGGGGAGCAGGGGATAGCTGCTATTGTCAATGATCCTTTTCTTCGTAAGTTAACCATGCTTTTAGAAACACCGGTAAGCAACTATAAAGAATACGGGTCTGAAATTGCCCTGGTGCAAAAACTATGTCTTGACGGCTCATGGGAATCTGTGCTATAATAAATTCCGGGTTGAGGCCCTATCGTCTAGTGGCCTAGGACGCCGCCCTCTCACGGCGGTAACCGGGGTTCGAATCCCCGTAGGGCTACCATTCCTTAAAATCGAGGCTTCAGCCGGATTAGCCCCCTAAAAGAGAGCGGTTACGCTAGAAGGGGGCTATTTTCATGGGCAAAATCGTCGAGGTCAGTTCTAATTTTCCATGGCGGGACAAGCAAAAGGCGCGAGTCATTGGCATATCCAATCTAAGTCATAGCCTTGCCCCCCTCGAAAAGGGCCAGCACTTCGCCGACCTTGCCACGGTTATTCCCATCACAGCTGATGGACCGCTGGACCTGGATCCTGGTTATACTGGCCGATTGATAGGCATTGTTGGTAAACTCAGTCTCATGGTTGGAGATGAGGACCGGTATGCCCGCCTGCGAAAGCTCTATAGCAAGCCGGGCCAGCTCCGCCTGCTGGTCCATGGAAAAGCCACCGGCGCTGTAGGTAGTGAAGTTGGCGGTCTCGGAAAGCGGCACGTAGGGAGGGTCGCAGTAGAAGACGTCCCCGGGTCGGGCCGCGGCCATAACCTCGGTGAAATCAGCCACAGTAAACTCAGCATCCCGCGACTTCTGGTAGAAGTACCTCATCTCGGCTTCCGGGAAGTAGGGCCTTCTATACTGGCCGAAAGGCACGTTATAGCTACCTTGCGCGTTGTAGCGGACCAGCCCGTTGTAGCCGTGACGGTTAAGGTAGACCAGCAGGGCCGACTTCAGCACGACGTCTTTCGTGTTATTGAAGGTTTCCCGCAGTTCGTAGTACCTTTCCGGCGTGTTATTCTTCGGAACGAAGAAGGAGCGGCAGTACCGGATAAATTCTTCTCCCTGGGACTGGAGCGTGCGGTAGAGGTTGATGAGGTCGGCATTGCTGTCACTCAGCCAGTAGGCCGGGTAGTCGGTGTTAAGGAAGACCGCGCCGGACCCGGCGAAGGGCTCCACCAGGCGTTTACCTTTAGGTAGTCTGGCCCTGATCTCGTTAACGATCCGGTACTTGCCGCCCGGCCACTTAAGAAAAGGGCGCACTAACGAAGACACCTCCTTGAGCTTACTTATATAATAGCACAGGTCGCATTGGTTGCGTATTTGTTGGTATATTGCTAAATCTTATTTTACTCCGACACAATCAGGCAGGGCAAATCCTGAACTGCCGTAGATAGCTTCAAAAGCTGCGAGGTTATAAATACCCTCATGCAGTCAGGCTCTGCCGCTATTGTCGACCGTCCCGCTCCGGTATAAAAACCAGAAGTGGGGTGAAAAAATCGGTAAAACTTAGAAAAGGAGGGGGCTTAGCCCCCGGCTAGCCGACTGGTTCTTGTTGCTGGCGTCGTCGCAACCATATACTTAACAAGTAACCATCCAGCAAGCCCATGGGGTAAGCCAGTAAGGTGAGCCACCAGGGCAAGCCGCGCCGCTGAGGGCGCGACCCCATGGTAAAACGGGCTCGGAACACCTGAAATCCCCCCTTTAAGCTTATTATCATACCTGAGGGCAGTGTCTATTCTCTATTTCATTAACATAATACCGGGAATTGCCTGCGTAGAGGCAAGGTAAGGTACATAAACTAGCGATAGGAATTGCTTCATAGTTCCAAGGCCCGTCTTTTACTCAATAATTAGCAAAGGGGGGAAAGAGATGCCCAGGCGTTATAAACTCAGTCGTAATGGCCCCAATCAGGACCGCCGTTCAAAAGTAAGGGCGAGGGAGCTTCATCATATCCGCGGCAACCAGGTTATAATCGACCCCGAACGGGGCCCGGAAAATAAATAATGCGGGGAGTATAATAAATATAGCTGGTCCCGGACTTTACCCGGGATAAACGGGCCAGCTTTTTAATACATAAAAGAAAGGAAGTACTCATAATGACGCATGAAGTTTGCGGTGGTAAAGGCAGGGAAGCTACTACGGCTTGCCCGGTTTGTGGTACAAGGGGGCAAAAAGTACCGGATATAACGGTAGCTAGTTTACTTAATACGCCAGCAGCGGCATCTTTAAGGGATATCCAGTACAATTTATGCCTGGCATCATCATGTAACGCTGTCTACTATGGCGACAACGGCACCGTTTTTACCAAGGAAAATGTCCGCGTACCGGTCTGGTTTAAAGAAAAATCGCCCCGGATAATCTGCTACTGTAATAACGTTACGGATAGTGAGATATTGGATCACATAGTAATCCGGCAATGCTGCCACAATTTAAAGGACATCCGGGAACATACGGGTGCCAACGCCGGTCATGACTGCCTTACCCAAAACCCCGCCGGAACCTGATGCAGCCCGGCGGTGCAATCGGTGATTGCCCGGGGATTAGCTATGCGTGCTGACAAATAAACCGGTCCAAGCACCGGTTTATTTGTTATTCTCATTGCTCATCCTGCAAGCCCCCTCATTAGTTTACATAATAATTATTATAGGAAGTTATAGTTTCTTAAACCATACCGCCTCCCTCATTTACCCTGCTCATCTTTGAGCTGTCAACTACCGGCTGCCCCTCAGCTTTGTAAAGGGCTCCATCCAAATAGCAGCAAATATTTATTTTTATATATCGAACGGTTGTTTACAGGATAAAAATATGTTAGGATAAGTTAGAGCTTGATCCAGGAGGGATTGAGGGTGTCATCCGATTTAACGCCCCGGCAGGAAATGGTCCTTAACTATATCCGCCATTTTATCGAAGTGCACGGTTACCCACCTACAGTGCGGGACATTTGCCGGGCTACCGGGCTACGTTCCAGTTCTACCGTTCACGGTCATTTAAACCGGCTGGAGAAAAAGGGTTACATCCGCCGCGATCCCACCCGTTCCCGGGCCATTGAAATCCTTACCCCCCACCCGGGACTACCCCATACATCCAGAAATATAGTTTCCATCCCCTTGCTGGGCAAAATTACCGCAGGGCAGCCCATTCTGGCCGTAGAAAATATCGAAGAAGTCTTTCCTCTCTCCTCCGAACTTGCTGGTAGTGAAGACGCTTTTATGCTCCAGGTCCAGGGCGACAGCATGATCGAAGCGGGTATCCTGGAGGGCGATTACCTCATCGTCAGGCCCCAGGACAGAGCCGAAAACGGGGATATTGTCGTTGCTCTCCTCGGCGACGAAGCTACCGTTAAATATTTCTACCGCTATGAAGACCATATAGAACTGGTTCCCGCCAACAGCCGCCTGCAGCCCATCAAAACCCGGGAAGTAAGCATTCTGGGTAAAGTCATCGGCCTTTACCGCCGTTTCTCTTGAAGCAAACCCCGGTTTATCAATTCCTGGGCTGCCATGAGGAGGGCGATGCGGGTATAGGGATAGGCCTGTCCCCCCTGGAGAAAAACGGCATAGGGCGGCCTTAAGGGACCGTCGGCGCTGAGTTCAATGGAAGACCCCTGGATAAAGGTGCCCCCGGCCATAATGACCTCGTCCTTATAACCGGGCAAAAGGGCCGGTTCCGGCAGCGTACCTGCCTCTACCGGGGAACCCCTTTGCAGTCCCTGGCAAAAGGCCAGTAATGCTTCCTTTTTCTCCAGGATAATACACTGGACGATATCCCGCCGCCGTTCCCCGGGCAGGGGATCAACGTTAAAGCCCAGGTCCCGGAAAAAGGCAGCCGCGACGATGGCTCCCGTTAGGGCTTCCCTGACCACCAGGGGCGCCAGGTATAAGCCCTGGTAGTAAAGGCGTTTCTCAGTAAAGGCCCCCAGCTCACCACCGAGGCCGGGGGCGGTAAGGCGCGCCGCCACCACCTCTACCAGGTCTTCCCGGCCCACTATGTACCCGCCCCCCGGCGCCAGGCCGCCGCCGGGGTTTTTAATTAAAGAACCTACCACCAGATCGGCGCCCACCTCGCCCGGCTCCTTATCCTCTACTAACTCCCCGTAACAGTTATCTACCAGGCAGACGCTTTCCCGGTTGGCCTCTTTAATGGTGCCGACAATCCGGGCAATCTCCTCAATACCCAGGGAAGGACGTAAGCTATAGCCCCGGGAACGCTGGATAAGGCACAGGCGGGGCCTGAGGCTGGTTACCGCTTCGCCGATTTTAACCAAGTCAGGCCGGCCCCTGGTGTCCAGGGCCACTTCGGCGTATTTTATCCCCCATTCTCTTAAGCTTCCTGCAACCCGTGGGCCAAGGCCGATGACCGTAGCCAGGGTATCGTAGGGGCGCCCACAGGCGGAGAGCAAGGTGTCTCCTGGTCGCAGGAGGGCGCTTAAAGCCAGGGTCAGGGCGTGGGTGCCGGAAACAATCTGCGGGCGAACCAGCGCGGCATTGCCGCCAAAAATGCTGGCAAAAAGCCGCTCCAGGGTGGAACGCCCCAGGTCGCCGTAGCCATATCCCGTAGAATCCTGGAAATGGTACTCGTTTACCTCGTGTTTTTGAAAGGCCCGGAGGACCTTGAAGTGGTTCCGGTCACTGACGGCATTTACGGCCGCGATTGCTTCCCGGCTATTATTTTCGGCTTCCTCTAGCTTCTCTACCAGCCAGGGGGCAACGGGAAAAAACCTGGATATATCTTTGTACCAGTCCAATTCTTTTTCTTAACCCCCGTACCTCAAACTACCGGGAGTTATTATAACAGATCGGTGGTCCCCCGGCAAAGTCGCTTTCACCTTCCTTTATCCGACCGGCGGCGCCGGCCGCAGCAGGTCTTCCTTTTCAATACTCATTAATTCCTGCCGGGTGAGGGTTTTCTTGTTTACCAGCCGCAGGGCCTGGCGGCGCATGGCCCTTTCGATAATATTGCGCACCATGCGGGCATTGCCGTTATAGGGGTGGCCGAAAAGGACTTCCCGGCGTAAAATTCTTTCCAGTTCACCGGCAGCCGCCGGCGTAAGCATATATTGTTTTTCCGCCAGCATTAACTGGGCAATGGCCATCAATTCCGGCACGGTATAATCGGGAAATTCCAGCTGGATAGGGAAACGCGAGCGCAGCCCCGGATTTGTCTCCAGGAAATAGTCCATTTCATCTTTATAACCAGCCAGGATAAGAACCATATTGTCGCGGTAATCCTCCATCCCCTTGACCAGAACGTCAATGGCTTCGCGACCGAAATCCTTCTCCCCGCCCCGGGCCAGGGAATAAGCCTCATCAATAAATAGTATGCCGCCAATGGCCTTCTTAAGCTGTTCCCGGGCTTTGTGGGCCGTGTGGCCGATATACTCCCCCACCAGATCCGCCCGTTCTACTTCAATCAGGTGCCCCTGGGTCAATACGCCGAGTTCTTTGAATAACTTCCCCATGAACCTGGCGACGGTGCTTTTCCCCGTACCCGGGTTGCCTTTAAAAATCATGTGCAGGGTATTGGTGCTGCTCACCAGGCCTTCCCGCTGGCGCCGGCGTTGAATCTCAATAAAGGCTCTAAGTTCCTTGATCAAACCTTTAACGTTCTCCAGGCCGATCATCTTTTCCAGCTCGGCCATAACAGCATCCACCCGCCGCCGGCTGTTTAATTCATTTCCCCCGCTCCCCCGGTCGCGCTGGAGGGGGCGAATCAGGGACCTGCTGCTTCCTTTGGGGTTACCTGTGCCAAATTTAACCTGCAATTTTTTCACCCGCCCTCCCCTGCTCTCTCTTTATTTTATTTATACGCACCACCGGGTCGGGCAAGAAAAAAGGCCGGGAGAACCGGCCCTGCCACTTCTTTCCTGGTCAACTTTTGCGCTTAAAGGTAAAACAGTTGGTATCCTGGCTTTCGTCGGCATTAACGCCGACCACATCAATCTTTTCGGCCTTACAGTGGTTTCCCTCCGCCCAGTAAGTACAGGTATTGACGATACAGGTAACAGAGGGATAAAGTTCTCCCCCGGGCAGGAAGGTATTGCTCAAGAAGCCACTCCAGTTGAAATTATCCAGGGAGCCCAGCAGGTTGGCCAACCCCCGGCGGGCGTAAAAGGTCTTGCACTGGGTCTGTTCGGGATTCTGGGCCATCTTACCCTCTTCTTCATGCATAATATCTATATTTCCCGCCGAACATAAGTCGCCGTTCATCCAGTGGTTGCAGGTATTTACTTTGCACTTTACCTTGGGTCCGGGCATATGAGATTCCTCCCTGGTCCTATTTTTTAACCTGGAACCGCAGATTATACCCCTCTCCTGGCTAAACCAAAGAAAAACTCCCCGGTTCGGGCCGGGGAGTTCCGGGGTGGTAAGTATATACCTATTTGGCTTCAGCCTTGCTCTCGGCCATGAGGTTAACCGGCCGGAAAGGCGTGATTGTGGAAATGGCATGCTTGTAGATCATCTGCTGCTTGCCGTCGGAATCCAGGACCACGGTAAAATTGTCAAAGCCCCGTACTATCCCTTTCAGTTGAAAGCCGTTAACCAGGTAAATAGTGACGGGGGTATTGTCCCTGCGCAGCACATTTAAAAACAAGTCCTGCAGGTTCCCTGTTTTATTCATCTTTTACCCTCCAGGTTGGTATTTTTTGTTTAGTATAACCCTATTCTACATCAATATCAAGGTATCCTGCAATATAATTAGCAATCTCTGCCGCTATTTCCTCCTGTCTTCCGGGTTCTACTTCCCACCAGCGCAGGCGTGTATCCCGCTTGAACCATGTCAGCTGCCTTTTGGCCAGGCGCCGGGTATTGCGTTTCAAAAGGGCGACGGCCTCCTCCAGTTCCATTTCACCGCGGACGTAGGCGCCAATTTCCTTATAGCCCACGGCCTGGAGAGCCGGCAGGCGGTGATCATACCTGGCCAGTAAACCCCGTACTTCCTCTACCAGTCCCTGGGCAATCATGGCATCGATCCGGGCTTCTATGCGGCGGTAAAGTTGCGGCCGGGGCATGGTGAGAGCCACCGCCGCCAGGTGGTATGGCGTTTCTTGCCGTCGCCGCCACTCTAAAGCCGCCGAAATGGGCTTTCCCGTCATGATATAAACCTCCAAAGCCCTGACCAGCCGGCGCCGGTCATGAAGGTGAATCCGCCGTGCTGCTTCCGGGTCAACTCTTTTTAACTCTTCATAAAGGTATTCATTACCGCGGCTTCGCGCCTGTTCTTCCAGATATTGTCTGATTTTTTTATCCCCGG
>Ga0224486_100542_pt1 | contig 10196 bp, 9 predicted proteins | sample TexhydDE_CT_test_FD_172013 | JGI IMG/M metagenome (GOLD analysis project Ga0224486, IMG submission 172013) | Fracking water microbial communities from deep shales in Oklahoma, United States - hydraulically fractured wells DE_CT_test ...
TTTTCAGAGGTACATGGGTTACTGTTTTTATGTTTGTGCTGCTAATTACTGCTGTTATAGTACCGGTTGTGTATTCATATGTAGCTTTTAAAAATAAAGAAAAATAGAGGATAATGAGATTGGATTTATACATGATAGAGGCATGAAAGAACCTACAAAAAAAGCATTTTAATAGTTGAACACATCTTTTAAGTCTATTACAATGTCTTCAAAAATAGAGACTTTAATTTTATCTTCCTCGGTATAAACTTCTGGTCTGCCGTATCTACCATTTTCTTGAAGCAGGAATACTGTTACCAATTTTATTTCTGGTTCTACTATCCAGTATTCTTTTACTCCATGTTTTTCATATAAGTTAAATTTTTCTACTTTATCTATTCTTGCAGTGGAAGGAGAAGTAATTTCAACAATGAGATCAGGAGCTCCTTTGCACCCTTCATCATCTAATTTTGATTTATCGCATACAACTACAATATCAGGTTCCACAACAGTCGTTATTTCTTTATCGCTTTTTTCGTTTGCTGATGGTAGTCTTACTCCAAAAGGTGCATAATAAACTTCGCAATCTTTATCTTTTAGGTAATTAGAGAATTGAGTATATATTTCGCCTGAAATTTTTTGATGTATTCTTGATGGAGGAGCGAGCAAATAAATCTGCCCATCAATTAATTCTATTCTTTGTTCATCTGGCCAGTTTAAATAATCCTCATAGGTATAAACTCCTTTTCTTTCTGGCAAAGACATAATTGACACTCCTTCTAATTTTTCTAACCAACTCTGTTCTGTGTTTTCATAGGGAAATCTTTTTTTGATTTTATTATATTATACACGTGCTACCCATGCAATAAAATATATTTTTGTTGTCCGGCTTATAAATCACAATATTTTAAAATAGGTATCGCTATGTTTGTCGAAACATGACGGAATTTTCTCAATATTTCAATTGGATTTTAATTTATAAAGTGGTAAAATTAAATTAAAACGAGAAAGTTTTGTCTACATTGTGTTTTTTAAGTGAGGGAGAGAGGCTGAGGATAAAGGATTGTAATTGTTTGGAGGAATGTGATAGATATTTTGAAGATTTACTCCGTTTGTCGAAAAATAAAGGTTAATTGGCAAGGAAGAGGTGTACCTAAAAGTAGAATATGCAGATTCAAATGAAAACTATGATTCTCACAAAATATTGTTTTGCTGCAAGGAGGGAAAAGATAGTGTCACAGGAAAAAGAGACCGAAGTCCATGTAAACAAGGTACAAATATTGAAATGCTGGGATGATAGGGTACCTATTTATTTCAAAGTTACAAATGAGGAGGAAAATACAAATGGTGAGAAATTTGAAAGTTGTGGAGATAGTTCGTGGATTAAAGAAGGAGAAAAATTTGGGGAGGAAAAACTTAGAGAAAGAATTGTCCCATGGTTATCGAATCTTTTTAAAGCGGAGCATTTGTCACTATTAATAGGGAGTGGGTTGACTAATGCTGTTTGTAGTATAGCTAATTGTGAGATACCTTCATGGCAGGATATAAAATTTGAGAATATTAGTAAAGAACTTGAAGATAAAATTGAAAAAGAAGCAAAAGAATCTGCTGATAGGTTGGCACGTGGAGGAGCAAATTTAGAAGATAGAATTCGTGTTGTAAATGAATTAATTCGTGGTCTAGAGATTTATTATGGTTCGGATAATAAAGAATTAAAAAATTTGAAAAATGCCGTAGATGAAGTTTTGCAAAAATTTGCAGAATTAATTTTAAATACTGAAATGAAATTTCGCAAATCAGATAAAAATTTACAAAAAAACGCACTAAACTATCTTGTAAATTTTTTAATGAGCTTCGCTTCTCGACCTGGTACAAAAGAGAGACTTCATATTTTTACTACTAATTATGACCGTTTTATTGAATTGGGTGCTGATATTGCTGGTTTACGTCTTATTGATAGATTTATAGGAACTTTATCACCAATTTTTCGTTCTTCTCGATTAGAAATAGATATGCACTATAATCCGCCAGGAATAAGAGGGGAACCACGGTATTTAGAAGGGGTAGCATATTTTACAAAGTTACATGGTTCGCTTGATTGGTTTAATATTAATAGGACTATCCATCGTATTCCCATTCCTTTTGGTGCAAAATCAATACAGCCATATTTAGATGCTATAGGTGTTGATGATAATCAAAGTGATACTATAAAACAACTTATGATTTATCCTAATGCTGCTAAAGATCGTGAAACTGCTGAATATCCATATGTAGAACTTTTTCGTGATTTTGCAGCATCTGTATGTAGACCTAATACTACATTAGTAACATATGGGTATAGTTTTGGAGATGAGCATATTAATCGTATTATTGAGGACATGCTTACTATTCCTTCTACTCATCTTATTATTATTGCCTATGATGATAATGCGGGGAGGATTATGTCATTATACGATAGATTAGGAAGAAAAGAACAGATTACTATTTTGATTGGAGATCAGCTTGCTGATTTGAAATTACTTGTTGATAACTATCTACCAAAATCGGCTATAGATTTTACTACTTTTAAATTAGATGAGCTCATTAAAAAAATTTTAATTACGAATAGTAATAATATTGAAGATAATGTTAATGGTGAAAATGGTATTAAAATAAAACAAGATGAAAATAAGAATGAAGGAGAAGAGAGAAATGAGCTACACACCATTTGAATGGACAGAAAATTTGATTATTGGAAATGTCGATTTTGTATCTCCTGATGAAATACGAATTTTACTTGACATCAAGGCACCGGATTCACTTTCACTTAATACAGGTAGTCCTCATCCTTTTCCAAGAGTAAACAGCTATGTGTTAATACCAATAGATGAAGGTTACCTTGTAGGACAAGTAGAATGGATCACTATAGAACGAGCGGCTTTTCCCAAAAGACAGGGGATGAAGGATTTTGGACTTGTTGATTTGCCATTCCCTTTGAGGAAAATTAGTGTTAATCCATTAGGAACTTTATATAAGAAAGAGGGTAATATTTATAATTTCAAAAGGGGAAGTAATAACTTACCTACAGTTGGGACTCCTGTATTCTTACCTACAGCTAAGCAAATAGAAGCAATAGTTGAAGGAGATAAAACGAAAAAAATGAAAATTGGGACGAGCCCTTTTGCTGGAGATGCTAATATTTATGTAGATCCAAATAAACTTTTTGGGCGTCATTTGGCGGTTTTAGGCAATACTGGTAGTGGAAAATCATGTTCTGTGGCGGGTTTAATACATTGGTCATTGGAGGCAATAAAAGCAGTACAAGAAGAGAGCGACGAAAAAGAGAAAAAAAACAAGGATGATGAAAAAGGAAAAATTACACATAATATTCGATTTATAATTCTTGATCCCAATGGAGAATATTTTAATGCTTTTTGTAATGAGCAAATGACATATAGTAGCGAAATATCGTATAAAGTTAGAGTTTTTATGGTAGATGGTGGTGAAGGTTTAGACGTTAATGGTTGTATAAAATCACTAAAAGTACCACTTTGGTTTTGGAATAGCGAAGAATGGGCTTCTTTTGTACAGGCAAGCCCCAAAATGCAAATGCCTTTGCTAAGAAGGGGGTTAAGAGAAGTAAAGGCTGGAAATAGTGCTTATAAAGCCCAAAATTCAAAAGATAGAGGGAAAAAGTGGTTAAGAAAATACCTTTCGAGTAAACTAACTAATATTAGAAGCGATATAGAAAAAGATTTAATAACAGAGTCTCCTACTAAATTTGCTAAGAAATTAAAAAATCTTTCGGATGATTTGATATACAAAAGAGAATCTGTTGAAGAATACAAGGAATTGTTGGGTAATTTACCAGAACTTATTTTATCAATCATAGAAACTAAAAAACAGCTAAACAAAGATTATTATGACCCCTTTACTTTGCAAGAGGTTGAACAAATTACAAGTGAAATAGAAAAAATATTAAACAATTTGGGTGGTATAATTTACCGTGAAGGACCTGATGAAGATATACCAGCACCTTTTAGTGGTTCGGATTTGGTAGATTATTTAGAAATTATTGCTAGGGATGAAAACGTCGGACAACATATTGATCCTTTAATCACAAGAATGTATATGCTACTTTCAAACCAAAGGATAAAATCAATTGCGGATGATTCAGATGATGTTAATTTAATAGAATGGCTAAAAGAATATATTATAGAAAATAACATTATAATTGTGGATTTATCACTTGTACCAACGGAAATCATCTATATAACAGCGGCAGTGATTGCCAGAATGATATTTGAAACTTTACAGCGCTATGTGAAAAAGAAAGGTATTCCTCTTCCAACAGTTTTGGTAATGGAAGAAGCACATACTTTTATTAAACGCTATAGTAATGATGATGAAAATTATAATGCAGCAAAAGTTTGTACTCAAGTCTTTGAACGAATTGCTCGTGAAGGTAGAAAGTTTGGTCTTAGTTTAGTGATTTCCTCTCAAAGACCATCAGAATTGTCTCCAACAGTTCTTTCTCAATGCAATACGTTCCTTTTACATAGAATAACAAATGATCGTGATCAAGAAATGATAAGTAAATTAGTACCAGATAATCTGAGAGGATTGTTACGTGAACTTCCTATATTGCCAACACAAATGGCTATTCTGTTGGGATGGGCCACAGAGTTGCCGGTTTTAATTAGAATGAGGGATCTACCAGAAAAACAACGTCCGAGATCAAAAGACCCCGATTTTTGGAATACTTGGATAAAGAAAAATGAAAAGGACAATAAAATTGAAGATATAAGGGCCATTGTTGAAGAATGGCAAGAGGGGTGGGTAAAAAAGGAAAATAACGAGGATTTGGAAGATAATGTCGAAGATAAGGATTTTTTAAATGAAGAAGTTGCTCTAACAGAAGGAGATTATCATGAAGTAAGTGATGATGAAGTTGTAAATAACGAGTTAGAGATCGACGATTTTGAAGGTATAGATTTTTCATAGAAATTGATAAAGATTAAGTTAAGTGCGTGCAGTGCTTTTTAAGGAGGAAAATTAAAAATGCCTAAGAATATGGAATTTAATAAAATAGAAAAATTTCTCACAGATTTGGATACGATATCAGATAAGCTTTCGGAAGCAATGATTTTTGATAAGATTAACAGATTTATACAAAAAGAATTTGAACAAAAACCACCAAATACTATACTTTGGGAACAACTAGCTTTTGCTTTTATTGAAGATTATCCTAAAGATGAATCAAATTGGGGTACTTACTTTGGTCCCATGGCTACTTTTTCAAACAAGGAAGGACAAATAATTGAATATCCCAGCATTTCTGAAATAACTCCAGAAATCATACATTACTGGGAGCAGAGGACCAAGGAATCGAAACATCCTATTCTAAAAGCGAGATATTCTAATTTAGTGTGGGATTTTTCAGAAAAAATAATTGGCAAAAAGCCACATTATTCCTTTGCTCAAATTTATGTTGATAGTGTAATAGAAATTGCCTGTAAGGATTTGCATGAATATGAAATTGATACAATCCAAAAGTTAAAGCGTGCTTTATCTCTTGCATTAGCGATTAATGACAAAGACCGAATCGAGAAATTAAAAGATGTAATAATTAACTATGAAAAGAAAATAGCAGAAGACGACAAACCGGGGTTGTGGGGATTTTCTTATGAGTTACTGGTAAGAGATAAAAAGATTTCATTGAGTGATACAGAAGAAAACGAAATTATCACGACTTTAGAGCACAGGTTTAAAAATCTGTTAAAAAGAGAAAATATCTGGGCTGCTCAAAGGGCAACTGAATTGTTGGTTGATTATTACAAAAGAAAAGGGGAGACAGAAAAAATAAAAAACTTTCTGCTTAGTCTTGGCAACATGATTGAGAAAAAAGCAGAAAAAGCTTCAGCTCTTGTTGGCATTGCATGGTTAGAGGGGCTATATCATTTTTATTTACAGCACGGATTAAAAAGTGAAGCTGATAAACTATCGATTAAAATTATAGAGTTGGGGGAGAAAGGAACTTCTGAATTCAAGAAGATAGAAACGTCAATAGAGATTTCTAAAAAAGAGCTTGACGAGTTTCTCAACACACTGATCGAAGGAGATATAGAAACAGTTCTAGGGAGAATTGCTCTATATTATATCCCCAAGAAAGGTGATGTTGTAAAACAATTGAAAGACCTTTCTCAAAGTGCCCCACTTTCTTTTCTTTTTACTCGTAAAATACAGGACCATAGAGGGCGTGTAATTGCTACTATTGGTCCTTTGGAAGAAGATCTTGATGGAAATATAATACGTCAGATTTCCCAAAACATGAGTTTTTCTGCTTTTTTCTTAAGGGATACAATAAAAATTTTAATAAATAAATTTAGTTTGAATACAGAATCTATCGTTAGTTATTTACTTGCATCTCCTATTTTTGAAGAGGAAAGAAGAGACTTTCTTATTAAAGGGATAAAAGCTTATTTAGATGATGATTTCCTTGTTGCTTTGCATATTTTGATACCACAAATTGAAGCTTCAATTAGAAATTTAGCAGAGAAGATAGGAGCACCTATATTAAAACCATCTCGTTCAGGGGGATTTCATTATAAAAATTTAGATGATTTATTGACTGATGAAAATATAATCGATGTTTTGGGAGAGGATATGTGTCTTTATCTAAGAACCTTGCTTACTGATCCTCGAGGATGGAACTTACGAAATAATATATGTCATGGTATAAGTCCTATAGAAACTTTTAACCAAATAGCTGCTGACAGAGTTTTTCATGTTTTATTATGTTTGGCTTTAGTGAAAGAGGAGAAAGATAGATGAACTTAACATTGAATTTACAAAAGTTAGAAAATGGCATGGTGTTTAAATATACCACAGACAAAGGAGATATTGCTATAACGTATAAATTTTCAATTATAGAATGTTAACGATGGCAAAGTTACAAGGTACAAACACAATTTTTATATTTTCGCAGGAAGTAAAAATTTGAAGGAGAAATTGTTAAAATATCTAGGTGAGAGCACCAAATTTTTTCAATAGTGAAACATTGCCAAAAAGGAAGAATGTAAGGGGGAGAAAAATGTTCGCGTGTTTTATTGAACAGGATAAAGAAATAAAAGAACTTTTTTATCAAAAAATCAAAGAAAAAGAGGAAAGAGAAAAACAAAAACATCTAGACAAAATTAGTGAGGGCTTTCTTGGATGGCTTTTAGAACCTATTGCAGATGTTGCTTATACGTGGAGGCGTATTTCTGAAAAAGAGCAAGGAAACAGTGGTGAGAATTCGGTAGGCTGGGCATTACATCTTTGGCTTCCAAGTAATGTGGTTATTGTAAACGATCTTGTTTTGGAAGTAGAGCCTGACGAATTTATACAAGTCGATCACCTTGTGTTGAATACAAATGGGATTTTTGTATTAGAGACAAAGTCATGGTACGGGGCTTTTTTGGGGACAAGAGATAAATGGCGTATGAAACAAGGTAATAAGTGGGTTGAAGTTCAAAGCCCTACCAAACAAAATGAAAGGCATGTTAGATTGTTCAAAAAATGGTTAAAAGAAAATTTGCCTGATTTATATGAGAGAGTTAAAGATCATATATATCCAATTGTAATATTTAAACGGGCTAAATGGGTAAAAGCTAAAGATTGCAGCATGCCTGTTGTTATTGGAGGAATGGAGGCTGTTGGAGAAATTAGAAAAGTAAAAGGAGAAAATATATCTGAAGAGGATATTAATTTGATTATTGAAGCTGTAAAAAATGCTAAACCGTTAGATCATGATGAATGGAAAAAGAAGCATAGTAGAGGAAAAGAAAGAGGCGGAGAAAGATACCAAGTTACAACAGGGAAAACTTCAAATGGTAAAATGTATGTAAGAATTGTTGGTACAAAGGAAGATGCCCAAAAAGTTGCAGAGGAGTATAAAAACCAAAATTATACAATAAGCGAAATAAGGCAGGATAAGAAAGATAAAAATGTGTGGTTTTTTTATTATTCTTAAAGCTTGAAAAATAGTAAAGATGTTAGATGAAGTTAAGCTATTAATATTATCCTCAGGGCTTTGCTGCGTTACACATTTTCAATTTTGCCGAAATATGTTGAGATATTTTTAATATTTGTGTTGGTTTTTAGGAAATAGGGACTTAGTAACAGCAATTATAAATTGTTATTCAAAACTTATCATTTATGAGATATAATAACATTAAGAAGGAGCAAAATGTCATGGATGATAAAAATGTAAAGGAAGTTATTTACAATCAGCATGACAAAGGGTATAAATTTTTGTTATCCAGTAAGCGAGTATTTATAGAGTTATTAAGAAGTTTTATAAAACATGAATGGGTAAATGATATAGATGAAGCAAATGTAGTTAAAGTTGACAAATCATATATATTGCAGGATTTTGCAGATAAAGAAGCTGATTTAGTATATAGAGTAAAATTAAAAGATAAAGAGGTTATATTTTATATATTGATGGAATTACAATCAACAGTTGACTATCAAATGCCCTACAGATTACTTTTATATATGGTAGAGATATGGAGAGGCATACTAAAAGGATACACCAAGAAAAGAATCAAGAAGGAAAGATTTTAAATTACCAGTTATAGTACCGATAGTATTGTACAACGGAGACCATAAGTGGACAGCAAAAACAAGCTACAAAGAAACACTAAATTCCTATGAAACTTTTGGAGAATATGCAGTAGATTTTAAATATATACTAATAGATGTAAATAGGTATACAAAAGAAGGATTATTAAAGTTAGAAAACTTAATAGCTTCTGTATTTTTATTAGAACAAAAAGTAGAATTTGAAGAAATAATGAAAAGGCTTAAGGAATTGTCAAACACGTTAAAGAAATTGGATGAAGATGAGATTTTGTTATTTAAAGCATGGTTTAAAAAGATATTACTAGCTAGATTGCCGGAAGAAGAGCGAGAAAGTATAGAGAGAATAATAGATGAAAACAAGGAGGTGGAAAGAGATGATATCAAATCTTGAAAAGACCATATTGCAAGAGATGAAAGAGCGTGAGAAAAGGGGTATTAAAAAAGGGATAAAAAAAGGCATAGAAAAAGGAATAGAAAAAGGCATGGAGAAGGGAATAGGAGTAACTGTTATTAAGTTATTAGAGAAGAAATTTGGGAATGTTCCGGAAGAATATGTAAAGAAAATAGATGGTGCAAACAAGGAAACGTTGATGACTATTGTTGATAATATATTTGAGATACGATAAAATAGAGGATTTAGATAAGTTTTTGAGATAAAGGGTGCTATGAAAAATCGCACCTTTATTTTTTGAGATAAAGGATTTTTGATAAATTTATAGAATAAATGCGGAAAATGTTTTTGAAATAGTTAAGTAATTTCAGGGTAAAAATCTTGAAGGTAAATTAAAATTGGTTTTAGTATATTATTGAAAGACACTTTGACACTCAAAAAACACATTGGCATAAATATACATACCATAGGATGAGGTGGTTAATTATGTTTATTCAGTGTACAAAAAAGTTGTTAGATGTGCTGAAGAGAAAACCCATTCCATATGAAGAAGAAAATTTATTATTTTCCTGGCATGCGAATTTGATTACATTAAATCGGAAAAAAACTGTAGTTCTTGTAAATGATAAAAACAGATATGTGGTTGTTTTATATGGACTTAAAGCGAAGGATTTTAAAAGGTTTGATGAAATTATTTTAAATGCTATTCGCATGACGTTATTGGATGAATGTATTGATGAAGAAATTGTGGAAGAGTATGTAAGACAATCGGGAGAAATTTTATATGGGAAAACAAAAAATAGTAGTTATGTAGGGAAAATGAATGCGGCTTGTAATGTGGTGTACTTATATGAAGATTTACTTTTGGACAATACAATTTATCAAACTTTTGTAAGCAAAAAGACAAGCCGTTATTGGGTGGGCAAACAGGAAGAAGGATATATATCTCCAAGTAAAGAAATGTTTAAAGATTTAGAAGCTTTTGCAGGTAGACCCATTTTTAAATGCAGGGCAGTAGAGTTAAAAGTAACACTTGAGATGGAAAATCATAATATTTGGCGTAGGCTCATTGTCCCTTTAAATAGTACATTTACACAGTTTCACAAGGTACTTCAGGCTGCTTTTGGCTGGCTGGATTATCATCTTCACGAATTTTTTGTTTATGGGGATGAGAGATGGGATATTTTGCATATTGATATCAACTATTTTATTAATCATC
>Ga0224486_100544_pt1 | contig 10141 bp, 10 predicted proteins | sample TexhydDE_CT_test_FD_172013 | JGI IMG/M metagenome (GOLD analysis project Ga0224486, IMG submission 172013) | Fracking water microbial communities from deep shales in Oklahoma, United States - hydraulically fractured wells DE_CT_test ...
CAGGGCCTGATGAGCTTAACCGAACGCTATTCTTATCTTCGTCAAGCTTGGTGAACCGCCGGATGCGGACCCGCATGTCCGGTGGTGTGAGAGGACGGGGGCTAGCCGCCCCCTCCTACTCGATCTGTGGATGATGGAGAATTGTGCCAAAGCAAGTGATCTGATGGTAGATTCGTCCTGTTTCTGGCAGGAGTGTGCGCATGCATGTCGAATATCAGCTGGTAAGCCTGGTAAAGCGAACCAGGCAACTTGAGATTATGGTATAAAGTTACTATTTTTATTGGTAGGTACGGCTCTGGCTGCACCGGCCGCCGGCGGTTAAGGTAAGAGAAGGGGGCGGGTATTCCTGCAGGTAAATGCCGTCACCCCGCAGGCAGCCTGCCCTTAGCCGGGATCAGGGGTGAGTTCCCGGAATGTTCCGGCAGCCGGAGCCGGCCTGCGCGGCGAAAGGTGGTTCGGATGAGCTATTCTCCCCTCTCCCCCGACAAAGGCAGCCGCCGTAACGGTATACTGGTAGCCACCCTGGGCGTGGAACCCCAGGTGGTAACCATCACGCTGGATCACCTGCTGTCAGGTGGAGAGGCCATTGTTGAAGTGGTGGTAATCTACACGGAAACCGCCAGGGTGCGGGAAGCCCTGGAAGTTATCGGGGAAGAGTTTCGGAAAGCGTCCTATCCGGGTATACGGCTGCGGGCCGTTCCCGTTTCTTCTGCGGACGGGCCCGTGGGGGATTTCTGTACCGATGAGGACCTGCGGGCTCTCCTGCGCACCCTGTACGGGGAAATCCGCCGCGCCCGCCAGGCGGGGGTTGTCCACCTCTGCATATCCGGCGGGCGCAAGGTTATGGGCATCCTGGGCATGGTGGTGGCCCAGCTCCTTTTCGGGCCGGAGGATCGGGTCTGGCACCTGATCACGGAAGGCTGGCAGCCCGGTTCCGAGCGCCGGCTGCATCTCTCCCCCGAAGATAAGGCCTGGCTGGTATCCGTGCCGGTTCTCCGCTGGAGTGAAGCCGGGGTGCTGATGCAGACCGTGGCCGAAATGAATGACCCTGCCGAAGTGGTGGCCTGGTACGAGAAACTCAGCCGGGCCAACCGAATCAAAAGGCAGCGGGAATTCATTGAGCGCTGGCTGACCCGTGCCGAAAGGGAGGTGGTCCGCCTGGCCTGCCGGGGCCTGGACAATGCCGCTATTGCCGCCGCCCTCTTCAAGCAGGAGCAGACGGTGGCCAACCAGCTGCGGGGAGTTTACGAAAAACTGCGGGACTGGCTGGGTTACCCTGACGGTAACGTGGACCGCAGCAAACTGATCGCCGAGTTTGCGCCATATTTTGCCCTGGTGGAGGGAAGTGAGAGTAAGTGAGGATAATTAATTTTTCTCATCCTTTGACGGAGCAGAATTTGCGGGAAATTGAAAACCTGACCGGGTGTCCGGTTTCAGAGGTGATTGAAGTACCCAGCCAGGTGGACCTGCAGAGCCCTCTGGAACCGCAGATTGCTTCCCGGCTGGACGAACTGGGGTTAAGCTCCCGGGATTGGCAGACCGAACCGCTGCTGCTCAACCTGCCCTCCCTGAACTGCAGTGCAGCCGTGGTTCTGGCCATCGTGCACGGGCGGATGGGCTATTTCCCACCCGTTCTGCGCCTGCGTCCCGATAATGACGGCCTGGTGCCGCGATTTACCGTCGCGGAGATATTAAACCTCCAGGCCATCCGCGAGCGGGCCCGGGGGAAGCGGTGAAAGGAGAGATTATGATTAGCAGACGGAGGTGATAAGAATTTGTCCCTAATCCACTGGCTAGAAGATGTTGGTAATCCTTTGGGTAAACCGGCACAGAAAAAGGAGGTGCCCCCGAAGGCCATCCTCTGGAGTCACCCGGTTACGGGTACGCAGTATTACCTTGATGTCTTCCAGGCTGGCGAAATAACCCGCCAGGGATTGGCTCTGGCCATGGCCCTTTTAAAAAAGAATGGGCCTGAATATGCCGCCGAAAAACTGTCGGATTTTTTTGCCCTGCGTGACATTTTTGTTAGGAAGAAATGGCTTGAGGATAATGGTTTTCAAACTGAGAATGGGGAGGTGGATAAGAGTCATGTCCCGCTGGCAGCTTTATGGCCGGAATTACCCTTTCCCGGTCAAATCTTTACAAGAACGGCCAGAAAAAGCACGCCGTTAGGATGGTTACGTGGTGAGGGGAAACCGTGCATACGCCTGGCTGATTTTTTATTGTTAAGAACGGGATTATTTCATGCCCTGGCGTCTGACCGGATTTCCGGGGAAGAATGGTGCACTCTTCGCCTGACCAGTCTCCTGGAGGGAAGCGATGTTTTTGCGCCGGAAAAAGAGCTGACCAACTTAAGGCCGGTTCCGGACACCCTCCGGTCAATTTACGAAACAGCATCATGGCTGGCCGGTTATTCAGATGAGTTTGAGATAGGACAAGAAATGGGACAATTGAAAGCAGATGTAATTGAAGGCGGGGCCTTTAAAATTAAGGAATACTATCTGGAAACAAACCGCATCAGCGAAATCCGCGGTGCAAGTGTGCTTCTGGATGGCATCAACCGCCGCCGTTATATCCAGATGTTTCGGGAATTACCCGGACTAACCACAGAGTCAATCGTCTACGCTGGCGGAGGGCACTTGATGGCGGTGGTGCCGGCGGGAAAAGGTGAAAAGGTAGCAGAGGAAATAGAGCGCGTTCACCGGGAGGTTTGTCTTACAGCCCGCGCTGTCGGGGTATCGCAAACAGTAACAGTGTCAGAACTTGGTAATAAATTAGATGAATTGCGGGAGCGTCTGGCTGAAAAAATGGCTGATCGTCGCAGTGTACTGGTACCAGCATGGGAAAAAGCCGAAGGGGTGATCGACCTCTACGAAAAAGAATTCCATCTGTCTGTGGAGCCAAACCTGCTACCGGCGAAGACAAAAGATATTTGTGACTCGTGCGGTATTCGTCCAGCCTACAGGCAGTGGCAATATGAAGATGAAAGCCGCGATCTATGCGCCTCCTGCCTGCGGAAACATATTGTGGGGCAGGATGCCAAAAAGTCTATTTTCCTGGAAGAATACCGGCAATTCTGGCAGGCCCGGGGAACAAAGGTGTATCTTAAAGTGGCTGGTGAAATTGATGAAATTGCCGACAGCAACAACGAAATCGCTGTAATTTATGCAGATGGCAACAATTTCGGGCCCCTTTTTGGCCGGTGCAAATCCCTGCCGGAATTGCGTCTGTTAAGCCAGTTCAGTGAAAACGCGGCCTATACAGCCGTTTTTACAGCCCTCAAAGAAAAACATGTATTACTGGAAGGACGGGCAGTAGAAATCATTGCCCTGGGCGGAGATGATATCTTTCTGCTCGTTCCGGCCCGGGCGGCACTACCCCTGGCCGTTACTATAGGAGAGTATTTTGACCGATTGTTCGAGAATCTCTCGACTGGCAAGGCTGGTCCCACCCTTTCTTTAGGAGTGGTTATTGCCGGGGCCAAAACGCCGGTGCGCTACATCTTCGAGATGGCCCAGGGACTCCTTAAAGAAGCGAAAAAACGCATCTATAAGGCCGGGGGAAAAGCCCGGGAAGGCACTCTGGATGTAGCTGTACTGGCCTCCTACGCCACCTATCAGGACCATATCGTTTATTACCGCCAGAGCACTCTGGTAAAGGAAGAAGGTATATATTTCGAGCCGGGTAACCGTAAACAAGATCCAGGAGCGGGGGCGGTTAAAACCCTTTTAACGCTGCGTCCCTATACTTTCACTGAGGCACGGCGCTTTCTGGAGGCGGTTAATCTGCTTCAAACAACCCCGTCTACCCGGGCACCGGGCCGGAGCTGGTTTTACGGGTTGCGGGTGGCGGCAGAAAAGTACGGGAGACAGGTGGCGGAGCTCTTTTTCCGCTATCAATATGCCCGCCTGAGCGAAGAACAGCGCGAGACATTGAAAAAGTCCTGGGAGATCATAACGGGGGCAAATTGTGAACCCGGGATGTTTTTCTCCAGTGAGGAACGGGGAAAAGATAGGTATTACTGTCCGTGGCTGGATGTGGTGGAACTCTGGAACTATGTCGGTGCGGAAGGTGATGTCCGGTGAGCCTGGCCAAAGTATGCCTTACTTACCGGCTGGAGTTTATTACGCCGGTACATGTGGGGGCGGGAACAGGGGGGCGTGGTTTCCTGGATAAGTATTTATACCGCGAACGGGATTATAACCGGGAAAAGGATTACCCGGTCATTCCCGGATCAACCATTAAGGGACGACTCCGGGCTGCCATTACCGCTCTGGTTCAAGCCCGGGTTTACGGCCCGGAGGAGGTTTGCCGGGAAACCGGGGATTGCTCCTGTCTGGTCTGTCTGATTTTCGGTCAAAAAGGTAATCGCCGGGGACATCTCTACTTTGAGGACGCTCGTCCCGGTGATAGCGAGATCGAACGGTTGGTCAGCGTACGTTCCGGGATTGCCATTGACCGTTACCGGCGGGTAGCCCGTGACAACGCCCTTTATACCGTGGAAACAGTTGGGGGAAGAAACGTGGTTTTTCAGGGCCAGATATGGGGATGGGTTCCGGAAGAAAAACAGCAAAAAATCGTGGCGGCGCTTAAAGATGCTTTTGCTTTTAACTACGCCCTGGGATTCGGGAAGAGCAGGGGCCTGGGCTGGTTTAGGGTTCAGGTTGTGGAGGAGGAATGCGAAAAATGAGGTACGCCGTAACCCTGAATTTGATGTCGCCCGCCCTGATCGGTGACCGGCGTGAACCTTCGGCTTACTTCCTTCCTTCCCGCGACTTCATTCCCGGCGGGGTACTGCGGGCTGCCCTGGCACGGGTAATTACCGAGAGCTGTCCCTATTATTCTGAGACAAAGGGATATAACTGGGTGCACTTTGCCGCAGAGCCAGATTGTGCTACCTGCATATGGCGCGGCTTTTGTGCCTCATTCGAACGCGTACGCTTCAGCCATTTATATAAGGACGGTGCACGGGTTGCGCCGCTCACAGCTTACCGCTGCAAATTTAATTCCAACCACCCCATTTTCGACACCCTGCTTGCATCCGGGGGGCGCCGCTGTCCCGAGTGCAAGAATCGCGTTGAACGCGTTTCGGGATACCTGGATGAGGAAAACCATAATGTAGCGCTAAATCGCCGCCTGATAATGCGCCTGGCCGTCGATCCATACCGTGGTGTAGCCATGGATCGCCAGCTTTACGCTCTCCGCGTACTGGATGCAGGCCAAACTTTCCAGGGCTGGCTGGATATTCCCGCTACTATTCCAATTTCAGAAACAGTTGAACTCCGCCTGGGGGCAAAAACAACCGTAGGATTAGGGCGGGCTGTTGTCCATTTTAAGCAGTTTGAGGAGCCAGGTCCGGATGCCATGAGACAACGTATTGAAAGGTTTCAACAAATTATCAGTCAATTAGGTGAATATCAACCGGACTGTACATATTTTTCTCTCACCCTGCTCTCCGACACCCTGCCGGATACGGAGTTGATACCGGCAACCGGGTGGGTTCCCACGCCGTACCTGCGGCAGGAATTGGCCCGGGCCGTTTTTCTGCCCCCGCTGGGATCGGCCGGTGCCGGGGTGGAAGTTACCAGAGCCGTCGCCGATTTTAAGGTTTACGGGGGGTACAGCACGGCGGTGAAGGGTGACGGGCGGCAAAGGGCGAGGCTTTACATCACCGCCGGAAGTGTTTTCCTTTGCCGGGTGCGCGGCAGGTTAAATGATGGGCTCCTGCAGGCCCTTTTCCATCTCGAAAAACAGGGTGTGGGATTGAAGACCGAAGACGGCTACGGTGCGCTGTGCGTCTGCGATAAATTTCACCTGGTTAATGGAGGGGTGAGCGATGAAGGCTAGTGAAACGCAAATAACGGATTTCGTGCTCGAGCGGGCCAGGAAAAAAGATCTCGATGAACTGAAGGAAGAGCTGGCGAGAAGGGCAGCAGACTTCTTGAAGGAAAGTAAGCCCAAACCCAAAGAAATCGGGGACAAGCAGATTAAAAACCTGGTCGCCATGGCCCAGATGGCCGCTACACCCCTGGAAATTAAAGCCTTTATCGAATACCAGATGGGACGTGACTCCAGCGGGCAAGGTTGGGCGGCAGAGTTCAATGGAAAGCCTTTTGGCAAAGCCCTCATCGAGGAGATTGAGGAAGTAGAGAAACTGGCCCGGGACAGGCTAAAGGATAGCAACCGCACTGCCGATAGGCGTTTTGTCCTCCTGTGCCTGGCACATTTTTTCGGCTATTTAAGCTGGCGGGTTAAGTACCTGGAGTACCTTTTAAAAGAAAAAAGCCCGGGAAAAAACCGGCGTACCGGGGGTGAACGTGATGACGGCAACCGTTAGCTTTCTTTACGACACCTTCTATAACCGGCGGCGTATTACCGGGCGTTTGATAACCTTAACCCCCTTGCGCATAGGGAGCGGGGAGGCCGTGCCCGACCCCACTGCCATCGACAACCCGGTCATCCGCGATGCTTACGGGCGTCCATTTATCCCGGGTTCCTCATTCAAAGGAGTGTGGCGGAGTTTTGCCGAACAGGTTTTGGGCCGACGTGAAGACGGCACCCGGGGGTGCTGTGATCCTCTAAGTGAACCTTGCTTGTCCAACGAAACGATCAAACAACTAAAGAAAAAGTATAAGGAACGGCGGCAGCTGGCTATAGAGATTTATACTGAGCTCTGCCCTGCATGTCGTATTTTCGGCAGCTCACACTTTGCCGGCCGCTTACGGATCAGGGATCTGATCCTTGATGGGTCCACCTGGCCGGGTTATTGCGAAGTACGTCCCGGTGTCGCCATTGACCGGGATACACGTACCGCTTACACGAAACGAAAATACGAGATCGAGGCAGTGCCGGCCGGAACAACTTTTATTTTCGAAGCAATTGTTGAAAACGCCAGCGATGAGGAGTGGCGGGATATACTTCTGTCGCTGTTGCCCTTCTCCCGGGGTGAACTTCCCCTGGGTGGTTGCACCGGCCGTGGACTGGGCCGGGTGCGCCTGGAAAATATACAGGTGGCTTCGGTTACGGCAACCAACCTGCGTGAATTCCTGACCCTTGGCTGGAACGGTATTTCGGCTGTGGATCTGCAAAATGCCTGTCGCGAAGCGGGGCTGGTCATGGGGGGTGCTATGGGTGTTTAAAAACCTTCGTAACGAGGCGCGTATCTTTTTCTGGTTACATACTGCCGGGCCGCTTTTGATTAAAGGTCCGGATCAGCCGGGACTTGATCCCCTGCTGCCGGATATGCGTTTTATCCGGGCCTGGCATAATGGTCGAGAAGTGCCCTATATTCCCGGTTCCAGCCTCAAGGGCGTTTTGCGCAGCCGGGCGGAACAGGTAATCCGGGCGCTGGCACCGGAAGGGATGACTATTCCCGACCCCTTCCAGCAAGGACGCGATAAAGAGATGAAAGACAAGCCCGGTTGTTACCGCTATTATGCTTCGGATCCCGTAACGCAGCTCTTCGGGCAGACTTACCTGGCAGGGCGCCTGCGCTGTGCCGACGCCTTTCCGGTAGAGAATAAGCCTCTAATATTGAATGAACGGAACCACGTGGCTATCAACCGGATTACCGGAGCCACGCAGGGAAAGGCGCTTTTTAATCCGGAAGTGGTCGAAGAGGGGACTTTTGCCGCTGAAATCAGCCTGACCAACTTTGCGGTCTGGCAGCTCAAGCTGCTGGGTTTATTGCTGCAGGACCTGGACGATGGTTTTCTTCTGCTCGGGGGCGGCACCACCCGGGGCTACGGCCGGGTGCGTGTTGAAAACGCGCGGGTGCTGGTACGGGATTACCGTCATGATCCACCTGCAGAAATACTGCGTGGATATGAAAGCGATGATGTTGTAACACTTTCTGGTTGTCATTATAACAGCATGGGTTATTGCTGGGAGGTTACCTTTGACGGTTTTAAGTGGCTACTGGAACTTGAAGTTGACCTGGCGGACACCTTAAAGAAGCTACACCGCAAACAAAGAGAAGTGCAGCAAAAGCGGGTGAATCATGGTGGCTAAAGGAAACGGAACCCTGCTGCGAAACAAGCCTTATACTTTTGTACCCATCCTGCCGGTGCGCCCGGAAGATCGGCGCGAAATTGTGCCCCATGACCGGATTGATCTCCACCGGCTGACCGGACGGCTGGTTCTGGAGCTTGAGGTTATTACTCCGCTGCATATTGGCAGCGGCTCTTACCGGCTTAATGAAGGGCAGATAGTAAGTGCCCTTATGCGTCGAGATCAGGTCCCGGTTATTCCGGGTTCTTCTCTGAAAGGTGTGGTCAGGAGCCTGGCCGAGGCAGCATCACGGAGTTGCCTGTTTCAAGCAGATAAGTTCAACCAGAAAATACAGGCCGCTATTCCGCAGGGAAACCGGCAGCCGTGCAGCGAAAAGGCTGCCTGCATCACCTGCCGGCTTTTCGGTTTTGTTCAAAAGAAAAAGGGTTATCGGGGACGGGTGGTTTTTGGTGAATTTACGCCCTGCGAAGAAACGAAATGGGTTGTTGCAAAGCTGCCTCCACTGGAACAACCGTTTAAAGATTACCCCCGTACGCAGGAAAACCGGGGTTGTGGTAACGAACGCCTCTACTATTGCCAGTTGTACAGGGTCATTGGTTGCGGCGGACCGGTACATTGTTTAGATTGTACCAAGGAGGAGTGGCTGCGCTGGCGGAGCGGTTTAAAAGGCCGGTCACCAGCCCCTGCTTTTCGCGGGCGCAAGTTTTATCTTCAAGGGGAGCCCCGCCAGGGAAACCAGCCCCACGAGGTTATCCCGCCCGGCAGCCGCTTCCAGGGCGAAGTAACCTTTCATAACCTCGACCGGGAAGAGCTGGCCCTTCTTTGTTTTGCCCTCGGCCTGGACGGTGATATCCGCCTGGGCATCGGCTACGGGAAACCTGCTTACTTCGGGACGGTTCGGCTCAGTTTACGACAGGTGCGCTGGTATACACGGGAATATCTCCCAACAAAAGCGGTGGAGCTGGATCTCGTAGAACTGGCGCGCAACTACGGCAGCAACGACCTGGATGTAGCCAGGAACGTCGCCCTGCTGCGGGAGATTCTCTCCGGCAAGCGCCGCGGCCCGGCGTGGGGTACGGAGGGATATTAGCAGAAGGGCAAAAGGAGGTTCGTGTCCAGATGGCCCTGGATAAAGAACGTCTTTTGGAGCTGGCTTACCAGCTTATCAGAGAGCCGGGTTGGTCCGGCGGTGGCCAGAAACCAGGCAGCAGTGCCATTGGAACGGTGGCTGAGATCTTTCGAGAATTTAGCTGCAGGCCGGCGAAGGAAGACCGCCTGCGTCAGGCGCTATCTGTTATTGAACGACTGCCGGAAAGCCCGCTGGCGCGCACCAGGAGTATGCGTGTTCAATACCGTGGGATTGTTCAAGCCCTGGGCGTACGAAATGGTCAGGTCAAGCATCCGGTACTAAAAAACCTTTCTTTTGAAGAACTGGCCTATGTAATCGGGTGGGTCGCCCGGTTGCACCGGTCATTAACCGGTTCGGTTACAGACCTGCCGGAAGGTGTGACACCGGGGCGTAAATCGTGGAAAGATCCTGCCGGCAGGCAAAGCCGGCCGGAAAACGCCAGCTTCGAGAAATCCGGTCAACCCGGCAAAACATCTCCAGGGGAAAAGAAATACAGTGATGCTGATGATATCGACCCGAGGCTGGCCGTGCTAAAAAACTGGCCCGGTTTTAAAAATGAAACCACACGGAAACCGAAATCTTAGTGTTAAGTGAATTACTTGAAAAAACGCCGCCAAGATTGCCCGTATCAAAGAAATTCTGGAGGGCGGGGAGGGATATTAACTTGCCTGAGCTGATTCTTTCCACCGTGGGGACCAGCCTGCTGACCAACTATGTGAACAAGCAAAGTGATCGGGAACTGAAGTCGCTTTTTATTACCACGGCCAACATGGTTGAAAAAGAGCTGTCCCCTTACCAGAAAGATGTGATTGACAGGGTGGTGGCAGAAGTCGCTGAGGTACTTGAAAGTGCCGGTTTTGAAGAAATGCGGCAGTTGTGTGCCGAGCTTAACGGCCTGCTGGGTTATTACGGCCGGGATATTTATTCCGGGGATTTCGGCAGGGACCATCACGTCCTGGTGGCCACTGATACTTACCAGGGTCATGCAGCAGCGCGTTTGCT
>Ga0224486_100546_pt1 | contig 10103 bp, 10 predicted proteins | sample TexhydDE_CT_test_FD_172013 | JGI IMG/M metagenome (GOLD analysis project Ga0224486, IMG submission 172013) | Fracking water microbial communities from deep shales in Oklahoma, United States - hydraulically fractured wells DE_CT_test ...
ATTACTGGACAACCTATACCTGGCGAACCATCGATAATTGCCATGGAAGCCTTGTCCTTCCAATCCTTGAGACCTTTCTTAACCTCAGTCACCAATAGACCCGAATTCCCACTTCCCATACAAAGCTCAGCCGTTGAGAATACATGGTCGTTTTGGTACAGCTGCAGGTGACCTGTAATCCTCCCTACCATCTCTATGGAATCTACAGGGCATACAAGCTGGCAAACAGCACAGCCTTCACATGCATACCTGTCCACAGAATAGACATCATTAGCATCTATTGCATCAAACCTGCATTTCTGTCTGCACAGATCACAGGAAATGCACTTGTCCGTATCGATCTGCGCCGCTGGCAGTCCGTAGAAGTCGGAATTATTTGGTTCCAGACTTTCCTCCATGACAAGATGAAGGTTTGGAGCATCCACATCGCAGTCAGCATATGCCTTTGCTCCGGAGAGTTTTATCAATGAACTGGAAAGCGTGGTCTTGCCGGTGCCACCCTTTCCGCTAAGTACCAATACCTGCTTCATATGGACACCTCCTCGATGATACCATTGAGAAGGTCTCTAAACATATCTCTGTATTCATCCTTCTGTTCCACTGCAATCATTCCCTCTGCATTGTACCTTCCAAGCTCGTCACTCCAAGGAATCCTTAGGAGTATGTTCAATCCCTTTTCCCTGCAGTAGTCCTCTGACGGGTTCTCATCACCCAGGGTCTTGTTAAGAACTATTCCCATGGGCTTTTTAAAAAGACTTACAAGCTCATGGACCATCTTCAGGTTATGGGCTCCGAATATTGAGGGTTCAGCAACAAGAACACAATAGTCAGCATCCTTAATTGAGTCCATTACAACACAGGAGCTACCGGGAGGACAGTCAATTACAACAGTGTCCTCTTCAGAAACCTTCTGTAGAAGCTCATCAATTATAGCCGTTCCCGATTCCTCACCTGTGTTTAGCATCCCGGTGTAAAGTGTGGTGTCTTCATAGGATCGCTTCTCAATCCTGCCTATTTCTCTTGGAATTTCCTTTATTGCATTTTGAGGGCATATGATTTCACAACCACCGCAGGAGTGACATATCTTGTCAAAAACCAGGACTCTCTTGCCAGTATATGCAAGAGCGTTGAACTGACAAAAATCCACACATTTTTTGCAGCCGTCACAAAGCTGGTCATCAATCACGGGTATTGGGAGTGCAACTGGGTTGGTCTCAAGGACCGGACCCTTTAGAAACAGATGGCCGTTTGGTTCCTCCACGTCACAGTCCAGGTATGTTGAATTATCAATAACTCTGGAGAGATTTGCGGATACAAAGGTCTTACCAGTTCCTCCCTTACCGCTTAAAACCGCTATTTTCATGGCTAGTGTCTGTGAAATCCTTCATGGATATCATTCAGCTGCCCAAGCTTGCCATCTTTAAACAGGAGCACATTGTCCATCAGACTGCCATCCTCAGACTTGTAAAGTTCAATTTTTGCATCCCTCAAGACCATGGCTGCATTCTCTCCAAGCTGGGGGGAGATTACAACTTCCGCCTTTTGGTCCACAAGGATTTGTGCAGCCTTGACACCAGCTCCGCCTTGTGCAGTGGCTGCTGTATTCTGTACAAAATACCCTGTTTTCTTCTCTTGGTCATAGATAAAATAATATGGTGATCTTCCGAAGGAACCGCCAACGGGTCCATTCATGTCCTCAATATCTGCTGGTATGCCTATTATCATTCAATGGCCTCCTATTCCTTGTCCATTTTCGCTAGAGCTTCCTTGACTGCTGCAAGCTGGTCTTCAAGAAATGCCTTATCCTCTTCCAGCATTTCTTTTTCGGTTCCCACGGGCATATCGTAATAGGCCGGACCAAAAACTGGTCCTCTCGCAAAACCCATGCCACGTCCATAGCCTGCCCTTCTTCCATAGCCTGCTCCTCTTCCATAGCCCATGCCTCCATAGGCTCTTTGAGCGCAATACCCCATAGCTCTACCTGTAAATGGACCAGCGCCCATTGGTCCTGTCATATCAAATCTTGGCATAATGACCCTCCTTTTGTAATTGATAATGATTATCTACTCCTATCTTTATTATACTCTTATATGGGCATATGTCAATAATTATAGTCAAAAGATATGCTTTTAATAAGTTGGAATCTTCATTGTAATATAGTATACTGTAGTTGACGAAGTATGCTATAAAATCATAGAGTGAGATTATTGGGCGGGTGACTGATTCACCGCCTGTTGTTTTAAGTGAAAATGCATCAACATTTTATGAAGTGAAGGTTTGAAGGGGTGAAAAGATGAAGGCAATGATAGTGGGGGCAGGTAAGCTGGGGTCCAAGCTGGCTGAATTTCTGATAGCCGAGAATATAGACGTAACTGTCATGGACAGCAACATAAAGGTCCTTGAGAGGCTCAACGAGCATCTGGACGTGTTGACTGTAACTGCCAACGGTATAGATATAAGAATGATGAGGGAACTGGGAATAGCAGAGTACGAACTACTGGTCGGATGTACGGAAAACGACGAGACCAACACCTTGATATGCACCTTGGCCAAGAAGCTGGGCTGCCGGCAGACCATAGCAAGGATAAGGAACCCAGAATATATGCAGCAGATTGATTTCATCAAGGCTGAACTGGGAATAGACCATATAATTAACCCTGACCTTGCAACCGCCATTGCAATGGAGAAGTATCTGATGAAAAGCTACAGCTTTTACACGGATGAGTTTGCCAGCGGAAAGGTTCAGATGGTTGATTTCAACGTTGGAGACAATGATGAGTTCGTGGGACGGCGAATAATGGACCTTAAGGGCCTGGATGTATTGCTTATAACTGCCATATCCAGGGAAGGGAATCTCATAATTCCAAATGGATCAACTGAAATACTCAAGGGAGATATAATCCATGTCATTGGAAAAGCCAATGAAATTGAAAATATGAGCAGAAGACTGGGTGAGGACTACAAGACCAAGCTCATAAGGTCAGCCATGATTCTTGGTGGTGGAAATGTAGGCTACTATCTTGCCCAGAGGTTGGAAAGGAACAAGATTCAGGTGACCCTGGTTGAGCAGGAGAAGAAGAGATGTCAGGAGCTTTCAGAGCTGCTTGACAATGTCCTGATTATACATGGTGACGGCACGGACATACATCTTCTTGAGGAGGAGAACCTCAGTGGAATGGATGCCTTCATAGGGGTTACCGGCTTTGATGAAGAGAATCTCCTTATGGCTCTGATGGCCAAACAGTCGGGTGTTAGAAAGTCCATTGCCAAGATAAGCCGCTCAAACTATATCAAGATAATTGACAGGCTTAAAATTGATGCAGCCATAAACCCGGTATATATTACTGCAAGCAGCATACTCAAGTATATCAGGGGAGGAAAGGTTGTGTCTGTATCCCTTCTGCTGGGCGGGAATGCTGAGGTTACAGAGATTATCATTGACAAAGACCTGCCTTGTGTAGGCAAGAAGCTTATTGATCTATCAATGCCCAAGGGAATGATCATCGGAGCAGTGGTCAGGAACAATGATGTTATCATTCCAAAAGGTAATACAGAGCTTATGGCCAATGACAGGATAGTAGTGTTCTGCCTGTCAGAAAATCTTGAAGGCTTGAAGATGTTCTTCAAACCAAAAAAGGGAGGACTTTTCGGTGAACTATGGAATCGTAACAAGAGTGCTAGGAAGCCTGCTGATAGTTGAAGCGGTACTGATGCTACCATCATACTTCATCTCCCTCTCTGCACAGGGGCCAGATAGGATCCCTTTTCTTGTGACAATACTTTTAACGGCTATGATCGGTGGTCTGATGACCAGGAAAAAGAGTGGACAAAGCTCAATTGGAGCCAAGGAAGGCTTGGCAATTGTAGCCCTGGGATGGGTTTTCGCTTCCGTAATGGGGGCACTTCCCTTGTATCTTTCAGGTTCAACAGTCAACTATGTGGATGCTTTTTTTGAAATAGTCTCCGGGTTTACAACCACAGGAGCCACCATTCTCACCCAGATAGAGGGGCTGCCTGAGGGTATCTTGTTCTGGAGGTCCTTTACCCACTGGATTGGAGGTATGGGAATACTTGTATTCACTCTGGCCTTAATGCCAGCCTTGGGGATTGGTGGCTTTCAGATATTCAAGGCGGAATCCCCTGGACCTGTTGCAGGAAAAATCGCTCCCAGACTTAGGGACACAGCAAAGATACTGTATATAACCTATGTAACAATAACATTGGCGGAGGTGCTCCTTCTGACACTTGGAGGAATGAGCATATATGAATCCTTTATCCATACATTTGGAACCGTTGGTACGGGAGGATTCTCCAATAGGAACGGAAGCATTGGAGACTATAACAGCACCTATATCCACATGGTCATAGCATTCTTCATGGTGGCTTCAGGGGTGAACTTTTCCCTCTACTACTCATTTTTCAGAGGAAAACCCACTGAGCTATTCAAGGATGAGGAGTTCAGGCTCTATATCAAGATAATTGCAGTGGCAACAATTGCAATTGCCGTGGACCTATGGCTGGTAAGCTACCACAATGTTGGTTATTCCCTGAGGGATGCCTTCTTCCAGGTTTCATCAATCATAACCACCACTGGCTATGGAACGGCGGATTTTGACCTTTGGCCAACCTTCAGCAAGGGCATTCTTCTGATCCTTATGTTTGTGGGAGCAAGTGCCGGTTCCACAGGTGGAGGTATGAAGATAATTAGGATGCTTGTAATGATGAAGCTTGTAAAGCGAGAGGTGGGTAAGCTTTACCACCCAAGGGCCATGATGCCGGTCAAGGTAAACAACAAGGTTGTTTCCAATGAAACAGTTGCCAGAATAAATAGCTTTCTTGCACTCTATTTGCTGCTTTTCCTCTTCTCCACACTTTTGGTCTCCCTGGAGCAGGTGGATCTAATAACGGCCGGAAGTGCAGTTGCTGCAACCCTTGGAAATATAGGTCCAGGATTGGAACTGGTTGGGCCAACCCAAAACTACAGCTTCTTCTCCATCCCTACAAAACTGTGGCTTTCATTTCTGATGCTGCTGGGAAGGCTAGAGCTGTTTACAATCATAGCGCTGGTTGCACCCAAGCATTGGAGAATTGACGTTTAATCGAACAAATGTTTGCTTGATTCACTTAAATATGGTATAATTGCCTCAAGAAAATCCTTCTTGAGGTGTTTTTTATGCTCGATACTCTCTCCAAACTCAAAATCTTATCAGATGCAGCAAAATACGACGTTTCATGCTCCTCCAGTGGAAGCACCAGAGCCAACAAAAACGGCGGACTGGGAAATGCCAGCCAAGCTGGAATCTGTCATTCCTGGACGGATGACGGCAGATGCATCTCCCTGCTTAAAATCCTCATGTCCAATTTCTGCATCTACGATTGCGCATACTGTGTAAGCCGAAACTCAAATGACCTTCCCAGAGCGACTTTTACACCGGATGAGATAATTGACATCACCATAAATTTCTACAAGAGGAATTACATAGAGGGCCTGTTCCTAAGCTCTGCGGTGGTGAGGTCCCCAAACCACACCATGGAGAGATTCCTTGAAATCGTAAGACGGCTTAGGGAAGAGGAAAACTTCAACGGCTACATCCACCTTAAGGCAATACCTGGAGCTGACAGGGAGATCCTGGACAGGGTGGCGGTCCATGTTGACAGGTTGAGTATCAACATCGAACTGCCCACTGATGAGGGGCTGAAGCTTCTGGCTCCCCAAAAGAAAAAGAAGGATATCCTTCTTCCCATGACCCAGATAAACCAGGGAATCACGAGATACCAGGAGGAGAGAAAGATATTCAGATCCACCCCAAAGTACGTGCCTGCCGGACAGACCACACAGTTGATTGTGGGTGCCACCAGAGACTCCGACTATAGGATACTGAACCTTTCGGAGAACCTTTATCAGGGCTATGGTCTAAAGAGGGTCTACTACTCTGCTTTTGTCCCTGTTTCAACAAACCCCCTCCTGCCTCAGATCAAGACACCACCATTGTTGAGGGAGAACAGGCTCTACCAAGCTGATTGGCTTCTGAGATTCTATGGATTTCAGGCATCAGAGCTATTGAGTGAGGACAAGCCGGACTTTGACCTCCTGCTTGACCCAAAGTGTGATTGGGCCCTTAGAAATATGCATCTTTTTCCATTGGAAATTAACCGGGCAGAATATGAGCTCCTTTTGAAGGTGCCGGGGATTGGTGTCAAATCCGCAAGGAGAATAATCAGTAGCAGAAGGTTTGCAAAGGTTGGCTATGAAGACCTTAAGAAGATGGGGGTTGCCCTAAAGAGGGCAAAACATTTCATAACCATAGATGGTAAGCACTACGGGATTTCCTCCATGGATGATGTAAAAATAAGAAGTGCCATAATCGGAGGAAGTTCCTTGGGAGGGGAGCAGTTGTCAATATTTGATATTTCCGGAGGTGTAGACATTGGAGTCAAGACTGGCTTATCTGTATGACGGGTCCTTTGAAGGACTGCTTACAGCAATTTATCATGCATATTACGACAAGGATGACCCTGTGGCCATTCTTCCCTTCTGGGAGGAAGGGTCCAATTTTTTATACACCTACAAGAAGGTGGAAACTGACAAGGTGAAGTGGGAGAAGGTCTATCATGCCATTTTGAATAAGATTTCCCACTATTCCCTGAAGAGAATATACAATGTTTATCTTTCGGAAATGGAGGATAGTGGTATAATTATCTTGAGATACCTTAGGGAGGGCTTCAGGATTGGTGCAGATATAGACGATTATCAGACCAATCCAGCAGTTAGGGATCTGGAGGAGATATATCACAAGGTTAGACTGGAGGTACACAGGCTGCTGGGACTGGTTAGGTACAAAAGATTGGAGAATGGAATATTCTATTCACAGATTGAGCCGGACCATAATGTGGTTTCGCTTCTGGCACCTCACTTTGTGGAAAGGATCCCAGCTGAAAGATGGATAATCCATGATGTAAGGAGAGGTGTGGCGGTCTTTTACGACACAAGGGAGTGGACCATCAGAAGCATAGAGAGACCGGAAACAATGGTTCTTTGTGAGGATGAGGAAGGCTACCAGGACATGTGGAGGGAGTACTACAAAAGCGCCAACATTGAAAGCAGAAGGAACACACGTCAGCAAAAGGGCTATATGCCTGTAAGATACTGGAAAAACCTGGTTGAGAAGGGGGATTAGATTATGGATTTGACAAGACCTGCATGGCTGGAGATTGACCTGGATAATCTCCACTTCAACTATAATGAAATCAGAAAGCTTGTAAGGGATACTGCGGATATCATGGCTATTGTCAAGGCTGATGCATACGGACATGGAGCTGCTGCAATCGTCAGGGAGCTAATGGACCTGGGGGTTAGGAGGTTTGGGGTTGCACATCTATCCGAAGCCATTCATATAAAGAATCACTCTCCCCATGCCCAGGTGCTGGTAATGGGCTATACACCTGATTACCTTGCGGAGACTGCAATAGAAAAGGGAATCCGGCTTACAGTCTATCTGGAAGACCAGGCAGAGCATTTCGCCCAGGTTGCAAAATCCATGAACAAGGATGCGGTGATTCACCTTAAGATTGAAACTGGGATGAATCGACTTGGATTTTTACCCGATGAGAAAACACTCCAGGCAGTTGGACGAATCAAGGAGATGGACAATATCATAATTGAAGGTATGTTTACTCATTTTCCAGCGGCTGATGATGACCACGAATACACGGAGTGGGCAATGGCAAGGTTCAGGGAGTTTTGCAGGATGCTCTATGAAAAGGACATTGATATTCCGCTAAAGCACGTCAGCAACAGTGCGGCAATCATGAATTTCCCACAGTTTGGGTTGGACATGGTCAGGGCAGGAATCATACTCTACGGGATCTATCCCTATCCGGAGGCGAAGAGGGAGACACTTCCACTTAAGCCCTGCATAAGTCTTAAGGCCCAGATATCCCATGTAAAGACTATTGAAAAAGGGGAGAAGGTAAGCTATGGCCTAACCTTCCAAGCAAGCTCAAGAACACAGGTTGCTACGGTCCCAGTTGGCTATGCTGATGGTTGGAGCAGAGACTTGAGCAACAGGGGAGTTGCCCTTGTAGGTGGAAAGAGGGTCCCCATAATCGGCAGGATCTGCATGGATCAGTTGATGCTTGATGTGACAGGCATGGATGTGAAGCGAGGAGACGAAGCCGTACTTATGGGAGTACAGGGAAGTGAGGAGATTACAATAGAGGAGATAGCTGGCCAGATAGGTCAGATACCCGCATCGGTACTGTGCATGCTCACCAAGAGACTGCCACGGGTGTATGTAAAGGAAAGAAGGGTACCCGAGGTGGTGGATTACCTCCTGGGAATATAGGTGGTGGATTATGAAGAAAATATTTGAAAACAACTGGCAAGACCTGCTCCAGGAGGAGATGGAAAAGGACTACTACATGGAGCTGAGGGAGTTTCTGATTGAGGAGTACGGGACCAGAACCATATACCCTGATAAATACAGCATATTCAATGCCCTCCATTATACTGACTACAATGATGTGAAGGCAGTGATAATCGGCCAGGACCCCTACCACGGACCAGGACAGGCCCATGGACTTTGCTTCAGTGTAAGGCCTGGCATTGCTCCCCCTCCCTCCCTTGTGAACATCTACAAGGAATTGAGAAACGATTTGGGCTACGAGATCCCCAGCCATGGGTATCTTGAAAAATGGGCAAGGGAAGGGGTCCTAATGCTCAATACGGTTCTGACCGTTAGGGCAGGGTCGGCCAATTCACATAAAAACAAGGGTTGGGAGATATTCACCGACAGAATAATTCAGCTCCTCAATGAAAGGGAGAAGCCAATGGTTTTCATCCTTTGGGGAAGTCAGGCAATAGCCAAGGAAGGGATGATTGACAAGAGCAGACACCACATAATCAAGTCTCCCCATCCAAGTCCATTGGCGGCCTACAGGGGCTTTTTCAACTCAAGGCCATTTTCAAGGACAAACGATTTTCTCCAATCAAATGGTATGGAGCCAATTGACTGGAGAATTGAAGAGATATCTAAATATTAGGCAAAAATCCCCCATCTGGAAGAGAACCAGTTGGGGGATTTGCTATATCAATCCTTTTCTTATGAATTCCTTTATTTTGGGCATTGCGCCAGATCCAAAGATATCAGAGGGAGTCCCACTATCGATGATCCTTCCTTCATTCATAAATGCTATCCGATTGCATAGTCTCTTGGCCTGCTGGATATTGTGGGTGACCATGAGTATGGTGGGCTTCTCTCTTTGATAGTAATCCAGTATTCTTTCCTCCAGCAGCATGATGGATTCAGGGTCGATGTTTGATGTAGGTTCATCCAGAATAAGAATTTTCGGCTTGAAGACAAGAGCCCTTGCCAGGGCTACCTTCTGGGCTTCTCCGCCGGAAAGGGTCCAGGCCTTTTGATCACGTATGGATTGTATCTTGAAGGAATCTATGAGCTCATCCACCCTGTGGGAAATCTCCTTTTCCTCAATATCCCTTATTCTCAAAGGGTAGGCTATGTTTTCAAATACAGTTGACCTTATAAGGTAAGGCCTCTGAAATACCAGGGTCATGTCCATCTTGATATTGTCGTTGTAGCTGTCACCTCGGTAGAGTACATTCCCTGAACTAGGGTTCAGAATCCCCGCTACAATCCTCACCAATGTGGTCTTGCCGGAACCGTTTGGACCAAGGATTCCCCATAGGCGACCCTCCTGAAATTCCATTTCAGGTATGTCCAAAACTGCCTTGTCATTATATTTTTTTGTTAGCGAATCGATTTCTATTCTCATATCAACGCTCCTGTTGCCAGTGATATAGCAGTGAATTTATCAGGAATGAGATCAGCAATAGGACAATACCTGTTGCAATGGCCAGTGAGTATTCACCCATGTTCCTTAGCATTGCAATCGTGGTTGTCATGATCCTGGTGTGGCCCTTGATGTTTCCCCCCACCACCATTACGGCGCCTACCTCGGACATTGCCCTACCATAGCCTGTAACCACAGCTGATAGGATGTTGATCCTTAGCTCCCTTATAAGAAGCCAAACGGTTTGGCTTGGACTTGCACCCATGGTTCTGGCAAGATCCTGGATATCAGGT
>Ga0224486_100547_pt1 | contig 10031 bp, 11 predicted proteins | sample TexhydDE_CT_test_FD_172013 | JGI IMG/M metagenome (GOLD analysis project Ga0224486, IMG submission 172013) | Fracking water microbial communities from deep shales in Oklahoma, United States - hydraulically fractured wells DE_CT_test ...
GGTCGGGACGGCGGCAGTCGTTAAAGTGCCAAGGTTTAGAACCTGCTGAGGTCAGCATCGTGAGATGCTGATAATTAGAGTGGTACCGCGAAGTAGCCTTCGTCTCTATTGAGATGGAGGCTTTTATTATTTAAAAACATATAAAGGAGAGGAAGAGGTAGATGAAAAAGACATTTTATTTGACCACACCCATTTACTATCCCAGCGACAATCTTCATATCGGACATACCTACACAACAGTAGCAGCAGACAGCATTAAGAGATATAAGAAGCTCCAGGGATATGACGTATTCTTCACAACAGGCTCGGACGAGCACGGCCAGAAAATCCAGGAGAAGGCCAGTGAGAACAACATGACCCCAAAGGCATATGTGGACAAGATTGTTGCCGACATAAAGGACCTGTGGAAGATGCTCGAGATCGATTACGATTCGTTCATAAGGAGTACCGATGATTTCCATGAAAAGGCAATAGCCGACATCTTCACAAAGCTTTATGAAAAGGGAGAGATTTACAAGGACCACTACGAGGGAGCATACTGTACACCATGCGAATCCTTCTGGGCCGAGTCACAGCTTGTGGACGGCAACAAGTGTCCCGACTGCGGAAGGGAGACTCATCTTGAAAAGGAGGAGGCCTACTTCTTCAAGCTTTCAAAGTACAGGGACAGACTTCTTAAGCACTACGAGGACAATCCGGGCTTCATCCAGCCTGAAAGCAGAAAGAACGAAATGATCAACAACTTCCTCAAGGATGGACTGGATGACCTGAGCGTATCCAGAAGCAGCTTCGACTGGGGAATAAAGGTGCCCTTTGACGACAAGCACGTGGTATACGTATGGATAGATGCACTTTCATGCTACCTTACATCCCTTGGCTATGGAACCGACAACGACGAGAACTTCAAGAAGTTCTGGCCTGCGGATGTACATCTTGTAGGAAAGGAGATCGTAAGATTCCATACTATCATATGGCCCGCAATTCTGATGGCTCTTGACCTGCCACTTCCAAAGAAGGTCTTTGGTCACGGCTGGATCCTGTTTGATGATGACAAGATGTCAAAATCCAAGGGTAACATCATCTATCCAGAGCCAATAATTGACCTTTACGGGATAGATGCATTCAAGTACTTCCTCTTGAGGGAATTCTCCTTTGGTCAGGACGGATCCTTCTCAAGGGAGAAGTTTTTGCAAAGACTTAACTCAGACCTGGCAAACGACCTGGGTAACCTGGTAAGCAGGACGGTGTCAATGGTTGAGAAGTACAATGATGGAATCCTTCCATCACCAAAGAAGATAGAGGAGATTGACGATTCCCTTATCCAGATGGCAACAGGTACTGTTGACAAGGTGGATGACTTTATGGACAACCTGAACTTCTCCAACGCTCTTGAGGAGGTTTGGAAGCTTATAAGAAGGACCAACAAATACGTTGACGAAACCATGCCTTGGATACTTGCAAAGGAAGAGAACACTGAAAGACTGGACACCGTACTCTACAACCTGTCAGAGAGCCTGAGAATTGTTTCAATCCTCATAAAGCCATTTATGGTGAAGACCTCTGATGAGATCAGAAAGCAGCTTGGAATAGAGGAAGAGGTAGTCTGGGACAATGCCAAGGAGTGGGGACTTCTTAAGGAAGGAAGCAAGATGGCAAAGGGCGGCATAATATTCCCAAGACTTGACATTGAGGTTGAGCTTGAAAGACTTAACAATGCCAACAATGCACTTATAGAGAAGAGGATGGCGGCAAAGAACGCCAACAAGCCTGAAGCAGAGGAGGCAGAGGAGAAGGAAGAGGAGATAACAATCGATGACTTTGCCAAGGTCAAACTAAAGGTGGCCGAGGTTCTTGCCTGTGAAGACCATCCTAAGGCCGACAAGCTCCTTGTGCTGACCCTTAAGGTTGGGGATGAGGAAAGACAGGTTGTATCGGGAATAAAGCAGTGGTACTCACCTGAGGACCTTATAGGCAAGAAAGTGATTGTTGTTGCAAATCTTAAGCCTGTTAAGCTTAGAGGCATAGAATCAAGGGGAATGGTCCTGGCAGCCCAGGACGCTGACGGAAAGCTCACACTCCTTTCAACCCTTGAGGATATTGAGGACGGAGCGATAGTATCATAGGAGGTAATTTATGTTGATAGACAGTCATGCCCATCTGGATGATGGCAGGTTTGACCCTGACAGAGAGACCCTCATAGGGAGCCTTAAGGACAATGGAATGGAAATGGTCATAAATGTGGGGGCTGATTTGGAGTCCAGCAGGGCAGCGGTTGAACTTGCAAAAAAACATGAGAACATCTATGCCGTGGTGGGGGTTCATCCCCACTCGGCAAAGGACCTTGAGGGAGGGGACCTGAATGAGGTCAGAGACCTGTTGAAGGAGGACAAGGTTGTAGCCATTGGTGAAATCGGCCTTGACTTCTACTACGACAACTCCCCAAGGGACATTCAGAGAAAATGGTTCAAGGCACAGATTGAACTTGCAAAGGAACTTGATATGCCAATAGTTATCCACACAAGGGACGCAGCCCAGGAGACCTTTGACATCCTGAAGGAGGCATCTCAGGATGGTAAGCTCAGGTGCCTCCTTCACTGCTACTCAGGCAGTGCGGAGATGGCGGAGAAATATCTGAAGCTGGGCTTTTTCATTTCCCTTGGTGGCCCTGTGACCTTCAAGAACGCCAGGGTCTCACGTGAGGTTGCCAAGGTTGTTCCCCTTGACAGGCTCCTTATTGAGACCGACAGCCCCTACCTTACCCCGGAGCCCTACAGGGGAAAGAGGAACGAGCCAATGTATGTGAAGTATGTTGCTGAGCGGATAGCCAAGGAAAAGGCAGTGACCTTTGAGGAGGTTGCCCAGGCAACAAGTGATAATGTGTACAAATTCTTCGGAATCCAAAGAAAGGGTCAGTGAAGACTATGATCAAGGAAGTTATAGTGGTTGAGGGAAAGGATGACATCACAGCCGTCAAGGCTGCCCTTCAGTGCGAGGTTATTGCGACAAATGGCTTTGGATATGGAAGAAAGCTCATAGAAACCCTCAAGTCCATCCACAGGAGAAGGGGAATAATCATACTGACAGACCCTGACTACGGTGGAGAGCGGATAAGACGGGACCTTTCAAGACATATCCCGGATTGCAAGCACGCCTTCCTGCCCCAGGGCAAGGCACTCAGGAAGGACAACATCGGAATTGAGAATGCAACACCTGAGGATATAAGGGAAGCCATAGAAAAGGCGAGACCAAACATGGTGGAGGCTAAGGAGAACTTTCAGAGGGAGGATCTTCTCCTCTTTAACCTGGCAGGTGGACCAGGCTCCAAGGACCGGAGGGAAAGGCTTGGAGAGATCCTTGGGATTGGATACACAAACGGCAAGCAGCTCCTGAACAGACTGAACAATCTTGGGGTGTCCAGGGAGGAATTTTTAAAGGCTATGGAAAGGATAGAAAAGGATGGAGAATAAAAGACTGTATTCCCCTAGTCAGGTAAGGGAGGTTTTGGACCGTCACGGCTTCACCTTCTCAAAGGGCTTGGGGCAGAATTTCCTGATAGACGGTAACATCGTTAGAAAAATTGTGAAAAGCGCAGATATCGGCAAGGATGACTATGTCCTAGAAATCGGTCCGGGTATGGGAACCCTGACTGAGGAGCTGGCCCTTAACGCAAAGAAGGTCATTGCCGTAGAGATAGATGAAAGGCTAAGGCCTGTCCTTGCGGAGACCCTGGATCCCTACGACAATGTTGAGGTTGTCTATGGTGATGTGCTGAAGCTGCCCTTGAGGGAGATAATCGAAGACAAGTGCAATGGCCAGCCTGTGAAGGTTGTGGCCAACCTACCATATTATGTAACAACTCCAATAATCGGAAGGCTCATTGAGGAGGAGTTACCCTTGGTCTCCATCAGTGTAATGGTCCAGAAGGAGGTTGCCGACCGGATGGTTGCAAGGCCCCACACAAAGGACTACGGATCCCTCACCCTCTTTGTTGGCTTCTACACTGAGCCCCAGATAATGATGAAGGTTCCAAAGACAGTGTTCATGCCCCAGCCAAAGATCGACAGCTCGGTCATAAGGCTCAATGTGAGAAAGGAGCTGCCAGACACCAACAGGGACAGCTACTTCAAGCTTGTGAGGGCGGCATTTTCTAAGAGACGAAAGACCCTGATAAACGCCCTTTCAACCTATGGACTCCTGGCGGACAAGGAAGAGATCAGGGAAGCCCTGAAGAGAGCGGGCATAGAGGAGACCGTAAGGGGAGAGGACCTTGAGATGGACGACTACATCCGCCTGGCCCGAGAGCTGCCCAAGCTATAAGACGCGGGGACGTTTCATCTGTCTTATTTTTGCACAAAAAGAACCAGTCCCTTTGTGTTTTTTGAAGGGACGGTTTATGAATTGTCTTTGTGGGTAGAAAAGATATAGAGATTTGTTGACAATTATACCCCGATGGGGTATAATAAAGTCAGGAATTAAATTAAGGGGGAATCAACGTGAACGAAGTTATAGTTTATACAAGCAGTACATGTCCTTACTGTACACTTGCAAAGAATCATCTTACTGAAAAAGGTGTTTCCTATGTTGAGAAAAATGTTTCAACTGACAAGGATGCAAGAAAAGAATTGATGGCAATGGGACACATGGGTGTGCCTGTGGTTGTAATAAACGGTCAGGAAATCGTAGGCTTTGACAAAGAGAAGATCGACTCACTTCTGGATGCATAAGGTTTAACAGGAAAATAAAAAACGCTGAGATGAATTTCATCCCAGCGTTTTATTTTTGATTCAGTTTTTACTCAATTAGTTGTTCAGAGCTTCCATAAGCTTGTTAAGGTCTAGTCCGTGTACCATGGCTGCTTCTTCCAGACTTTCCATCTGGCTTGAAGGACATCCTACACAACCCATGCCGAATCTAAGTAGAATTTCTATAGCTTCAGGCTTTTTCCTAATAAGCTCACCGATAAGCATATCTTTAGTTACTTGCATTGATACTTCCCTCCTTTTAATCCTTAGTAATATAGTAGCATATAAACTCTGATATTGCTACATTTATTTTTGAACTTTTTCTAAGATATTGACAGGCTCTAATGTATCTAATCAAGCTCTCCCATTGTTTGAATATGCTTGAAAGAGGATATATATAACTGAGGAGGGATGCTTATGAAAAACAGGGGTATATTTGCATTGCTTATTAAGATCCTGGTATCTGCGGTTGTTCTTGGAATAGCTGCTTTTTTCACACCAGGATTCTCCATAGCGGGAGGCTTTGGAACCCTTTTTATAGCAGCTGCTGTAGTTGGACTGTTAAGCTGGGCAGCAGTAGAATTTCTAGGAGTCAAGGCTTCGCCCTTTGGAGCGGGATTGACCGGATTTTTGGTAAGTGCGGCTATCCTTTATCTGACCAGATATATAGTTGACGGATTTTCAATTACCTTATTTGGAGCTCTGTTGGGAGCATTGGTGCTGGGGATCGTGGACTTCATAATTCCAGGTAGGAGATTTAAATAATTATTTTAAATTTGACTTGACTACAAAAATATTATATTGTAGAATAAAGAAAGCAATACCGTACAGGGGTATATAAAGAAGGAGGAATATGATGAATATCGAAATTACAAGTACAGCCAAGGATGAGCTGAAGAAAGTACTTGCAAATAAGAAGAACGAAGACAAATTGTTGAGAATCTATATCGCAGGCTATGGTTGAGGCGGTCCTACATTTGGATTGGCTCTGGACGAGCTAAAAGATGAGGACATTGAGGTTAAGGTTGAAGATTTCCATTTTGTAATGGAAGATCTAATCACTGAGAACTTCGGAAGCTTTACTGTTGATTTCAGCGACAACTGGTTAAGACGTGGATTCAGCGTTTATCCAGACGGAGTTGCATCAAGCTGCTAATTTGATTTGAATTCTGGGACAGGCCAATATGGTCTGTCTTTTTTTTGTGTGCCATCAGCCTGGGGATTTCTGGACAAGCTCGAAATGACCCTCCGTCATTCTGAACATCGCAAAGAATCTAATATTTCACTACAACTTTCAACTTTCCACTTTTTACTTCTTACTTCTTTAGATTTCACCTAAAAATGTTACCCATGCCCTGGTTAAATCTATCAATCTTGAATTGTGAATTAGTAAAAATGTGTGTTATAATAAAGGGTAGACAAGAAACAGAAGGGAGTGATGACTATGGATTCCAGTCCTTTACCCGACAGTTGCATAAAGACATTTTGGAGCCATGGTCGGAGCTCTGACCGGTGGTTCCTTCAATAATTCTTAAGGGAGGAATACTATGGATGAACTAAAGACAATTGATGAAATCCTGGAGGAGATTCTGGACTTGATTGAGGAAAAGAAGTATGTCCAGATAAAAAAGACACTACAGGACCTTAACGAGGTAGATATAGCAGATATCCTGGATGAGCTTGACTTGCACAACACCCTGCTTATTTTCAGGATGCTGCCTAAGGATTTGGCGGTTGATGTTTTCGCACATTTTGAGCATGAGAGACAATTGGAAATAATCGAAGCGATAACCGATAAGGAGGTTAAGAATATCGTAGAGGAGCTGTTCTTTGACGATATGATTGACCTTATCGAGGAGATGCCTGCAAACATTGTCAAGAAGGTGCTGAAACACTCCACTGAGGAAGAGAGAAAGCTGATAAATCAGTTCCTTATGTACCCTCAGGAATCAGCAGGAAGCATAATGACAATAGAATATGTGGATCTGAAGAAGCAAATGACCGTTGGGGAAGCCCTCAAGCACATAAAGGAGACAGGGATAACAAAAGAGACTGTGTACACCTGCTATGTCACTGACCAAAACAGAAAGCTGGAAGGGATAGTGTCCCTGAGGCTTCTTGTTGTATCAGACAAGGAAGCTGTCATAGAGGACCTGATGGAGGACGATATAATATACACAAACACCCACGATGACCAGGAATCTGTCGCTGCGCTGTTTAGAAAGTACGGATTTCTTGCAATTCCAGTTGTGGATAATGAAAAGAGACTAACAGGTATAATTACTGTTGATGATATCATGGAAGTAATGGAGCAGGAGGCGACGGAGGACTTCCAGAGGATGGCTGCCATGGCTCCCTCCGAGGAAGCTTATCTTAACACCAAGGTGATGGTGCTGGCAAAGCAAAGGATCCTTTGGCTCCTGATTCTAATGGTTTCAGCCACAATTTCAGGAAACATAATTTCCCGTTATGAGGATATATTAAGCGCAGTTGTTGTACTTACATCCTTTGTTCCGATGCTTATGGACACGGGAGGAAACTCCGGCAGTCAGTCCTCAACACTTATAATCCGTGGACTGGCCACTGGGGAAATCCAGATGAAGGACGCCCCAAAGGTACTCTGGAAGGAGTTTAGGATTGCACTTATGGTTGGTGGTGCCCTTGCAGCGGTTAATTTTCTGAGACTTCTCTTTATTGTAAGAACTGACTATATAATAGGAATTCTTGTATCCCTTACACTCATGTTCACTGTTGTAATAGCAAAGCTTTTGGGAGGGATGCTACCCATAGCCGCAAAAAAGCTTAAGCTGGACCCTGCAATCATGGCAGGACCCCTGATAACTACAATAGCTGATGCATTGAGCCTTATAGTATACTTTTCAATGGCCTCAATCCTATTGGGGATATAGCAAATGGATGATTTAAATCAATGTCAAAGCAAATAATAAAATATAAATTTAGTGATCCAAACCAATAATCTTGGAAACAAGAATCAGAAAAGGAGTGATGATTGTGGACTCGAGTCCTTTACCCGACAGTTTTATTAAGACATTTTGGAGCCATGGTCAGAGCTCTGGCTGGAGGTTCCTCCAATAACCTAAAAAGGAGGAATAATAATGGATGAACTAAAGACAATAGATGAAATGCTTGAGGAGATTCTTCAGCTGATTGAGGATAAGAAATACTTCAGGATCAAGAAGATCCTGGAGGACCTTAACGAGGTGGATATTGCAGAGATACTTGACGAGCTGGATCTGCACAATACCCTACTAATTTTCAGGATGCTTCCAAAGGATTTGGCGGTGGAGGTTTTCGCCCACTTTGAGGCAGAGAGTCAAAGGGAAATAATTGAAGCCATCACCGACAAGGAGGTCAAGAATATAGTTGAGGAGCTGTTCTTTGACGATATGATCGACCTTATTGAGGAGATGCCTGCAAACATAGTAAGCAAGGTACTTAAGCACTCCACAGCTGAGGAGAGAAAGCTGATTAACCAGTTTTTGAAGTATCCACCGGACTCAGCAGGAAGCCTAATGACAATCGAGTATGTGGAGCTGAAGCAATCCATGACCGTCAAGGAGGCCATGGAGCATATCAAGGAGACCGGTCTTGCAAAGGAAACGGTCTATACCTGTTATGTCACAAACAGGAACAGGAAGCTTGAGGGAATAATCTCATTAAGGCTACTGGTGGTGTCCCCTGAGGAGGCAGTTATTGCAGACCTGATGGAGGACGATGTAATATATGTTGAAACCCATGACGACCAGGAAACGGTAGCAACCGTGTTCAGAAGATACGGATTCCTGGCTCTTCCTGTAGTGGATAAGGAGAAAAGACTAACGGGTATAATCACAGTTGATGACATCATGGACGTCATGGAGCAGGAGGCCACAGAGGACTTCCAGAGAATGGCGGCAATGTCACCATCTGATGACCCGTATATGACATCAAGCGTATTCAATCTTGCGAAGCAGAGAATCGTCTGGCTCCTGGTGCTGATGGTTGCAGCAACCATATCAGGACAGATAATCAGCAGCTATGAGGGAATCCTCAGCTCCGCTGTAATCCTTGCATCCTTTATGCCCATGCTTATGAACACCGGAGGTAGCTCCGGAAGCCAGGCTTCAACCCTGGTGATCCGTGGTATGGCAACAGGTGAAATTGAGCTCAGAGATGCGGCCAAGGTCCTTTGGAAGGAGTTCAGGATAAGCATAGTGGTAGGGGTTGCTCTGGCCATAGTAAATTTTGGAAGACTTATGCTAATTACCAGGGCTGGATTTCTGGTATCCCTAACAGTATCCCTAACCCTTGTGGTTACGGTTGTAATCGCAAAGCTGCTTGGAGGACTGGCACCAATGGCTGCAAAGGTATTTAAGCTTGACCCCGCAATAATGGCTGGGCCCCTGATCACTACATTTGTTGATGCAATCAGCTTGATTGTCTATTTTTCAATTGCCACAATGCTTTTAGGAGTCTAGGCAAGATCATAACCTGTCAAGAATAAATATATTAAATATTTTTCAAAAATAAATATAAAGCGTGTAATTGACAAATTAGGGGTATAATAGTATAATAATTCGTTTGCTTGACAATACCTTCCAATTGTGCTATACTACTAATATGATGAGTGTCCCTAACACACTCCTTCTGTCCCCAGAGTTTGGGAGAAAAAAATGGAAGGTGGTTCTCAAACCGTATGAATAGTGTAGCTGAGATCAAAAAAGACCTGGAAGGGTGCATAGGCAAAAAAGTAAGACTCAGAGCAAACAGAGGTAGAAAGAAGACAACAGTGAGAGAGGGAGTACTTGAATCAGCCTACCCAAGCTTATTTGTAGTTAGGATAAGCAATGATTACGATAGCACAAGGACAGTATCCTATACCTATTCCGATGTGCTGACATCAACAGTTGAAGTTACAATCTGCGACGAAGCAGAAAGATTAATAAGTATTTCTTAAGACGACCTACCGGAAGGGAGGCCACTGAAAAAGTAAAAAATATTTGGGAAAAGTCCTTAAGCAAAAAGGACTTTTCTTTTTTTTGTCGAATAAATATAGTATAAGAAAATAACATTGGGAGGTCTTTGCTATGCTTGATTCGCAAATAAAAATGTCTACCAGTCCATATCAGCAGCTTTATGATTTGATAGTTGACGAAAATCATCAGCTTAGAAAGCTACATGACATTATTGATTATTCATTTGTACACGAGGAATTGAGACATACCTATAGTGAAAATATGGATCGTAAAGCCGTAGAACCTATAGTTTTGTTTAAGTATCTGATGCTCA
>Ga0224486_100548_pt1 | contig 10016 bp, 5 predicted proteins | sample TexhydDE_CT_test_FD_172013 | JGI IMG/M metagenome (GOLD analysis project Ga0224486, IMG submission 172013) | Fracking water microbial communities from deep shales in Oklahoma, United States - hydraulically fractured wells DE_CT_test ...
TAAGTCTTTGACTAGGCAAGGGAAAATATCATGGTTGTATACACCATTATTGTTGTTATATTACATTTAATTAACTACCATATATTGCCTTGCAATGGGTTAAAGATTTTTATGCAACGCTAGTGATTGACTACGTTAATTTTACGTACGAGGACAAATCGGCTTTGGAAAAGGAAGCACTGACGAAAGCAGCCCAAAACGCGGTAGAAAGAGCCAAGGCTATTGCTGCAGGACTTGGAGTAAAGGTAGGCTCAGTTATTCGCGTTTCCGGTAATCGCCGTTCGTATGATAGCGGGTACTATATTCTTCGTGAAAGCTCCTCTTATCAAGCTGAAGGGCCAGATGTAAATGGCAATCGAAAAGTTGACCACCTTGACAATCTAAAAGTTGACCACCCCTGTGTCTTTCTCCCCAAGACAGATTTTTAAATTGAATGGGGAGGGAGGTATGGGGGGAGGGGTTCCAGTTGGCCTGTGGGTATTGTAGATATGTAGGTAACCCTACAGGCTTTCAGCGATTAGTTCAGGCTTAAGCCGCCTTTGGCTTTCCCGGAATCGATAGGACTCTCCATTGAACACCAAAACGTGAACGTGATGAGTCAAGCGGTCTAACAGTGCCGTGGTCAAGGTGGCATCCCCAAACACCTCCGTCCAGCGGGAAAATTCAAGGTTGGTAGTGATTAAGACGCTGCCCCGTTCATAGCGGTCAGCGAAGAATTGAAAGAGTAGGTTGCCTCCGGGGCCAAGGCCGAGATAGCCAAGCTCATCCAGGACGACCAGATCAACCTTTTGCCAGGACTTCAGGTAACGAGGCAAGCGGTATTCTTTCTCTGCCTGCAAAAGCTCCTGGACCAGATTAACAGCTGTGATAAAGCGAACGCGGTAGCCGCCTTCGATGGCGGAAAAACCGATGGCAATGGCAATGTGTGATTTACCTGTGCCGGGGTTGCCGATACAGACTAGATTCTCCTTGGCCTTGATGAAGTCTCCTCGGGCCAGATCCAGGACCCTGGCCTTGGGTAGCCCGGGCATGGCCGTGAAGTCAAAGCTATCCAAGGTCTTTAAAGCCGGGAAACGGGCCTGTTTGAGTCTGGAGTTTAGCCGGTGTTGCCGGCGTGATTCCACTTCCTGAGCTAAACAGGCAGCCAGAAAAGCCGTTGGTGATTTGCCCTGCTCCAAAGCTTCGCGAGCGATGGCCTTATAGGACCGTCGTAATCCGGGCATTTTCAGTTCCTTGCAGTAAAGATCGATTAAGGCCTCTTGGGCCTGGGTATCGCCGTTCACGAACCAGCCACCCCCTTCAGCAAACGGTCATACTCTTGGGGGTTGGGGGCAGCCATGTTTGTTAAAGCCAGTTTTTCAGGTACCGGGACGGGCTTGGGTCTCTCCGGCATCGTCAGGTTCAAAAGGATCTGGCGGACACAGGAGGGGTTAAGGCAGTTTTTCTCCAAGGCTTCAGCCAGGGCCTTTTGGACCCAAACGGCACTAAACTCCCGGTGTAGAAGCAAAATCGCCAAGAAGTCCTTATACCAATTAGAGCCGGTGGCCAAAAGTTTCTCCCGTACTTGGGCGTAGACACCCGGGAGCTGCCTGATGACGGTGGCATTAGTCACTGCTCGGGGCTTTTGCACCAGGGCCGAAAGGTAATGCTCCAGTTCCATTACCTTTTCCCCTCGCCCGTAAACCCGCCTGTGTGTGGCCACCAACTTCTCTTTGTCGTAGAGCTCAAGCCTGTCCCAGTAAGCCTCAAGCCTTAAGCTACGGCCTACATATTGGGACGGGACAGAGTAGCTGTTACGGTCAAAGTTAATCAGGCTCAACCGGTTAACCGTCACCAACTGGGTAAGGGAGGCACGGTAAGGTACACTGGGTAAGGGACGTAAGGCCGCCTTCTCCATTAACCAGCGGCCGGATAAACGCTCCTGTTCTCGTTTACACCAACCAAGCAGATACTCATTAAAGGCTTCCCAGGACGGAAACTCAGGCACAGGCACTAAAGCATTGCGGCGTACGTAGCCAACCAGATTCTCGGTGGACCCTTTCTCGTTTCCCCGACCGGGGTTACAAAAGTCACTCTCGAAAAGGTAATGGGCCTTGAGTTTGGAGAAAATCACCTGTTCCTCTCGGACTGGCCCCGACAGGATTCGAACCACAGCTGTCTTTGGGTTATCGTAGACACAGCGGAGGGGAACTCCACCCAGCCATTGGAAGGCCTGACGATGCCCATCTAAAAAGGCCTCCAGCTTTTCAGTCGGATAACCCTGGACAAAGGGCACACCACTGGCCCGCATCCGGAGGCAAAAAAGATGAGCCGTAGTTTGGACGCCGGCAATGACCACTTGAGCTTGACCCCAGTCCACCTGGGCCTGTTCCCCCCAGGCCGCTTCAAGAGGAATAAAGGCTTCTTGAGGTTTCTTCCGAACCTGGGCCACGTAATGCCGAACCGTCGACTCACCTCCGGTGAAGCCATACTCTGTCACCAGGCGGTCATAAATCCGCCGCGCGGTATGACGTTGCTTCTTCGGAGCCTTCTCATCCTCTGCCAGCCAGGAGGCAATGATTTCGCGAAAAGGGCCCAGCACTGGGTGAGGACGAGGTTTGGTCAGGGTGTACTTGGGAATCTCAACGGTGCTCAAGGCCTTACGCACCGTTTGCCTGGCTATTCCCAGGGTCTTACTGATTTTACGAATAGACCACCCTTCTATGAAATGCTTTTTTCGGATATACTCAATATCGACCATCTCGAGCACACTCCTTTCCTCCTGTTCACCAGAGAATTGTCCGTCTCCAGTGTACAGGATAAGATCTCGAGGTGGTCAACTTTTTGCTTAGCACAGGGCTATGAGGTGGTCAACTTTTATATTAGCAAATACACCAGAAAACGTTATTCCTCCAGATAAAATCAAGGTTACTGCCGAGATAGAAGCTGTGCTAGAACTGGTGGATAACTACCCAGACAAATGACATTTACATAAAGAACCAGTATATCGAAAACATGGTTACTATCCTGTTAAAAGAGTGGTCACGACCTCGGTGGGTCTGGAGTAGTAGTCGGACCTAAGAAGGTTTACAAAACTTACCTCGTCCTCGATGGAAACGGGTAGCACCAGTGGAAATGGATTGAGTTGCGAGATGAAAATGGCAAACTCCTAAAAGTCGAAGGGCTGCCGGTTGATGAAGACGGCAACCCGATTGACCTGAAACCGGGCAAGTGACGCATTAAACCGAAATGAGTTCACGCCGCTCGTAAAATTAAGTCCAGCGGCGTGAGTGATGCAGCGGCGCGAAGAAAGTCTCGCGCCGCCCAACACGAGCGGCGTGACGAGAATCAGATGTTTTTTGGCATAGTGAGGTGTTCAAAACTAAAAACCGCCTAGCGAGCATAGGAGTTGATATAAATGATTAGCGATAAAGTCTTGTACCGGGTTAAATATAACTACTTCGGCCTGCGGCCGCCCCTGATGTTGGCCATTGGGGTGGAAGTTCATGATGACTGGGTCGGCTTTCACGATACCAACCGCGGGCACCAATTCTTTGGGAAGCTTGTGAAGGAGACTAAGGACGGTTTTATCTGGCATCGCGTGGAAGACACTTTTGAGGAAGGGCTCAAGGACTTCGGGCTCATAGAGTTTAAGGCTCTTACACTTGAAGAATATAACAAAAAAGTGCGCCCGTATTTAGTAGGACCTGTTCCAGAATTTAATTCTACCGAAGAACTCTATGAATTCTACCAGCGGGAATTCGGGCGTAGGGGTTATCATTATTGAAGCGGTACCAGCCCAACCAATTACGTTCACGCCGCTGGGAGGTCGCATCTGTTAGCGTCAATTTACCACTTCCCTACTCTCTTCTCTTTTACCACGGAAGTAACTGGTTAACGTGGTAACTCTAGAAACGTTCTAGAAAAAGATAGATAAATCTAGAAACCATCTTGATAACTAATCTCGCGCCGCCAGTTTTTTTGAGCGGCGTGAGCATGATTAGTCGGGCCAAAACAGGTCTGCTCGCGCCGCCAGCGGCGTGAAAAAGGTTGCAAAAAGTCCCCTTCTTGGAATAAAATAAAAGCAGCAGCGTTTGCGGGTTTATCCTACGGAGCGAGTAGCCTATGGCGGAGGCTACTCGCTGAACTTTTTGCGGCGTCTTCGAAAGATACCCGTAAATAAGCTCTTACTGTCCATGCTGTAAAAAAATATGCTCGTTCTCACGCCGCCCGACCACCAGAAGCGGCGCGAGAGAATGCTGGTATACTGGGATGTTTCCATACTGCCTTACTGGGATAATTCTTTGCTGTTATGTAAGGATAGTTCCTTGCTTCTTAGTTGGGATACTTCCATGCTGGCATGTAAGGATGGCATTTTACCACTATGCTGATATGATTCTTTGTTGGCTTGCAGGGATGGAGTTTTATCTCCATGCTGGAATAATTCCTTGCTGCCATGTAAGGATGGTGCCTTACCTGCAAGTTGGTAATATGGCTTACCACCATGTTTCCATATCACATGCTGACACGAATACATGCCACTATGGTGATATGAAAGGATGTAAGTAGCGCTATGATTTATCAGGTTGGCGCTATATCTCTATACCGGTGCGGTGGTATAGTGTAGATGCTACAATAAAAGTGCTCCAAATGATCCCTGAAAAGAGAGCCACCCGTCAATCCATGCCGAATGGATGTGATATGAACACAAGGCACATCCAGGAGGCGATAGGAGTTGATCGAAGTGGCTCAAGTAGAGCTTATCACAACGATGTATGAAGAGGAAAGGTTTTCTGAGAGGGCTATTTCCAAAGTATTGGGAGTATCACGCAACACCGTGCGGAAGGTGCTGGAGGATCCTGGCCGCTACCTTCATCCAGCCCGGAGGGGATACAAATTAAACAATGGGAGGCCCTGTAAGGTCCTAACTGAGAAGGTAAAGGCAGGGGTCAAGGAAATACTGGAGGAAGACTCGCGCAAGCCTCGGAAAAAGCGAAGGACATCGCGCCAGGTATTTCTCGAGATATCCAGGGATCCGGAGATCGCTTATACGGGAGCGGAATCAACCCTTCGGCGGTACATCGGGCTACTACGGCCCACGCTGAGCGAGGTACGCATACCATTGGAGTTCTCCCCGGGTGAAGCATCCCAGATTGACTGGACGGAACACGAGATAGTCATCAAAAGTCGTGGGCCAGTAAAGCTTCACATCTTCTGCTTCCGGCTGTGTTACAGCAGAGCCGTTTACGTCGAGGCATTTTTTGCGGACAACCAAGAGTCCTTCTTCGAAGGCCATTGCGGGGCATTCAAGTTTGTAGATGGCGTGCCTTCGCGCGCCATCTACGATAACCTCAAGACCGCCGTTTACGAAGGCAGCGGCAAGAATGCCAATGAGCAAAGGGAATTCACGGCCTTCAGGGTCTATCACGGGTTCAAAGCCGACTTCTGCAACGCGGCCGAGGCTCATGAAAAGGGACAGGTAGAACACGTAGCCAAGCTTGTTAAGCGTGAGTTCCTGACAGGCATTCGAGAAGTCGAATCCCTAGACCAGCTCAACCGAATCCTTAGAGAGCGTTGTGAGGATTACCTGAATCGGAAAGTGCCCGATGGCGATGAAACCGTAGGGGAGAGGCTGACAAGAGAGCAGTCGGTGCTGCGCCCTTTACCAGAGTATCCATGGGAATGTTGCAAGAGGACGGAGGTCAAGGTAAGCCCATCGGCATTGGTCCAATACCAAACCGTTCGCTATTCGGTGCCGTGTCAGTACGTCGGGTGCCGCGTGCTCCTCAAGGCCTATCCCAACACCGTTGAGGTTTGGAACGGGCTGGAAAGGATAGCGGTACACAGGCGGTCGTATGAGAAAGGTCAAGTCTATTGCGAACTAGACCACTACCTCGAAGTGCTGCTAGTGCGTCCTCGAGCGCTCCAGAACGCCAGGGCGTACCGGCAGGCAGGGCTCCCGGCCGTCTTTAGCAAGCTGCTGGAAGCTCTTGTCGAGCGGGATTCTGTCCACGGGCCCAAGGAAATGATCCGGATACTCATGCTCCAAAGGGAGTTCCCTCTTGAAGAGGTTACCGCCGCCATCGCCGATTGCCTTAGGCTGGGGTCTATCAGTTACGACTCAATAAGGCAGGTATTGGTTCAACGAAGTGGGACCATGATTACCCACCAGCCATTGCCTGAGGCGGCGCTTTTGGGGATACCCAGAGTAGCGGTGATGCAGCCCCATCCCAGGAAGTTCGACCTCCTTTTGGGAGGGGGGAGCCAATGACCGAGAAGATGCTGATAGATGCTTACCTCAAGAGATTGCGTTTGCCAGCCATCGCCCAGCATTACGAGGCACTGGCCAGGGATGCTGCTCAGACCAATCAGCCATATGAGACTTATTTGCTCAGCCTGCTTGAGCACGAGCTGAGGCAAAGGGAAGAAAACCGCACCAAAGCACGGCTCAAGCAGGCGAGGTTTCCAGTGCCCAAGACCGTGGAATCGTTCGATTTTGAGGCGATACCCTCATTAAACCGGCATCTGGTTTTAGAGCTTCACCGCTGCGAGTTTATCAAGCGCTGTGAAAACGTGCTCTTTATCGGTAACAGCGGTACGGGCAAGACTCATCTTGCGACCTCTTTAGGGATTACCGCATGTAAGATGGGTTACAACGTCCGGTTCTATGGGGCAGCGCAACTTGTGGCTGAGCTGATTGAGGCCAACGAGCAGAGGCGTCTAAACAGGCTTGAAAAACAGTGGCTGAAATGGAACCTTGTCTTGGTGGACGAGCTTGGGTACATCCCCTTCTCCCCAACTGGGGCGCAACTTTTGTTCCAGTTCCTCTCAGCTCGGTACGAACGTGGGAGCGTGATTATCACCACGAACCTCGAGTTCGCCCATTGGACGGAGGTGTTTGGAGATGAGCGACTAACAACGGCTCTCCTGGACAGGCTCACTCATCGAGCGCACATCCTACCCCTGAATGGGGAGAGCTATCGGTTCAAGGAAAGTCTAAAACGAAGTGCCAGGGCTTCCTAAAAGATCTAACCTAGTCAATACCGATCAAACGGATCACTTTCTCAGGATCAATGGCTCACTTTTTTGAGGATCAAATGGATCATTTTGGTATTGACATTTACAGGTATAGCGACATATCTGCTTAACGGCATATTTGCCTTTGCTTCTATACTAGTGGTATGTTTACATGTCGTTATTTTAGGGTTTGCAAGAAGGGGAATTTTACATTGCAGGAGGATAAACTGTCGGAAAGATAGTATAAACTCCAGAGACGTATCATCAAATTTTGGTCACATTTGGTCACGGACTATGTGGAAATGAGGGCATTGGAAGGAAAAACCAAAAAGTTGTTCTGGCCGGAGAGCCTTATTTTATAAGACTTTACGGAATTAGCGGTATTAGAAAAACCACGTAAAATATGCATTCCAGAACTCGTAATTACAAGTTCACCACCGAAATGCAGGGGGTCATAGTCAAATGGAAGCTAAGAGTTTTTCACCCAGGGACTTCTTGAGGGCACGACGGCCTGAGCAGTTTTCAGACTCTATAAGAGTGGAGACGCCTGCTCTAGATCGCTCCATTTTAGAGTATCACTTGGACACGCTGACCAACCGGAACGAGGCTACCGATTTCGAGAACTTCGCCCGGCGGCTCGCAGAGCGAGAGATCTGCCCAAATCTTCTGCCACACACGGGACCCACAGGTGGCGGCGATAGTAAGGTGGACTCAGAAACATACCCGGTAGCAGATGACCTCTCTCTAGGGTGGTATGTGGGGATAGGTAGGGAGGCTGCCTCCGAGCGGTGGGCGTTTGCATTCAGCGCTAAAAAGGAATGGCGTAGCAAGGTGCGGTCTGACATTGCGAAGGTCGCTGCGACTGAACGCGGGTACCGGAAGGCTTTCTTCATCAGTAATCAGTATATACCCGATAGGGTTCGCGCTGAGGTCGAGGACGAATTACGCAATGAGTATGGCCTTGACGTGCGAATATTGGACCGCACGTGGATCCTTGACAAGGTTTTCAGACACGGACACGAATCCCTTGCTATAGAAACACTTAAGCTCACAACGTCTATACGGAAGGAAGTACAGAAGGGGCCACTTGATACACAGCGGGAGAGAGAGCTTGACGAGCTCGAGAAGCGTATCCAGGATGCCTTGCACCAGCAGCACTATGGTCCTCAACTCGTAGACGATTGCATCCGTGCAGCTATCCTCGCAAGGAGTTTGGAGCGACCAAGCACGGAAATTGACGGGCGGTTCCTCCGGGCCGAGCGCGTCTCCGCTAAGTATGGGACGCTACATCAACGTGTAGAGTGTGCATACCAGAGGGCTTGGACCGCCTTCTGGTGGCACGAGGACTACGATCTATTTACGAAACTGTACAGCGCCGTTGAAGCGCTTGCGAAAGGAAGCCGGAATGCATACGATCTAGAACTCCTTACTAACTTATGGTTTCTACTGCACAGCGCATTTCATAGAAGCGACCTCGACGAAGAGGCTGCCAACTACAAAGAGCGCACGGCCACCCTCATCGCAGAGCTGAAACGACTTCGCGACGAGCAAAGTCGTCCGAGCACGTCGCTCCAAGCTGAAACCCTGCTCCTTTTGGTGCAGCTTGCGTTGCGGATTACCTCGCAGGAGCCGTTGGATAGCGTGCTCCACGAACTTCAAACGGTGGTCCGACGGTGCGAGGGGCTAGTAGGGTATCCATTAGAGCCTCTTGTGGAAATACTCATGGAACTAGGCAACTTCCTCAACGACGTGCCTGCTTACGAGGAGCTATTTGAGACCATCATTGAAGTAGCTGGTTCCCGCAAGGAAGAGGTCTCCGCAGCACGTATGCTACTCAAGCGTGGTGCTCAGCAACTCGCCGCAAACCGACCCTACGACGCGATACGTTCACTCGGCCGCGCGCTCCACCGGCTCTACAAACACGAAAGTCGCCATGACTTAGTTCGCGCGTTATACCTGTGTGGGTGCGCTTACGAACGCGTGGGACTCCTCTGGGCAGCGCGCGGCACTTTGCTTACCGCCGCGTCCGTCGCCACGGATGAATACTGGAGGTACGGCGACGTTACGCTGCCGCAAGCCGCTTGTTATAGACGGCTAAAGTGGCTAGAACTTCAATTGGGTCGCTTACCCCATGCTCTGAGCTGGCACGAAGCGGACGCTCTTGTAAGAAATGCCCTTGCTGCCCAGGGTTATAATTGGGAGCACCTGTCAGAGGGTGAACTGGAGTTCGATGCTGTCCTTGGCCTTTTGCTACTCAAGACTGATTTTTGGGAGCTCAAGCATTTGTCGACCCTCCCTGACGTACTTGATGGGCTGGGACTACACAATTCAGCCGTAGCACTCCGTTACGCGCTTGGGTATGAGGATGAGGTTCCTAAAGAATATCTCGGCGTGGAAGATGAGCATGAGGGCGGGGCCCTCTACGACTTCTTCCTCAGGTGGCGCAACCAACCCGCTGCGGAGGATCTGCCTGCAACTCCCTTATTATATAACAAGAGCAAGATCACATTTAACTCTAGTGTGCTTGGATGCCGGATCACCGTGGAAAGCGAGAACACCTCGCCTTGCGTTGAACTAGCAGAGTCAACGCTTGCCGCACTCGAGAGTCTGCTCTCTACCGGCCCCGTCGAGCGAGTAGTGGCACGCGAGCCGATCCTCACGATTGCTATAAGGAGATCCGACTTCGCCGAGAATCCATTCAGATTCGAGATGCGGGATCACGAGGGCAGACCCCACTTAGAGATTACTTGCAGTACGTTCGACCCCCATAATCTCTCGCTCGAAGAGCAGGCACAGGTTAAAGATAAACTCTTTAATCTCCTTGCCAACGTTATTGCTAGAGTAGTGATGTTCGAGAACCCTGAACAAACAATGGAGAAGATGTTCAAAGAAGAACTCGCGCTTGAGCGTTCAATCAACTTTACAGGCAGTTTTGTTGTCCTAAGTAACGTTCTCGGGCACAATCCGAAAACTAGCATTTCAAACTGGTTTGATTTACAGGCAAGAGAATACACCCTAAG
>Ga0224486_100549_pt1 | contig 10006 bp, 5 predicted proteins | sample TexhydDE_CT_test_FD_172013 | JGI IMG/M metagenome (GOLD analysis project Ga0224486, IMG submission 172013) | Fracking water microbial communities from deep shales in Oklahoma, United States - hydraulically fractured wells DE_CT_test ...
ATACTATACCCCATGAAAAGGGTGGACTGGGATCCGGAAGGAGAGCGCAACCCGCAAAACAGGGGTAAGAGTAAATTTGTACGTATCACCTGGGATGAAGCTGCTGAATTAATTGCTAAGGAATTGAAGCGAGTGTGCGAAAAATACGGCCCGACCTCGGTTTTGGTACAGGGGGACGGCCACGGCGAGACTAAGACCATTCATGGTCCTCACGGCTGTCAGATTCGCTTGATGGAGCTTCTCGGCGGTTACACCATCCAGGCACGCCAGCCCGACAGCTGGGAAGGCTGGTACTGGGGCGCCAAGCATGTCTGGGGACAGGATCCAGTAGGCCAGGGTAGGCAGGCCAATCTAATTAAGGATATTTCGGAAAACACTCAAATGATCCTGTTCTGGGGTTGCGACCCAGAGACGACACCGCTAGCATGGGGCGGGCTGCAGGCTAGCCGTTTGTGCTTCTGGTTTACCGAACTAGGCATAAAATCCGTATACATCTGTCCCGACCTTAATTATGGTGCAGCAGTTCATGCGGATAAATGGATACCTGTAAGACCCAACACGGACGCGGCATTACAGCTCGCTATTGCCTATACATGGATTACGGAAGACACTTATGATAAAGATTATGTCGCCACTCATACTCACGGTTTTGAGGAATTTAAGAAGTATGTTCTAGGCGAAGAAGACGGCGTTCCCAAGACACCAAAGTGGGCCGAAGATATCTGCGGTGTTCCTGCCCGGGTTATTAAGGCTTTAGCCAGGAAATGGGCTCGGGAAGCAACCAGCATTGCCCACAATAACGGCGGCTCTTACATCAGGTCCTGCTATGCCCACGAGCCGGGACGTCTGGAAGTAATCCTTTTGGGCATGCAGGGCTTAGGAAAACCCGGTCAGGGACAGCTCAAGCTCTTTGAGTGGCAGCTTTTCAGCTTGCATGACCAGAACCCAATGCCCCGAAGAGAAATAATACCCAGCCCGGAAGGGGCCTACCAGGGATTTACATTTCCAGTGCCAAAGCAGTTTATCCCTAAAACTCTCATCCCGAAAGCAATTTTGAGCGACGAACCCATTACCTGGTACGGGATAACATATGCAGGAATTCCCAAGGAGGATCAGTTCGTACAGTATAAATATCCTGCTGAGGGATGTTCGGAAATTCACATGATATGGAGCGACAGCCCATGCTGGTCCACTTGTTGGAATGGTGGAAACATGTGGATTGAGGCTCTACGCAGTCCTAAAATTGAGTGCGTTGTCATGCAGCATCCGTGGATGGAAAATGACTGCCTGTTTGCCGACATAATCCTGCCTATCAACACAAAGTTTGAGGAAGAAGACTTTGGGGTTGATGTTTTAGGTGACAGCTTCAATGTAGTCCTTTACGAAGGGCAGTGCATTGAACCTCTGGGAGAATCAAAGAGCGACTATGAAGCAGTAGCGGAAGTAGCAAAGAAACTTGGCCTCTACGAAGAATACACTAGAGGTAAGAGTATTGAGGACTTAATTAAGGACGGTTACGAACAATCCGGGATAAAAGACAGGATAAGCTATGAAGAATTTCGGGAGAAAGAATACTTTGTAATACCTACGGCTGAGGACTGGGAGAATGACGAACCCGGTTTCAGCCCGTTCTATAAGGATCCAGAGAACAATCCTCTGGATACACCGACCGGAAAGCTTGAATTCTATTCCGTAGGTCTGGCTGAAAACTTCCCGGATGATAAAGAACGTCCGCCGGTGCCTCATTGGATACCTTACGGCGAAACTCATCAAGAAAGCCTTTTGCATCCACGTTCCCAAAAGTATCCATTTCTTATAGTTTCCAATCATCCTCGCTGGCGGTGTCATGCTCAGCTGGATGATATACCATGGTTCCGTGAGATTCCTACTTGTAAAGTTAAAGGGCCGGATGGATATTTATACGAACCGGTCTGGATTAATCCAGTAGATGCAAAGGCATTGGGAATCAAAAGCGGTGATGTAGTTAAGATATATAACGATCGCGGATGGGTACTTGGTGGGGCATATGTTACCGAACGTATAATGCCGGGGGTAGTTTATCAAGATCATGGTGCAAGACTAGATCCGATAATACCTGGTGAAGCCGACCGTGGTGGAGCTAACAATCTTATCTGCCCTACCAACACGACATCAAAGAATTGTGCAGGGGAAGTCACGAGCGGGTATCTTGTAGGCGTAGAAAAAGTGGATATTGAGGAAATGAAAAAGCAATACCCTGAGGCGTTTAACAGGCCTTACGATCCTTATTATGGAGTTCGTTTCGAGGCCTGGATTACGGAGGTGAAAAACTAATGAAAGTATTTGTTATTGATGTTGCTAAATGTAATGGCTGTTATAACTGCCAGCTGGTCTGCAAAGACGAACATGTTGACAACGACTGGTCACCCTATGCCAAACCCCAACCAGATACAGGTCACTTCTGGATGAAGTTAGTTGATATAGAACATGGCAGTGTTCCAAAGGTAAAAATCGAATATCAGGCAAGACCTTGTATGCATTGCGATAATGCAAAATGTATTGAGGTTGCCGGGGATGGGTCAGTATATAAGAGGAACGACGGGTTGGTCATTATAGACCCCGAAAAGGCTACAGGTCGCAAGGATCTTGTCGATTCTTGTCCCTATGGCGCTATTTACTGGAATGACAAATTAAATTTACCACAGAAATGTACCGGATGCGCGCATCTGGTTGACGCAGGCGAAGTTCCCCGCTGCGTTGAAGCATGTGCTACAGAGGCGATAAAATTTGGCGAGGAAGAAGAATTAAAGGAATTAATCTCCCGGGCTGAGGTGTTACAGCCTGAACTCGGTCTGAAACCCAGGGTATATTACCTAAACCTCCCTAAGTTCTTTGTAGCGGGAGAGGTTTACGATCCGGATATCGATGAAGTCCTGGAAGGGGCGCAGGTAACCCTCATTAACAACGAGACCGGCCAAAGCTGGACAGAGACAACTGACGATTTCGGTGATTTTTGGATCAGACGCCTTAACAGTGGCTGTTATACACTAAAAATTGAAAAGAACGGTTATCAACCTTATCAAGTTCAAGACCTGAAAGTAGATAAAAGCATCAATATTGGTAGTATTGCGCTGAAACGGGAATGATGTAATATCAGGTGTTTGACGTTTTCATGTGCGTTTGCTAGTTAGGGGAGTCAAGATAAAACTCCCCTTTTTAAATACCCATTCATTCTTGCCGTCACAGTCTTTTTGAAAGTGGTAGAGTAGAGGCGTGCTTTGTGGCATACTTCTGCTCTACCACCTTATTTCACCTGAGTCTAAATTTAATCTAAGGACTTGTACTGCGCTTTCGGAATACTATGTCGAGTAATCTAGTTTGTATTGCTTAAGTTTTCTATACAGAGTGGATTTACCAAGTCCAAGTAGTTTCGCCGCTTTAGGGATGTTGTTGCCAGTAGAAGCCATGGCGTTTTGAATGACTATCCTTTCAGCTTCCTCCAATGAGGTTACCCCGGCTATGCTGCAAATACCTGTACTTTTTAGGGTGGTTCCCCTCACTACTTCGTTAGGCAGGTGCTGGACGTCTATAAGGCCGTCCTGGGACATGTTGACGGCATAAATCATAGCATTCTCCAGCTGTCTGACGTTACCGGGCCATTCATACTCTAAAATTATTTTTTTTGCAGCCGGGCTTATAGTTGGCAATACATGTCCTGTCTTTTTACAGTAGTATTCTATAAAATGCTGGCACAACAGCAAGATATCTTCCTGGCGCTGTCGCAGGGGCGGTATTTCTAGCTTGAGAACCGCCAGCCGGAAGTACAGGTCGAGACGAAACTGATTTTCTTGCACCATCTGGTAAAGATTTTTGTTAGTTGCAGCTATAACGCGGAAGTCAACAGGAATATACTTCCTGCCTCCCAGCCGCATGACGCGCTTGTCCTCTAAAACCCTAAGCAGCGTTGCCTGGGTTTCAATGGGCATATCGCCTATTTCGTCAAGGAAAAGCGTCCCTTTGTGAGCCAGCTCAATTTTGCCTGGTCTTCCATTGCGTTCGGCACCCGTAAAGGTTCCGCCTTCATAGCCAAAGAGCTCGCTTTCAATGAGGTTTCTGGGAATCGCAGAACAGTTCAAAGCAACGAAAGGACCTTCGGGCCGGTATTGATTGTGAATAGCCTGGGCAAATAGCTCCTTTCCGGTGCCGCTCTCTCCTATTAATAAAACATTTTCGCCGGCTTCGGCGAACTTACGGGCCAAGTCTTTTGCATGGTTTATGCAGGCGCTGTTGCCAATAATATCATCAAAGTGATACTTGGCCACTGCACCAGTTCGCACATTAACAAGGTTATTGATTTTTTCAGACAGGTTGACACGGATGATGGCACCTTCTATGCGTTTTTCTTTCTGGCCTGGTATAAATTGTATGCTAAATACGCAGTGGCGTTCCTTTTTGCAATTGCGAATAGTTGCTTCCAGGTAATTAACAGGTTTCTGGCTTGTTAATACCTGCATTACCCTGTCGTCCACAAAGTCCCTTATGTTTCTGCCTTCAACTTTGCCGCCGTTTGGATTAAGTATTAGAGCTGCTTCCTGGTTAGCCTTAATAATCTTATTTTCACAATCGACAGCTATGATTCCAGCATCAATGCATGCGAGAATTGTTTCTAATGTATTATTCATAACCAAGAGCCTATGGTTTTTTTCTTTGAGTTTGAGGTGGTTTTCAATAGCTACCGCCAGGGAGGCAACCCAGCCCAGGGTATGCGACTGTAAATTTTTCAGGTCTTTTTCCCACGGCCGTTCCCCCAGAGCCTGTACCAGTACCAGGGTGCCAATAAGGTCGCCTTTTTCATCCATGATAGGAGCGGCTGAACTGATGTTGTCTTCAAGGGCAATACAGTAATTTTCGGGACCCATTAACTGGACCGGACATTTTAAAATCATACTGAGCCCGTGGGCTAAAGTTCCTGAGGTCTCTTCGTTCCAGATCGCCCCTACCACCGCATTTATTGACTTAAAATAGGAGATTTCGTTAGCATCTCCTTCAAGGTAAAGAATAGTACCGTTGGCGCTATGGAGGCTTAAAATGTAGCCGGAAGTCTTGAGCAGGTGCTTAAATGCGTTTATAAGGGTTTTGGTGGTTGAAATTAACAGGCTGTTTTCTTCAAGTATAGCCTCCAGTTTATCCTTAGGCATATTATGCCCGATTTTTGTGGCAAAAGGATCAATGTTGTTTTCGCGTGACCTTAACCAGGAAGCAGCAACCTCCGGGCTTAAACAAGAAAAAGTCCGTGGATCTTCATTGTGGTATAGAAAACGTTGTTTACAATGCTGAATTTCTTGCCAGCGCCGCTGGAATAAGGTATAGTCAAAAGGATTTGCCATAAATTCGGTCCGGTTATCGTTACAGGCTACATCAGGCCTGATAACTTCCATACCAACCCTCCTAGTAAACAGAAAACCTACATCCTGGCAGGATTTTAGGCCGAGAAAAAATGCAACGTTCTGTTTAAGTAATTCGAGGTTCAGACCTTTTCGGCTGACTAAAAGGTCATATTATTAAGTCACCCCTTTTGAGAATGTTTTCCCGAGCTATACCTGATTGGTACATGCATGACTGTTGCAACCTACTCAAGAAGACAATTTTTGGATAACCATGTGATTTCTATCACTATTATACACCATAGAAATGGTAAAGTTATACTAATATCATGATGATATTGCGGTTGGCAATATTGATTAAAAGTTTGTTGTCTCTTTTTTGAGAATGCCCCGTGTCAAAAAGGGAAAAATACCCGCCACTATTTTTTGGGTTAAGCACTTGAGCTACCTTGATTAATATAGTGCCAGAGCGATATCCGGAGATTAAATCTAGGAATTATTTTAAACCCCGTTGCTGGCACGATTTTTGCTAGTTAGATTTTATGAAGGCAGTCCTCTGGAAGTAAATATAGACGTAACGGGTATATAAGTTGGTCTCAAACTGCCGGGGCTTAAAAGTAGCCTTACTCGAAGAAGCAATGATTAAAAAGTATTGCTTTGAATTATATGCTTATAATTAATCATCGCATATACAAATCAGATTATCAAGAACCTTTTTTGTTCGGTTGGGAGGGAAGAAGGCTGGCACAAACAACCTGTTTAAACTGCAGGAAGGTTGTACCACTTGATACCCTATTTTACCTGAAGGATAAGTAGTTCGAGCGGAGGTAAAAAAATGGCTGGTACTACTGAAGTGAAGAAGGCAGCGTGCTATTTCTGCCATATGAACTGTGGCATGCTGGTGCACGTTGAAGACGGTGTCGTTAAAAAAGTTACAGGTGATCCTGAGCATCCCTTTAACCAGGGAGCCCAGTGTCCCCGGGGTGCTTCGGCTATGGATCACCTCAACCACATCAACCGGGTAAACTATCCCCTTAAACGTGTCGGGGAACGGGGATCTGGTAATTTTAAGCGTGTCAGTTGGGAGGAAGCCCTGGAAGATATTGCCGCCCGGCTAAAAAAATACAAAGCGGAATATGGGGCCGAAAGCATTGCCACTGCCGGGGGCACCAACCGGACTGATGACTGGGCCCGACGTCGCTTTTTCAACCTATTAGGGAGCCCCAATGTGGTTCACACCTCCCCTGTTTGCTGGATACCCAATTTTTTAGTAGAAACGGCCATTTACGGTTGGAGCGCCTTTGATCCGGAGATTATGGGCAGCCGCTGTGTCGTTGTCTGGGGCCATAATCCCGGCGCCTCATATTTACCGGAAATGCGGGGGCTTTTAGAGGCCCGGGAAAAGAACGGTACCAAAATCATTGTCATTGACCCGCGTTGCAGCGAGACGGCGGCCCGGGCTGACCTGTGGTTACCCATCCGCCCGGGGAGCGACTGCGCCCTGGCCCTGGCCTGGCTCAACGTCATTATCAATGAAGAGCTCTACGACGCCGATTTCGTCGAGAATTGGACGGTGGGCTTTGAGGAACTGCGGGAAAGGGTGCAGGAGTATACCCCGGAGTGGGCGGAAGCAAAGACCTGGGTTCCGGCCGAAAAGATAGCCCTGGCAGCCAGGATTTATGCCACCTCGAGGCCGGCTTGTATCCAGTGGGGCGTAGCTACGGACCAGCTCGGCCGGGCTACCAGTGCCGTTGCCCAGGCACGGGCCGTATTAAGGGCCATTTGCGGTAACCTCGACGTTCCCGGCGGCGATGTCATGCCCGGGCCCCATCCCACATTTATTACTGACGTCGAGATGGAGCTCAACGAATTGCTGCCCGAGGAGCAGCGGGCAAAGCAACTGGGCGCGGACAGGTTTAAACTCAGCACCTGGCCGGGTTACAAGCTTCTAAATGAACAGTTAGAACGCGTCTGGGGAAAGGGGCTGCCGGCCGAATGGATGTGCGAAGCCAGCCCTCCGGTACTGTGGCGAGCAATACTTACCGGCAAACCATATCCGGTCAAAGCCCTGATCGTCCTGGCCGATAACCCCCTTAGCTCCTATGCCAACTCCAGGCTGGTATATGAAGCCCTCAACAAGCTGGACCTGCTGGTGGTCATGGACTACTGGCTTACGCCCACAGCCGCGCTGGCCGACTATGTCTTGCCGGCGGCTTCCTGGCTGGAACGGCCGGTATTGACGACAACCTATGGTGTTTCTGACTGGCTTATCGCCTCCGAAAGGGCTGTGCAGCCTTTATATGAGCGGAAAACCGACTACGACTTCTGGCGCGCCCTGGGTATCAAGATGGGCCAGGAGGAATACTGGCCGTGGCAGACCAACGAAGAGGCGTTCCAATACCGCCTGGAACCCCTGGGTTACGGCCTGGAAACCTACGGGGATTTTGTCCAGGGGGTACGTTTCGACTTTGCCCCGCGTGAGTACTACAAGTACCTGGAAAAAGGCTTTGCCACGCCCTCCGGAAAGGTAGAGCTGAAAAGTTCAATACTGGAAACCCTGGGCTATGACCCGCTGCCCCATTACGTCGAACCGCCGTTCAGCCCGGAAGCTACGCCGGAGCTGGCCCGGGATTATCCCCTTATACTCATCGCAGGCGGAGGCTTCATGCCCTTTTACCATTCCGAGCACCGCCAGATAACGCGCCTGCGTCTGTTGCATCCGGAACCGAGGGTGGCCATTAACCCTGAACTGGCCCAAAAGCTTACTATTAAAGAAGGCGACTGGGTGTGGATTGAAACCCCAAAAGGTAAAGTAAAGCAGCGGGCTAAACTCACCACCGCCGTACCACCCGGGGTAGTCCAGGCGGAAAGGGGATGGTGGTATCCGGAAAAAGGGGCAAAAGACCTGTTTGGCGTCTGGGAATCCAATATTAATGCCTGCCTGGATGACGACCCGGATACCTGCGATCCAGCCTGCGGTAGCTGGTGCACCAGGTCGGTTTTATGTAGGATTGCTAAAGTGGAAGGGTGAGAATTATGCACTGGGGAATGGTTATTGACTTACGCAGGTGCATCGGTTGCCATGCCTGCACCGTTGCTTGCCAGATTGAAAATAACCTACCGCTAAACGAACGCTGGAATAAAGTGTTCACCGTAGGGCCGGAAGGGGAATTTCCCAACGTGACCTCATACCATCTGCCGCGGCCGTGTATGCACTGCCAGGATGCACCCTGTGTCGACGGCTGTCCTACCGGGGCCAGCCAGAGACGGCCCGACGGGATTATCGTTGTAGACGGCGAGCGTTGCATTGGCTGCAAGTTTTGCATGCTGGTATGCCCCTATGGTGTACGACAGTTCGAGGCGGGAAAGGGCATCGTCCAAAAGTGCCACCTGTGCTATGAACGGCTGGAACAGGGAGAAATGCCCCGCTGTGTGGAAACGTGCCAGCTGAAAGCCCGCCATGTCGGTGATCTAGACGACCCCAGGAGCGAAGTGGCGGAGCTTATCCACCGGGCCAATGCCCGCCCCCTGTACCCCCATCTGGGGACTAAACCAGCAGTGTATTATATATTTCCCTAGGAGGTAGCGATTATGGAGGACAAACAGGCAATTTGGGGTGGGCTGGCTGCCGGTTACTTCTTTTGCGCCGCCTTCGGGGCCATGGTTTTTGCCGTCATCGCTTTCCTGGATATTATAACCTCGCCCCTTGCTGGTGAAGTAAGTGGCCCCGGCAGTTTCCTGGGCCTGGCTGCTGTCGGCTTGGGCGGCCTGTTGTTACTTGCGGAATTGGGTAACAAAAAGCGCTTTCTATTAGTATTCAGCCGTATGCAGTCAATTATGACCAAAGGGGCCATATTTTTAGCCTGCTTCATAGTTGTGGCAGCGATATATACCAGCTTTTGGTTTGATATCTTTCCCTGGGCCGGAGAAAATGTTGGGCGGCGGATTATAGGCGTCCTGGGCATAATCTTCGCCGTGGCCCTGGCAATCTACCCGGGTCTAGAGCTAGGCGAAGCCCGGGGCCGCTCCTTCTGGAACGGCAGCGCCCTGGTGCCCCTGTGGCTAGCGGCAGCCCTTACTTCCGGTTTGGCTGGCGTAATCCTGGTGGCGGCGGTGAACGGAGTGTCACCGGCACCAACTATTGCTGTACTGGATAAAATCCTTCTGGCCTTGATCATCACCCAGATAATCTTAATCGCGACTTATATCCTGGGGATGCGCCGCGCGGCCCTTGAGGAAGCCCGCCGGTCGGCGGCAATGCTCCTCACCGGCAAGTTGAAAAATATTTTCTGGTGGGGGATTGTTGTCTGTGGGCACCTCATCCCTTGCCTCCTTTATTTCGGGGGCAGCGGTGCCGGTATCTTGGCCATAAAATCATTGTTTGTTTTGGCAGGAGAAGCCTGCCTGCGAGTTGCATTTCTCCAGGCCGGCGTCCGGGTAAGCCTTCCGGGTGAAGATAACGAGTGGTATCAGGAAGAGGAAATAGCCATCCTGGCCGCACGCCTGGAGCAGACATGGCAGGAAAGGGCGGCCTGGCTCAATGGCAAATAATTTGCGGGCCCGGGCGGAAGTGACCCTGGCCAGGCCCGAAGACGGCCCGGAGCTACAGGCATTATTGCAGGACTGGGGGATGGACTTGGCCG
>Ga0224486_100550_pt1 | contig 9987 bp, 8 predicted proteins | sample TexhydDE_CT_test_FD_172013 | JGI IMG/M metagenome (GOLD analysis project Ga0224486, IMG submission 172013) | Fracking water microbial communities from deep shales in Oklahoma, United States - hydraulically fractured wells DE_CT_test ...
TTTCCCATAGCGCTTCCCGTTCGGCTTTGGTCATAAGAAAAAATCCTCCTCATCGAGCTTATTTTCTGAGGAAGATTATCCCTTAAACTTGGGTATTATGCCAAGGTGGGTTGTATTTGACGCTTACGATCGTTTCCTCCGGAGGATTTACTGCGGATGCAGAGGTAGAAATTCGCAGGTCAGCTCGCCACATTGAGAAAATGGACTTAAATGATTTTATTGGACTCTGGGAGGAATATTACGATAAGATGCACGAAGAGGATAAGATTTACCTGCCATTGCGGCGCGTCTCTTTTTTGGCCCCGCCGAAGGAGTGATGTGAAATTATGGGAATTTACCGGGTTCTTTATTTTCTACGGGATTGCCCTGTCCAATGGCATTTGAAAATTTCTGATGATATTGCACTGATCCCCTTAGGCGAACTTGGGCGATTGCACGAAGCTGAATTTATTTCGGAATTTTGTAATAAGAACAATTTCCCTGATATAGATGTTATGGCTTTTAAAGATCATCCAATGTGTAGAACCCCAGTTGTGGGGCTGTTAATTGATAACATTAAAGCGCAGTCTTTAGAAGAAGTTGAAAACGTAATTGAGACTAAAAAGCAAAACATAATTGCAATTATTTCATACTACTGGAAACAAGTGGCAATTCCTTTTGGTGTTTTAGTATTTAATATGAATGATGGTAGGATGGCTTGGCGACTAATTGAAAATAACCTGCGTCGAATTATAAACATACCCTTTGATAACCCATCGGTTATGTTTAAGGTTATTCTTGACAACATGACAGATAATCATGCTTTAAGGCATTGGTTTTTTATGTTTTTCGAAGGAATAAGAGAGCAAAATTTTGATTATAAGTGGTTTAAGTACATGTCACTTCTTGAAGTCATATCCAAATATTTACACCGACGCGGTTTGGCTCCAAAAGATACCAAACAGGGAATAAGAAAACTTTATTCCCTAATAAATCTGGCTACTCCGCAAAAACGTGGTGCATACGATGGGATTGATGTAGCTTATAAGCATCGCCATTGTTCTGCACACTTCGGTGGCTGTATTCCGGGACAAAATCATGATTGTGAAAGTTGGTGCCAGGATTGGCTTCCAGATATTGAATCTCTTTTAGAGCATATAGAGAGCGATATCTGGTTTATTCTCAGGCATGCGAAAGCATTTTTAAAATAAAAAGGTGATTGGTTATGCCGAAGAAAAAAGTAAAACAAAATGAGCAAGAAATTGACCAGTATGTTCATCCCGATAAAAAGAGAGTCAATAACCCCCCGGTTGGTTTAGTTACCCCGGAAACAGACAAAGATGCCCCCAAAAGGAAGTATCAGTACGACCCTCACCTTGACCCCCAACTGGTCTGGGCAGGAAAAGCGGAACGCTCCAGTTTTGAGGTTGATACGGTATCCCTCCACGTCCACGAACGGATTGACCCGCTGACCATTATCAGCCACGTCTGCAAGCCGAAATACCAGCAGGAAGGTTACCAGCAATTAAGTTTATTCGAGAAACCGGAGAATTACCTGCCCTTGCGGGAGGCCATTGACTTCTATAAACACGAACAGGATTGGACAAATCGTTTAATAGCTGGGGATTCCCTGCTGGTAATGAATTCTCTTCTGGAAAAAGAGGGTATGGCGGGCAAAGTGCAAATGGTTTACATCGACCCGCCCTATGGAGTTAAGTATGGCTCCAACTTTCAGCCCTTTGTAAACAAGCGGGACGTGAAGGACGGCAAAGATGAAGATTTGACTGCCGAACCGGAGATGATCCGGGCTTTTCGGGATACCTGGGAATTGGGGATTCACTCCTATCTGAGTTATTTGCGCGACCGTTTGCTATTAGTAAAAGAGTTACTTAATGAAAGCGGGAGCTGCTTTGTACAGATTGGTAATGAGAACGTTCATTTAGTCAGGTGTTTGATGGATGAAGTGTTTGGAAAAGAAAATTTTATAAGTGAAATTATATTTTTAAAAACGTCTTCCCAAACAAGTAAACTTCTGCCCCCGACCAATGATTACATAATATGGTATGCTAAAGATATCAAAAGTGTAAAGTATCATCAACTTTTTAAAGAGCGCGAACAAGACTACCTTGATGCAGCATATAACTACTTAGAATTGGATGATGGAAAGGTACTAAAGTTAAGTAAAGAACAACTTCGCGACGATAAACTTATAAGCCAAGGTAGGAGATTTCGTATAGATAATCTTACATCACAGTCTGGGCCTGGAGATGTTCCAGAAACTCGCTTTTCTTGGCATGGGAAAATATATAGATTGAAATCTGGTTCATGGAAAACATCTATCGAAGGACTAAAAAGGCTTGCCGAAGCAAATAGAATATGGTTTCTGGAAAATACTATGTACTATAAGAGGTATATTGATGATTTTCCTATTCAGCCTATAAACAACATTTGGGATGATACAACAATAAGTGGGTACACTTCAGATAAAATATATGTTGTTCAAACTCTGCCAAAGGTTATCGAACGCTGCCTCCTCATGACCACCGACCCCGGTGACCTGGTTTTCGACCCTACCTGCGGCAGCGGTACCACTGCCTACGTTGCGGAGCAGTGGGGGAGGCGCTGGATAACCTGCGATACTTCCCGCGTAGCCATCGCCCTGGCCAAACAGCGCCTGATGACCGCCGTATTCGACTACTATGAGCTGGCCCATCCGGAAGAAGGGGTAAGCGGGGGGTTTAAATACAAAAAGGTTCCCCACATCACCTTAAAATCTATCGCTAACAACGAACCGCCCAAAGAGGAAACACTTTACGACCAGCCTTTTGTCAATTCCAAAAAGAAGCGCGTCACCGGCCCTTTTACCGTGGAGGCCGTGCCTGCTCCGGTTGTAAAATCCCTCGCTGAAGTGGAGCAGGAAATGGGTGCTGCCGATTCCTCAATTGCCCGTTCCGGCGAAACCCTGCGCCAACAGCAATGGCGCGACGAATTACTGAAAACCGGCATTCGGGGAAAAGGCGGCCAAAAAATAGAATTCTCTCGTCTTGAACCTCTTCCTGGAACTCGCTGGCTCCACGCCGATGGCGAAACCAAAGAGGACACCCCTAAGCGCGTCGTTGTTTCCTTTGGTCCCGAATACGCTCCTTTAGAGCAGCGGCAGGTAGAACTGGCCATTGAAGAGGCGCAGAAACTGGTTCCCAAGCCGAAGCTCGTCGTTTTTGCAGCCTTTCAATTCGACCCGGAAGCAGCCAAAGATATAGATGAACTTGTCTGGCCCGGGGTGATTGTTCTCAAGGTTCAGATGAACGCTGACCTGCTCACGGAAGACCTGAAAAAGAAGAGGGCGAGCAATCAGTCTTTCTGGCTAATTGGTCAGCCGGACGTAGTTTTGCGTAAAAACGAAGCTGGCAAGTACGTGGTAGAAGTCCTGGGCTTCGACTACTACAACACCAGGACGGGAGAAGTGGAATCCGGGGACACATCAAAAATAGCCATGTGGATGCTGGACACCGACTATGATGGCCGCAGTCTCTTTCCCGACCAGGTATTCTTTCCGCTGGCCGGGGAAAACGGCGGCTGGAGAAAGCTGACAAAGGCCCTCAAGGCGCAAATTGACGAAGAGCTGATAGGGAGGTACCACGGTACAGTGTCTTTGCCATTTGAACCCGGGGAAAACAAGCGGGTAGCGGTGAAGATCATTGACGACCGGGGCATTGAATCCCTGCGCATCCTGGAGGTGGAATAGTGGCGGGAATCGACCGTTTGATCATCAACAGTCCGTACGAGAAGCCCTCCAGGTACTGGAGTTTCGACCGGGAAAAAAGGGAATTTGTGCTCAAAGAGGGAAGGCGACCGGCCGGGTACGTGGTCGCTTCAGGCACCCACAAGTCTTTTGACGATCCGGGCATTTTTATTGAACTCCCCCTAGTGAATCAGATACGGAAAAGAGTGGACACCTGGCGTGAAAGCGGCTATCCGGGTGTAACCGGAATAACGAAAAAGCTGTTGGAGCACTGGCAGGACCCCGAAGAGCGCCACTACCGCCGCTTTTTCTTCTGCCAGCTGGAAGCAATCGAAACCTTGATCTGGCTTGTCGAGGCCCCTGCCAGCGAAAAGGTGGGAATCGAAATCCCTTCTGACGGCGGCGAGTTCCGCCGCTTCTGCTCCAAGTTGGCCACCGGTGCAGGGAAAACCATTGTCATAGCCATGCTCATCGCCTGGCAGGTGTTAAACAAAGTAACCTATCCGAAAGATACACGATTTTCAAAAAACGTTTTGGTCGTTGCACCAGGTTTAACAGTAAAGAAAAGGCTTCAAGTTTTGTACCCTTCGGCGAAAAATAACTATTACCGGGAATTTAACATAGTTCCCTCTTCCCTCTTTGAAAAGTTTCGCCTGGGAAGGGTTTTGGTCGTCAACTGGCACGTTTTTAAGCCGCCGGATGAAAATTCCGGTCCCAGAGTGGTCAAAAAAGGCCCTATAAGCGACGAAGCTTTTGTCCGGAAAGTTTTGGGAAACATGGCGGACGCCCACAACATCGTCGTTATCAACGACGAAGCACATCACGCCTGGCGGGTACCGGCGGAGTCAAAAGTAAAAGGGGTCAAGAAAGAAGAGATCGAAGAAGCCACCATCTGGGTGGGCGGCCTTGACCGGATTCACCGGAAAAGGGGCATCCTTTACTGTTTCGATTTTTCCGCCACGCCCTTTGCCCCTTCCGGCAAAAAAGCTTACGAAGAGGCCCTTTTTGGCTGGATCGTATCCGATTTCAGTTTAAACGACGCCATCGAATCCGGCCTGGTGAAAACCCCGCGCGTTGTCGTCAGGGATGACGGAGGGCTCACCAAAGACTACAAATCGCGCTTTTATCATATCTACATGGATGGAGAAGTAAAAGATGACCTTAACCGCAAGGCAAAACCGGAAGAACCGCTGCCCGATCTGGTTCTTAAAGCTTACTATTTTCTTGGAAAGGACTGGCTGGAGACTCGTAACCTTTGGGAAAAACAGGGCCTACCGACTCCTCCAGTAATGATTACAGTCTGCAACAGAACCGAAACTGCCGCCCGCATCGAATACGCTTTCAACCACGGTAAAATCAAAATCGACGAATTAAAAGACCCAGAAAGAACCCTGCGTATCGATTCAAAGGTTCTGGAAGCAGCGGAAAGCAGAGTAAACGGAGAGGATATTGAAACGGAGGAAGAATCAGACGAAGAAAAGCCTGCAACAAAAAAATTAAGCAAGGCGGACCAGGCCGAAATGCTCCGGCAAATAGTGGACACCGTGGGGCAGGTAGGGCAACCGGGCGAGAAAATCCAAAACGTTATCGCCGTGGCCATGCTCTCCGAAGGGTGGGACGCCAAAACGGTCACCCACATCATGGGCCTGCGTGCCTTCTCCAGCCAACTTCTCTGCGAGCAGGTGGTGGGCCGGGGTTTGCGGCGAACGTCCTACGAAGTAAACCCTGAAACGGGCCTTTTCGAACCGGAATACGTGAACATTTTTGGAGTACCGTTTACCTTTCTCCCCCACGAGGGAGGCGACGGCACGCCCCCGCCACCACCGCAACCGAAAATACCTATCGAACCCGTCCCGGAAAAGAAACAGTACGAGATCCGATGGCCGAATGTTATCCGCATCGACCACGTGTATAGACCCACTCTTAAGCTGGATTGGGATAAAGTCAAACCTCTGGAACTGCGCCCGGAGGAAACCCCCATGCTGGCCGAGCTTGCCCCGGTTATAAACGGCAAGCCCGACGTAACGAAAATAACTCAGATCGACCTGGAGGCGCTGGGTAAAAAGTACCGGATGCAAAGGCTTATTTTCGAAACTAGTGCGGACATCTACAACCAGATGAAGCCCGACTGGAAGGGTAACCGGGAGTACCTTTTGTTTCAAGTAATTAAGCTGGTGGAAAAGTTTATCGCTTCCGACAAGATTGTTATCCCTTCTTTGTTCTCCCAGAATGAGCTGCGTAAAAGAATCTTGATCACCTTGAACATGAGTAAGATCGTCCAGCATGTTTTTGAAGCCATCCGGTTTGAAAATACCCTTTCCGTAACGCCTGTGTTTGATACCGAACAACCGATCCGGTCTACCGGAGACATGATGACCTGGTACACCAGCAAACCCACTGAAATCACTAAAAAATCACATATTAACCGGGTGGTGTTTGACAGCACCTGGGAAGCCAGCGAAGCATTCGAACTGGAAAGAAATGAAAACGTGGAAGCGTGGGTGAAAAACGACCACCTTGGTTTTGAAATCCTTTACATTTACAAAGGCGTTGTCCGCAAATACAGGCCGGATTACCTGATCCGGTTGAGAAACGGCAAAATGCTGGTGCTGGAGGTAAAAGGAAAAGATGACCAGCAAAGCCGGACAAAGAGGGAGTTTTTAAACGAATGGGTGAAGGCAGTAAACACCCACGGTGGTTTTGGCGAGTGGTGCGCGGATATTTCGTATGGGGTGGGAGACGTGAAGGAAATAATTAGTAAATACGTTAAGGAGTGATTTTTATGGTGTCCGCAAAAGATGTTATTGTTATAATGTGGAACCATGGCGAAGAAAAAATATCTGAGAAAATGCCTAAAGAACCTGTCGTTGTGTACAAAAAAGATCAACAGGTTTTGTCTTATGTCAGTGTAATGGCCGATAAAGAAAAACTTCTCGGGCGTGTCGTTAAATATTGTGAACCAGCTGGGTTAAACTATGAAAATAATCGTCAGTATTCTCCCAGCGGGGCTTTTGTTTTGGAAGGTGTACCTGTTGATAGCAAGTTCGACTATAGCTGGGAAGAAAAACCACTCTGGAGGGGATACCACCCCCTGATTATTTGCAAAGCTCTCTCAAGGCTTGTAAATCCGACTACGGTATCTGTAGAGTATGCTGCCCGCTGTTTTTTTGAGGGCGCAGAATTAATTTCTATTGCCCCCCAAAATTATTATGGCTGGGCCACGGCTGCTTTCCTGCCAATGTCCGAAGAAGAGGTAGGAAAACAGCGAAGCTGGTTTACTGTTGAAGAAATATCATCATTAAATAAGTTATTTGGGGAATTTCTAAACGGCAAATTGCCAGAGCGATTATCTGGTTTGTTATGGTTTTACGAGTTAGCCTTTTCAACAGAGATACGTACAGTGAGATGGTTGCTTATCAGCCAAGCATTACAAGTGGCGGTTTCTACCGACAGCGTAAAGGTTAGGCAACAATTTCTAAAAAGATTGCCAGAATTAGCAAAAGGTGTGGGAATTGCGATTGAAAAGAAAGAAATCGAAGACTTATGGGTGTACAGGAATAAGGTATCTCACGGAGGACGCTTGAAAGAAGCTACTTCTGAAGAGTTTAGGTTGTTACAAAAAGCAGAGGAAATTATTAGAAGAACTATAAAGAAAGCACTTTTAGATGTTAACTTTGCTTCTATTTGGGGAAATGAAGATGTTATTCGTCAAAAGTGGCCAGTTGATTTATCTTGCAAAAAAGAGCAAAAGACCACTTAAAACAACAGATTTAACGTTTGCCGGGCGCGAAAACGACCGGCTTTTCTTTTTTAAGGCCAAGTTCCCGAAAGGAGGAACCGTGTATGCTCAATACCTGGAAACTTACCGAACCCCGCCACGCTCTTCTCACCGACAACCCCCACGCGAAAAAACGCTGTCCGGCAAGCCAGTCTCTCCCACCTGGCCGACTATGCCAAAGACGGGAAGCTCCTGGCCGTTCAGTACCCTGGGCCGGGGTTTTGCTAGATTAAAATGAGGATTGACAATCTACACCAGGCCGAAGATGGCCGACATGGAAAAGATCCTGGAGGGGGCAGAAGCGTAGAACGGTGTTTTATGCGGCATCACCAATGCGGCGAAAGCAACAGCGTTCTAAGGCTTTAGAACGACAGTTCTAAAATCGTTACAGTTATTGCGGCGGCTCTATAATACATCCTCCCAAAAGGCACGGTTTCACCCCGTGCCTCTCGCTTTTTCAGGGAAGCGACGTGTGCGTACAAAGCTGACCGCCGGATGACACTTTTTCAGACTTGCTGGCACCAGTAATTTGCCCCGCCGCCCATACCTCAGTATAATACTAGTGTGACATACTAGTACAGGGGTGTCTCTGGAGTATGCGGGACAGGAAAGTGATGCTGTACCTGGAAGAATTCGAGTACCGTCGGCTGAAGGAGCTGGCCGGGCGGGAAGGCAAAAGCATGAATGCTTTCGTGGCCGGGCTGGTCCGGAATTTCGACATGCCGAAGCGGAAGGTGGCTGAATGCAGTGAATACCGGTGCTGGGAATGCGGCAGGGCCATCTGGGCGGACGTGTGGCAGACCGCCGCTCCCCCGGCCAGGTGCCCCTGGTGCGGCGGGGAGCTCGCCGACTGCGGGCGGTGGGGTACGGTGGTCCTGGGGAGGGTGGAATAAGCAACAGGTCCCGGAAATTTTTCCGGGACTTATTGTTGCTGAAGCCGGGCTGTAAAATGCCCGGCTTTTTATTTTGCGGGAGGTGATTCGGTCCATGAAATTTTACACCGCGCCCGAAGTAGCGAAGATGCTGCGGGTGAGAAAGGCTTACGTCTATGAACTGGTGGCGCAGGGCAGGCTTAAGGCACTGAAGCTCTCGGAGCGGCGCCTGCGGATCTCCGAAGAGGCCCTGCGGGAGTTTCTGAAGAAGGAAGAGGGCCGGGTAGCGGCGAATTAACCCATCGTCGCCCCCGGCCCTCCCGTTTTTATGGGAGGGTTCGGAAATGGCACAGATACGTAAGAGAGGCAGAGGCTTCACGATCTCAGTATACCTCGGCGAAGGGCCTGACGGCAAGAAGCGGTTTTACCACGAGACCTTCTACGGCACCAAGGCCCAGGCCAGGGTGCGGGCCGCCGAGCTGGAGGCCGAGCTGAAGAAGGACCGCCTCTTCGGGCCGAAGCCAAAGGGGGAGAGTTTGGGGGAATACCTGAACCGCTGGCTGGAAAGGGTTAAAGGCACGGTCTCCGAGAGGACCTGGGAGACCTATGAGTGGCACGTCAGGCGGCTGAAAGAAGCCGTCGGGGGGCTGCCGCTTGCGGGCCTCACCGCAGGCCAGCTCCAGGACGCCCTGGCAGCCCTGGAAGGCACACCCCTGACCAGGAAGAAGATTATCGGGACGTTGAAAACAGCTTTGCGGCGGGCCGTGGCCTGGGGGGAACTGCAGGACGACCCCACAAAGGGGCTCCTCCTGCCCAGGGTGCCCAGGAAGAAGTACACGGTGCTGACCAGGGATGGATGGGTAAAACTCCTGGAGGCGGCAAAAAACTCCCGGCACTATCCGCTGATAAGGCTGCTGGCCGTTACGGGGATGCGTTTGGGGGAGGCCCTGGGGTTAAAGTGGGCGGACGTGGACTTCGCCAGGGGCACGGTGACGGTGCGGCGGAGCGTGGACACCAGGAAGCGGTGTCTTAAGCCGGAAGGGGATGAAGCTAAAACGCCTGCCAGCGAACGCACTATAAGGTTGGACCGGGAGACCCTGGAGGCGCTGGCTGTTCTGAAGAAGAAGCAGGCCAGGGGCAGGGTGGCGTTCATGCGGCAGGAGGACGCCCTGGTGTTCGGGGACGGGGTTACGCCCGTGGCGGAATACTCCGTAGGGGCGGCCCTCCGGCGGGTGCTGAAAAAAGCCGGGCTGCCCAGGATAAGGCTGCACGACCTGCGGCACACCGTGGCCTCCCTGCTCCTGGACGCCGGGGTGCCCGTGACCACCGTGGCCGACCTCCTTGGGCACTCCACTCCGGCCACCACGACGTCCTTCTACGCCCACGCCGTAAGGGGCGGAAGGAGCGCAGTGGACTTCCTCCGTTCAGACAAAAATTCAGACAAACCGGAAAAACCCAGGTAAAACAAGGGCTTGCGGGAGTTTAAATCGTTCGATTCCTGCCAGGCGCACCAGGATTAAACCCGCCAGCCCGGTTAAGTATATGGGTGGGCGGGTTTTTTATTTCAGGAAACGGGAAGGGGTGCACCCGCTTTATCCTTTTTGCCGCCGCCGGAG
>Ga0224486_100551_pt1 | contig 9974 bp, 9 predicted proteins | sample TexhydDE_CT_test_FD_172013 | JGI IMG/M metagenome (GOLD analysis project Ga0224486, IMG submission 172013) | Fracking water microbial communities from deep shales in Oklahoma, United States - hydraulically fractured wells DE_CT_test ...
AGGGGGACGTTTCATCTGTCTTGTGAATTAAAAAGTAACATTGAGCAATTGGGGAAGCATCTGTCATCCTGAGCTTGTCTAAGGGTCTGAGATCCTAAAGCTCGACCTAAAATCATTGGGATTGTTCAATGTTCATTAAAAAAGAAAAGTAATGATGAATAAGCGAACATATGGAAAGATCAGCTTGATTTCACACATGAGTTGAGAAAATCGGGCTGACTTGCGTGATTACCACTAAAGCAATTAGTCACAAGATTGCTAAAGAACGAAAACAATTAACTGACCAACTACAGTCTCAATCGATAGCAAGTCAATTTTCGAGATGAATGTGATAAATCTCTGATCTTGAATCAGAGAGCGCTTCATCAGACTTTTCGAAAACAAGCGAATATATTGGGAAACAAAAATACCAATCTAAAAACGGAGGAGAAATAATGAAAAAATTCAACATAACCGTAAACGGTAAGAGCTACGAAGTGGAAGTTGAGGAAGTAGGCGCACCAGCATCCTCAGCACCAAAAACAGCTCCAAAAGCACCAGCGGCACCAGCGGCAGCAGCTCCACCTAAAGCTGCTCCAAAGGCAGAATCCAAGCCAGCACCAGTTGCAGCATCAGCAGGCCAGGAAGTAGTGGAAGCACCAATGCCAGGAAACATCTGGAAAGTCCTAGTAAAAGAAGGGCAGGAAGTTAAGGAAGGCGACGTATTGTTGATACTTGAAGCAATGAAGATGGAGAACGAGATACTATCACCTAAGGACGGAGTGGTATCAAAGCTTGCAACATCAGAAGGCGCCGCAGTAAACACAGGAGATCAGCTGGTAATCCTGGACTAAACCCTTCAAGAAAGGATGAACGAAGATGTTAATGGAAATATTTGCAGATTTTTGGTACAGCACGGGATTTGCCCTCATGGAATACGGCCATGCAGTAATGCTCCTTATATCCTTTGTGCTATTGTACCTTGCCATAGCAAAAGGCTTTGAGCCACTGCTTCTAGTGCCGATAGCCTTTGGAATGATGCTGGCAAACCTCCCAGGTGCCAACCTGATGAAGGAGCCGGTTGTAGAAATAATTAGAGACGCATCAACAGGCGAGCTTGTAAGCAAGACAAAAGAATACGGTGGACTTTTATACTACTTATATCAAGGAGTTAAGCTAGGAATCTACCCACCATTGATATTCATGGGAGTAGGAGCCATGACAGACTTTGGTCCCCTGATTGCCAATCCAAAATCAGTACTTTTGGGAGCGGCAGCACAGTTTGGAATTTTTGCAACCTTCATAGGTGCAATTCTACTAGGCTTCACAGGACCAGAGGCAGCAAGTATAGGAATCATAGGGGGAGCAGACGGACCAACTGCCCTGTATCTGACAAGCCAGCTGGCACCCCACCTGCTTGGACCAATAGCCGTTGCGGCATATTCATACATGGCATTGGTACCCATAATTCAGCCACCAATCATGAAGGCCTTGACGACAAAAGAAGAGAGAGCCGTAGTGATGGAGCAGCTAAGACCAGTATCAAAGAAGGAAAAGGTCATATTCCCAATAGTAGTTACAGTACTTGTAGTATTGATACTACCATCAGCTGCGCCACTAGTTGGACTTTTGATGATTGGTAACCTGTTCAGGGAAACAGGACTTACGGACAGACTTTCAAAGACTGCACAAAATGAACTGATAAACATAGTTACAATATTCCTGGGAGTAACGGTTGGAGCAACTGCAAGTGCAGAAAACTTCATGAACTTCCAGACAGTAAGCATAATCGTATTGGGACTGGTTGCATTCTCAATAGGAACAGCGGTTGGAGTTATATTTGGAAAGATCATGTACAAGACCTCAGGTGGAAAGGTAAATCCACTGATAGGTTCAGCAGGTGTATCTGCAGTACCTATGGCTGCCAGGGTAGCTCAAAAGGTTGGACAGGAAGCAAATCCAAAGAACTTCCTTCTGATGCATGCAATGGGACCAAACGTTGCTGGAGTAATCGGATCAGCTATTGCAGCTGGTATGCTACTGATGTTCTTCGGTTAGAAAACTTGAACTCATCCTCGAAAGAGGGTGGGTTTGTTTGTTTTTTGCAACATTAGGGTAAAAAATAGCTACAAATTCATGGGAGGAATACTATGTATCCAGGATATATTACAGATGTTGAAGGAATAAAGGTAGGACACGCATCCTCACAGGAAGGAATGACTGGCTGTACGGTAGTCATATGTGAAGATGGTGCAGCTGGAGGGGTCGATGTAAGGGGCTCAGCTCCAGGAACCCGTGAGACAGACTTGTTCAAGGCTGAGAAGCTGGTTGACAGGGTCCATGCAGTTGTACTTGCAGGCGGATCTGCCTTTGGGCTCGAGGCGGCATCCGGAGTCATGGATTATCTGGAGGAGAAGAATGTAGGCTTTGATGTTGGTGTTACAAGGATACCCATAGTGGCATCAGCTGTTATTTTCGACCTTCTTATAGGAGATCACAAGGTTAGACCGGACAAGTCCATGGGCTATCAGGCGGCTGAGAATGCCGGCACAGAAGAAAGGTCACAGGGCAGTGTAGGCTGTGGAACTGGTGCAAGTGTTGGAAAGATACTTGGGCCTGAAAGTTCCATGAAATCAGGCCTGGGAAGTGCAACTGTAAGGGCTGGGGACCTTGTTGTCAGCGCCTTGATTACAGTCAACAGCTTCGGTGATGTTTTCGAAAAAAACACCCAAATTGCAGGTGTCTACGACTACAAAATGGGACGGCTGCTCTCCACTGAAAAAATAATGAAGGAATCAACTGACAAGATCCATTTTTCAAATACCAACACCACCATAGGGGTTGTTGCGACAAATGCTATCCTGACGAAGGCAGAGGGCAACAAGGTTGCCCAGACGGCCCACAATGGCTTGGCAAGGGCAATAAATCCTGTCCATACTGCGGTTGATGGGGACACCATTTTTGTCATGGGGACAAACAGGGTACAGGCTGACCTGAACCTTGTTGCCATGCTTTCTGCAGAGGCTGTGGAAAAGGCGGTGATTAACGCCGTCATGGCCTCGGAACCCTATGGAAAAATGAAGTCAGCCCGGGAAATAAGAGAAAAAGTATTGTAATTAATGGGGTCAACCTATATAATGTTTATGTTGAAAAGCCGGCATCCTTAAATTGGAGTCGGACTGTAGGAATGTTAACTTAATGAATCGACTGGTATCCATGGGAACCAGAGCGGAGGGATAATAATGAAAAAAGGAAATCGATTTGACATCAGGAAGCTTACAATCATTGGAGTGCTGGGTGCAATTTCAGTTGTGCTGGGGATGACCCCCTTGGGATTTATTCCCGTGGGACCCACCAGGGCAACCATTATGCACATACCGGTAATAATCGGGGCAATTGTTGAAGGCCCCATTGTAGGAGCTTTTGTGGGACTGATATTTGGTATGTTCAGCATTTACCAGGCCATAACGGCACCGACACCAGTGAGCTTTGTATTCCTTAACCCCATAGTATCCGTACTGCCTAGGGTCTTGATAGGAATAACCGCCTATTATACCTATAAGGGGCTTAACAAGCTTGGAACAAGGGGAACAATGGGTATGCTCTACCTGATTTGGGCAGCCATAATTGCATACCTTTCAAGGGGAATCTACCTTAACATAACCGACTACACAAGCATATGGCCTTTACTTATGAACGTGGGTCTGCTTATCCTCACCTTGGGGATGGTGTATCTTACTGCCACAAAGTTCAAGGACAAGGCACTGGATACGGTTATTGCAGCGGTAGTGGGAACCATGACCAACACAGTTGGTGTGCTGACAATGATATATGTGCTCTTCGGAGAAAGGTTTGTGGAGGCCTTAGGTCAGGATGTTGAGTTTGCCAGAAAGGTGATCGTAGGAATAGGGGTAACCAATGGAATACCTGAGTCAATAATCGCAATAATAATAGTGACAAGTGTTGTAAGCGCAGTAAAAAGAAGAAGATAGGGGTGAACCCATGTTATTGGTAATAGATGTAGGTAATACAAATATAGTTTTTGGAGCGTATGATGGAGAAAAGCTTGTCTACGACTGGAGGATATCCACTGACAAGGAGAAGACATCCGACGAATACGGACTGCTGTTTGACCAGATGTTCAAGTATCACGGTATGGATTCAAGCAATGTGGATGATATAATAATATCCTCCGTTGTACCAACCCTGATGCATACCCTGCCGGCAATGAGCAAGAGGTATTTCGGCAAGGACCCAATCGTCATAGGACCTGGAGTAAAGACCGGGATGAATATAAAATACGACAACCCAAAGGAAGTGGGTGCGGACAGGATCGTAAATGCAGTCGCAGCCTATGAAAAATATGGCGGACCGGTAATAATTGTCGACTTTGGTACGGCCATAACCTTCTGCTTCGTAAACAAGGAAGGTGAGTACCTGGGTGGAATAATAACCCCTGGAATCAAGATAGCATCAGAAGCCCTCTTTCTTAGGACTGCAAAGCTGCCCAAGGTTGAAATCCTTAAACCGGAAAAGGTAATCGCCAAGACCACAATCGGAAGCATCCAGTCCGGGCTTGTATACGGCTTCACCGGCATGGTGGATTCCCTTATCGAAAGGATGGTCAAGGAGATGAACCATACAATGGATGAGGTGAAGGTAGTGGCCACAGGAGGCTTCTCCACCCTTATAGCAGGAGAGAGCAAACATATTCAATACAACGACAAGTATCTCACATTGGAAGGATTAAGAATCATATATGACAGAAACAGTAAGTAGGGATTCTCTACTTACTGTTTTTTACGAGAGGTGAACCATGAAGATAGGAAGCTTTAATATAGAGAACAAACTGATGCTGGCACCCATGGCAGGGGTTACTGACCTGGCCTTCAGGATAATATGCAAGGAAATGGGTGTGGGACTTACAGTGACTGAAATGGTAAGCGCCAAGGGCATGTACTACAATGACAAGAAGACAGACAGCTTGACACAAATAGACCCCAGGGAAAGACCGGTATCATTGCAGATATTCGGTTCTGAACCGGAAATAATGGAACATGTTGTAAAGGGCAAGCTGAATGGAAGGGAAGATATAGACATAATCGACATCAACATGGGGTGTCCGGCTCCCAAAATAGTGAAAAACGGAGACGGAAGCGCACTTATGAGGGATCCAAGGCTGGCAGAAAGGGTAATCAGGAGTGTTGCGGAAGCTTCAAACAAGCCGGTCACCGTAAAGATCAGAAAGGGCTGGGATGAGAACTCGGTCAATGGAGTCGAGATTGCCAAGATTGCAGAGGCATCTGGTGCTGCAGCAATAACCGTACATGCAAGGACAAGGGATATGTTCTATTCTGGAAAGGCAGATTGGGATTACATTGGCAAGGTAAAGGAGGCAGTTGCTATACCCGTCATAGGAAACGGAGATATATTCACTCCCCAGGATGCCATTGACATGATGGACAGGACAGGCTGCGACGGCGTTGCAATAGGAAGGGGTGCCATGGGAAACCCTTGGATATTCAGACAGATCAACCAGCTTCTTGATGGAAAGGAAGCGGAAAGGCCATCCCCCAAGGAGATACTTGAAACCAGCATAAGGCATATGAACATGGTCTGTGACATAAAGGGAGAGAGAATTGGAGTAAGGGAGATGCGAAAGCAGCTTGCCTGGTATATAAAGGGTATGAGAAGCTCCACCGAAATCAAGAACCAGATCAATACAATGGTTGACAAGATGGAGATAGAAATCCTCCTTAGGGAATACCTGGACCACCTAATGGAGGGAGATAATTCCCATAGTGGGCTATAACACTTGACAACAGTGTTTTATATGCATATAATATGTTGCATACAATAAGGGAAAAGTTGTATTTTGCAGGATTGAAACGGTATATTTTAGGGAAGAAAAGGGGAGACCCTTATTTTTATATTTATTAAAGGAGAGAGTTTAATGGCAGATAAGGATGTTTTTTTAACCCGTGAGGGATTGGCTAAGCTGGAGAAGGAACTGGAAGAGTCGAAAATCGTAAAGAGAAAAGAGATAGCTGAGAGAATCAGAACTGCGCTGGACTTTGGAGATATCAGTGAGAACTCAGAGTACGACCAGGCCAAGAACGAGCAGGCCAAGCTGGAGGAGAGAATAGCAAAGATTGAGGGAATTCTAAGGAATGCAAAGCTGATTGAGGACGAGGAGATCTCAACGGAAATCGTTGGCATAGGATCCAAGGTAGTGGTTCTTGATATGGAATACGACGAGGAAATGGAATACACCATTGTAGGTTCAGCTGAGGCTAATCCATACGAAGGTAAGATATCAAACGAATCACCGGTTGGAAAGGCACTTCTGGGAAGCAAGGCGGGAGACGTTGTAGATGTACAGGTACCCGATGGGGTTATAAAATACCAGATCCAGAAGATCGACCGATAAATTCAAGGAGGTATAATATGCAAACAGGCGAACAAAGCTTAAATGAAATGCTGCAGATAAGGAGAGAAAAACTGGCCAAGCTTATTGAAAAAGGCAAGAATCCTTTTCTCATAGAGAAATATGATTACAGTCATTACAGCTCCCAGATAAAGGATAGCTTTGAGGAGCTGGAGGGCAAGGAAGTATCAGTGGCAGGAAGGATCATGTCCAGAAGGGGACACGGCAAGGTAAGCTTTATAGATCTGCAGGACAGTGAAGGCAGGATTCAGGTCTTTGCAAAGCAGGACCTGATTGGCCAGGAAGAGTACGAAGACCTGTCATTTTTGGACCTTGGAGATATAATCGGTGCCAAGGGTACGATATTCAAGACCAAGACTGGGGAGATATCAGTAAGGGCAACTGAAATAGTCCTTCTTACCAAATCACTTCAGATTCTTCCAGAGAAATTCCACGGTCTGAAAGACCAGGACCTTAGATACAGACAAAGATATGTGGACCTGATTGTAAATCCGGAAGTCAAGGATACCTTCATACTTAGAACCAAGATTATCAAGGCAGTCAGGGAGTACCTTGACAACAGGGGATTTTTGGAGGTTGAAACTCCAATCCTTAGCACCATTGCAGGGGGTGCCAATGCCAGACCATTTGAAACCCACCACAACACCTTGGATGTGGACATGTACCTTAGGATCGCAAATGAGCTCTACCTGAAAAGACTGATTGTAGGTGGCTTTGAAAAGGTTTATGAAATGGGCAGAATGTTCAGGAATGAGGGAATGAGTCCAAAGCATAACCCTGAGTTTACAAGCATAGAGCTTTATCAGGCATATGTTGACTATGAGGAAATGATGAGACTTACCGAGAACCTGTTTGCTTTTGTTGCTGAAAAGGCATTGGGCACAACAAAGATAAATTACCAGGGAACTGAGATCGATCTTTCACCACCTTGGAAGAGAATGGACATGCAGGATGCCGTGAAGGAATACGTCGGTGTTGACTTCGCACAGATTGAAAGTGATGAAGAGGCCAGGGAAATTGCCAAGGCAAAAGGCCTTGATGTTGACAACAACATGACCAGAGGACATATAATCTCCGAAATGTTTGAGGAGTTCTGTGAAAGTCATCTTATACAGCCAACATTCATAACAGGACACCCGGTGGAAATTTCACCATTGGCAAAGAGAAATCCTGATGATCCGAGAATAACAAATAGATTTGAAGCCTTCATCAACACATGGGAGCTGGCAAATGCATTTTCCGAGCTGAACGATCCAATCGACCAGAGGGAAAGGTTTGAAGAGCAGGTTAAGCAGAAGGAGCATGGAGATGATGAAGCACATCCAATGGATACTGACTTCATAAATGCCATAGAGGTTGGATTGCCTCCAACAGGTGGCCTTGGAATAGGAATAGACAGGATGATAATCCTGCTTACAAACCAGCCAAGCATACGGGACATATTGTTGTTCCCAACCATGAAGCCACTGATGGGAGAAGAATCTCCAAAGTTAGTGGAAGACCAGGCGGCAGAGACAACGGAAGAGATAGATTTTTCAAAGGTTAAGGTAGAACCTCTCTTTGAGGAGTTTGTGGACTTTGAAACATTCAGCAAGTCAGATTTCCGTGCGGTGAAGGTCATAAATTGCGAAGAGGTGCCAAAGAGCAAGAAGCTCCTGAAGTTTACCCTGGATGACGGTTCAGACACTGAAAGGATTATCCTAAGCGGTATCAGCGAATACTACAAGCCAGAAGACCTTATGGGCAAGACGCTGATTGCAATCACAAACCTTCCACCAAGAAAGATGATGGGAATAGATTCTCACGGTATGGTCATAAGTGCCATCCATGAAGAGGAAGGGGAAGAAAAGCTGAACCTTCTGATGGTTGATCCACACATACCGGCAGGAGCAAAGCTGTACTAAGACGGCAAGCTCAAAAAATCGTTTTTTAATATGACAGAAGATATGCTAGGAGGCCCACAGAGATGCGGGTCTCTTTTTTAAACGGAGGTAGTCTATGAAGCTATTGCACATAACAAGCCAATATCCGGGAAAGACCGGAAGCGGGACATATCTTAAGGCCGTGATCACTGAAGCCCACAAGAAGGGCTACAGGCAGGGGCTTCTTGGAGCTGTACAAAAAGGCCTTGATTACAACAACCATGTCCTGGATTATACAGATATGGTCCACTTCGATACACCTGAGATTCCATTTCCCATAATGGGAATGAGTGACAAGATGCCATATAGAAGCAGCGTTTACAAGGACATGACCATCGAGGACATATTGAGATGGGAGCAGGAATTTACTTACAAGCTGAAAAAGGCCCTCCAGAGTTTCAAACCAGACATGATCCTTTCCAATCATCTGTGGCTGGCCACATCGATTGCGGCAAGCCTGGCAGGAGACATTCCTGTATTTGGAATTTGCCATGGGACAGATATCAGACAGCTTCACAGGGTGCCCTGGCTTGGAGAAAAGGTAATACCTGGTATTCAAAAACTTGATGGGATATTTGCCCTGACCCTTGACCAGATGGCCACCATTGAAAGGCTATATGATGTTCCCATAGAAAAGATCCATATTTCAGGTGGAGGCTACGATGAGAAGATCTTCCATGGAGGAACCAGAAATCGAGATTCAGAAAGTCCCAGGCTGGTGTATGCTGGCAAGCTCAGCTATGCAAAGGGTCTTCTGCCTCTTCTTGAAGCATATAAACACCTTATACAGTCACATGCCGTGGAGCTTACAATAGTTGGAAGCGGTGAGGGTGAAGAGAAGGACACCATAGTAAGAAGGGGAGAGGAACTGGGAGTCAGATTCACTGGAGCCCTAGGTCAGGAGGAGCTTGCCGAAATATTCAGGGATTCGGATATATTTGTACTGCCCTCATACTACGAAGGTCTCCCTCTTGTTGTAATGGAAGCCCTTGCCTGTGGTCTTATGGTTGTTACAACGGATATCCCCGGACTCAGGGGGTACATTGGAGAGAGGCTAACATCATCAGGGCTTGTTCAATTTGTGAAATTGCCCAGAATGATCGACATAGACACGCCTTTGCATGAGGATTACAACCAGTTTGTATTTAATTTGAAAAAAACATTGGATAAACAGATTAATATCCATAATGACGGGTATAATAGTTTTGCACCCTTTAAAAGTGAAATAGACAAGCTATCATGGGAGGGAGTCTTCCAAAGGATAGAAAATCAATTTTAATTTCATTATTATCCTTGACATGATATCCATTAGGGTGTAATATAGACAAGTTGTCTCTTTTCAGAGGACCACCGAGGAAACGACATAAAAAACTTCAGAAAAGATGTTGACACAGGATTGGTATACATGGTATACTAATCAAGTCGCCTCAAGAGAGCGCGGCAATGAACCTAGATAACTAAACAGCAGTGAGAACTTTGAATAAACCAAAGATTCAATTTTTTTAAACAACAAATAATGAGCTAACATCAAACTTTTAAATGAGAGTTTGATCCTGGCTCAGGACGAACGCTGGCGGCGTGCCTAACACATGCAAGTCGAGCGAAGTGATCTCGAATGAAGTTTT
>Ga0224486_100552_pt1 | contig 9942 bp, 10 predicted proteins | sample TexhydDE_CT_test_FD_172013 | JGI IMG/M metagenome (GOLD analysis project Ga0224486, IMG submission 172013) | Fracking water microbial communities from deep shales in Oklahoma, United States - hydraulically fractured wells DE_CT_test ...
TAAAGAGGGTATAAATCCAATGAAACAGGATACAATAAAAAAGTCAAATATATGCCTTAAAGGAAAGCCTTTATGGAGGAGGGGTAAAGATGTTTGAAAAGATTATAGTATCCTCAGAGCCATCTTCTGAGAAGCATGATATAACTGAATGCCTGAGGGGCTTGAGAAAGCTCGGAGGGGAGGAATGTATGCTTTTGTACTGCCTTGACCCCTATGAAGGTGGAGCAAAGGTATCCTCCTTCTATCAGAAAACCCTGGAGAAATATGCAGAGAAGCAGAAGAACATCCTGGAAAGCCAGGGATATGAGGTTGTCACCAAGGTTGAGATAGGAGAGCCTGATGATGAGGTAAACAGGCTTGCCAGGGACAAGGACTACTCCCTTGTTGTAATTGGTGGAACAGTCCAGTCGCTTATCAGGGAGAAGTTTCTCGGGGGAACGGAGTACAAGATAATCCGTCATGCCACAATACCTACGCTGGTTGTAAGGATATCGGAATTCTACGATGAGGATGAGAAATTGACCGAAAAATGTGATATTGCAGACCATATAATCTTTCCTACAGACTTTTCGGAGAACTCAATGAGGGCTTTCCATGTGATCCTTGACATGGTCAGAGCTGGAGTTGAAAATGTGACGGTGCTTCATGTTGCCGATCCTGATTCAGCTGATGACTCAAAAGAGGATATCATGAAAAGGCTGCAGGAGCTTGAAGTGGACCTGGTCAAGGCTGGGGCAAAAAAAGTGGATGTGAAGATCCTTTTCGGGGATCCATCTGAAAAGATAATTGGCTACACTGAGGAATCGGAAGCCACCCTTGTGGTTATGGGATCTCAGGGAAGGGGTTTTCTTGAGGAAATTTTCATTGGAAGCGTAAGTCACGATATGGTCCGGAAATCACCGGTCTCAGTGATGCTGGTCCCGGCGGAGAGATAAGCAGTTAATATAAATTTATATTTAAGCTAGGAGGAATATTTTATGATAATCAAGGTTTTAGGAACAGGCTGCAAGAAATGCGAAAAGACTGAGGCAAATGCAAGGGAGGCCGTAAGGGAGCTTGGAATTGAGGCGACCATTGAGAAGGTTGAGGATGTCCAGGGAATCATGTCCTATGGGGTAATGGCAACTCCGGCACTTGTAATTGACGAAGAGGTCAAGGTAAAGGGCAAGGTTCCATCAGTTGAAGATATAAAGAAGATGCTAGGCTAGGAGGATGATGGATGTCAAAAGAGAAACTGACGGGAATAAGCTTTTTTGAGAAATATCTTACGGTCTGGGTCGCCCTTTGCATGGCAATCGGAGTTGCAATCGGGGTTTACCTGCCTGGGATACCGGAATTTTTAAGTCGATTCGAATACTACAATGTGTCAATACCTGTTGCAATACTGATCTGGCTTATGATTTATCCAATGATGCTCAAGGTTGATTTCAAGAGCGTCAAGAAGGTTGGGGAAAATCCCAAGGGACTCATTGTAACCTGGGTCACAAACTGGCTCATAAAGCCATTTTCCATGTTTGCAATAGCCTACCTCTTCTTCAATGTCATATACAGCAACACAATTGATCCGGAGATGGCAAAGCAATACCTTGCAGGGGCAGTGCTTCTTGGAGCTGCACCCTGTACAGCCATGGTGTTTGTATGGAGTCACCTGACAAAGGGTAATCCTGCCTACACACTTGTCCAGGTTGCCACAAACGACCTGATAATCCTTGTTGCCTTTGTTCCCATAGTTGCACTTCTTCTTGGAGTCAGCGATATTCTTGTGCCTTGGAACACCCTCTTCCTTTCGGTGGTCCTCTTTGTTGTGATTCCGCTTGGGGCTGGAGTCATCTCAAGGACCGTGATAACGAAGAACAGGGGCCTTGAATATTTTGAGAAGGTATATATCCCAAAATTCAACAACGTTACAATTGGAGGGCTGCTCCTAACCCTGATAATCATCTTCTCCTTTCAGGGGCAGATCATAATAGAGAATCCCATGAACATACTCCTAATAGCGATACCACTAATAATCCAGACCTTCCTGATATTCTTCATAGCCTACATGTGGGCCAAGGCCTGGAAGCTGCCCCACAATGTCGCAGCACCTGCGGGAATGATCGGGGCGTCAAATTTCTTCGAACTGGCGGTGGCCGTTGCAATATCTGTATTCGGCCTGACATCCGGAGCTGCCGTGGCAACTGTTGTTGGGGTCCTTGTTGAGGTTCCCGTCATGCTTATTCTTGTAAAGATTGCAAACAATACAAGAGGCTGGTTCAGGACAGCCTAGTGGAAGGCGCTCCAAAAAGGAGGGCCTCTAATTAATATTTTACCCTTGACAAGTAAATATCCAGGCCATATAATATATAACTATAAACCGATGAAGTGGAAATCAAACCGAATCAAGCGCCAAAAGAGAGCAGGTGATGGTGGAAATCCTGCGGAGATGCTGTTCGGCAAATGGCCCACTGAGGGCGAGGTGAAAGAAAAGTTCGAGTATCCAAGCTGTAGGCCGGCATTAACGGCAAGGGATGTGTTGGCATTCCAGGATGAAAATCGCTCCGTGAAATATGAGAGCGGTCCATTATAATACTTAAGGTGGCATAGCAGATTCAATCTGTCCTTATTTTTGAGGACAGATTTTTTGTTTTTTGCAGGTGCCTGCCTGAGTGCCAATACAAAAAATCTAATAAAACAAAAGGAGAGATTGAAAATGAAAAAGATGTTGGCATTGATTTTGGCAGGAATTTTAGCGGCGGTAACACTTACAGGCTGTATGAGCGGGGAAGCGGCAGAAGGGGAAAAGGTCTATAGAATTGGAATCGCCCAACCGGTTGACCACCCATCCCTAAATGAAATAAGGGATTCCATTGAGGCAGAGCTTGTTGAACTTGGCCTGGAGGATAAGGTTGAGCTTTCATTCCACAATGCAAATGGGGATATGAACATGCTTCAATCCATAATGCAAAACCTTGTGGGAGAGGATATTGATATGATAGTTCCAATAGCCACACCTACAGCCCAGGCAGCAAAGGCGGCGACAGCAGATATACCCATAGTCTTTTCAGCAGTCAGTAACCCTGTGGAAGCCGGACTGGTGGAGAAGCTATCAGAGACCAATGGGAATATCACAGGGGTATCAGATACAATTCCGGTGGAGGATATTATGAAGCTATCACATGTCCTTACTCCAGAAGTAAAAACCTATGGCCTAATCTATAACAGCAGCGAAATAAACTCGGTTACAGGAATTGAAAAGGCAAAGGCCTACTGTGAGGAAAATGGCCTGGATTACAGGGAGGGAACCATAACATCCACATCCGAGCTGCATCAGGTAGTATCTTCACTTGTTGGAGAAGTGGATGCATTCTTCACACCGGATGACAATATGGTGGCAACTGCAATGCCAACCTATGTGAAATTGGCAACAGATGCTGGAATACCAATATATGTTGGAGCGGACTCACTGGTCAAGGATGGGGGACTGGCAACAGTGGGAATTGACTACACCCTTCTTGGAAGGCAGACCGGCAGGATGATAGCCAGGATCATCAATGGGGAAACCATTGCAGAAAATCCTGTGGAACAGATAGCAGAGTACTCCAACATGATAAATATGGACACTGCAGAAGCCCTGAACATAGAGGTTACAGAGGATATTGAAAATGATTTTGTCTTAATTTACAAATAATTCTTGACATTGATAATTTCAGCCCATATAATCTAATACAACAAACCGATGAAGTGGAAGTCAAATCGAATCAAGCGCCAATAGAGAGCAGGTGATGGTGGAAATCCTGCGGAGATGCTGTTCGGTAAATTCCCCACTGAGGGCGAGGCGAAAGGCCTGTTTAAGCAGGTGCGAGTATCCAAGCTGTAAGCCGGCATTAACGGCAAGGAATGTGTTGGCATTCTAGATTCAATATAAACATAAGGTGGTATAGCAGATTATGGTCTGCCCTTATTTTAAGGGCAGATTTTTTGTATATATACCTGCCTGATGCCAATACAAAAAACATAAAAGGGAGAGATGTTCAGATGAAAAAGTTGTTGGCAGGATTATTGGCAGGTATTATGGCGCTGGGATTATTGACAGGGTGCACTGCAGCAGGGAATTCAGGGGATGGCGGAAAATACAGGATAGGTATTGTACAGCCCGTTGATCACCCTTCACTTAACAGGTCCAGGGATTCAATTGTGGAGGAGCTGGAGAGGCTCGGCATGGGAGACCAGGTTGAAATCACCATGGAGAATGCAAATGGGGACATGAACCTGCTGCAATCCATAATGCAGAACTTCATGGGCGATGAGGTTGACATGATAGTTGCAATTGCAACACCTGCAGCCCAGGCCGCACTTTCCTCAACCACAGACATACCCATAGTGTTCGCAGCAGTTAGCAACCCCGTTGAGGCGGGCCTGGTCAAGGATCCTTCAAAACCTGAGGGCAATGTGACGGGAGTCTCAAACTCCATACCGGTACAGGATATTATGGAGCTATCAAAGGTTTTGACCCCTGAGGTCCAGACCTACGGATTCCTTTACAACAGCAGTGAAATCAATTCAGCTGCAAGCATAGACAATACAAAGGCCTACTGTAATGCAGAGGGTATTCCCTACAAGGAAGTCACCATAACATCAACCGCTGACATCCAACAAGCGGTATCTTCCCTGACAGGTCAGGTGGATGCATTCTTCACTCCAAATGACAACATGGTTGCCTCGGCAATGGCCACCTATTCACAGGTTGCAACAGAGGCTGGACTGCCAATCTATGTTGGGGCAGACTCAATGGTTGCAGATGGGGGACTTGCCACGGTAGGGATTGACTACAACCTCCTTGGGGAACAGACCGGCAGGATGATCGCCAGGATCATCAATGGGGAAGCAATTGGAGACAATCCAGTTGAGACCGTATCGGAATACGCCAATGTCATAAATGTTGAAATAGCAGAGAGGCTAAACATATCAATACCGCAGGAACTTGAAGATAAATTTGTTAAGGTAGGAAATTAGGTATAGAAAGGGAGATTCGGATGACACTTTTAATCGGGTCCATAGAGCTTGGACTGATATACGGGATATTGGCCCTTGGGGTATATGTAACCTTTAGGATTCTCAACATACCGGACCTTACGGTAGAGGGGAGCTTTGTCTTGGGCATGGCCACAACAGCCGTGCTGACTGCTGGAGGGAATCCTATTCTGGGGCTGGCGGCAGCAGTTTGTGTGGGGGCTCTGGCAGGGACCATAACAGGACTCCTTCAGACAAAGCTTATGATAAATCACATACTTTCCGGAATCATTGTAATGACGGGTCTATATACAGTAAACTTGTCCATAATGGGTGGAAAGGCCAACATGTCCATACTTGGGAACGATACAATTTTCACCATGGCTGGAAGCAAGACACTGGTGGCCCTTGTACTTGCAATATCAACAGCTGCAACAGTTGGGACCTTCTTCAGGACAAGGGTTGGATTGACCATCAGGGGTACTGGAGACAATGAGGAAATGGTAAGGGCGGCTTCAATAGATGCAGACAGGACAAAATGCCTGGCCCTGGCGATAGGGAACGGCTTGGTTGCCCTGTCAGGGGGCTTGATAGCCCAGTATCAACTTTTCTCAGATGTGGGATCAGGGGCTGGAATTGTGGTGATCGGCCTGGCCTCTGTCATAATCGGAGAGGTTCTTCTGGGCAGGAGGGGAGTGGCCTACGGATTGTTCACAGCCGTCGGTGGCTCAATAATATACAGGGTTATAATTGCATTTGCCCTTAAGGTGGACCTGTTCCCTTCATACTCCCTGAAGCTAATTTCAGCGATTGTTGTAATGATTGCCCTTTCGGGACCCTATGTGAAAAAAGTCCTAAGGGAGAAAAAGTCAGTGAGAAAGAGAAGGTCAATGGTCAAGCATATCAAGGGATATGTGAGGTAGATATGGTAAGGAGGGAAGGGCAGCTTGCCCGAAGAATATGCTGAAGCTTGAAAATCTGCAGGTAACATTTGAAAAGGGTACGGTTGGGGAAAAGAAGGCTCTAAGAGGACTTAACCTTCATATGAAGGAAGGGGACTTTGTGACAATCGTCGGGTCAAACGGAGCCGGAAAATCAACATTGTTCAATGCAATCGGAGGAAGATGCCGGCTGGACGAGGGGGCCATATACCTTGACGGTGTGAACCTTACTGGATTGCCTGAGCACACAAGGGCAAGGGATATTGGAGTGCTTAAACAGGATCCCCTTAAGGGGACGGCCCCCACACTTACCATTGAGGAAAATCTGGCACTGGCCTACGGAAGAAAATCCAAGGGAGGGATTTTTGCAACAAACAGGAGGGACCTTGAGTATTACAGGGAGCTGTTGTCATCACTTGATCTGGGACTTGAGGACAGGATGAAAACACCTGTAGGCAAGCTTTCCGGTGGCCAGAGACAGGCTGTGACCCTTCTCATGTGCACCATATCATCCCCGAAGCTTCTCCTTTTGGATGAGCATACGGCAGCCCTTGACCCCCACAATGCCAGGAAGATCATTGGCATAACAGAGAAGATAGTCAAGGAAAAGAACATAACCACCCTAATGATAACCCATGACCTGGATATGGCACTTTCCGTGGGAAACAGGACCATAATGATGGATGAGGGAAGGGTGATTCTGGATATTTCTGGGGAGGAAAGGGATAATATGACAATTGAAGCCCTTTTGGAGAGCTATAGGGTGAAAAGCAGCAAGAGACTTATTGATGACAGGATGCTCCTTTCCTGATGGATGCATCCTGGAAAAATACAAATTAATTTGGAGGGAACAGATGAGCTACTACAGACTGGATTACAAAGGCATCAGAGACTTGTGCAAGGAATCATACATAAAGGCCGGCTTCTCGGAGGGGGAAAGCGAAATAATAACTGATGTGATCATGCTTTCTGACCTGTATGGAATCGAAAGCCACGGGGTGCAGAGGATGGCCATGTATCACGATGGAATAAAAAGCGGCATGATGAAGGTTGGGATGGAGCCTGAGGTTGTCTTTGAAACCCCAGTATCAGCCAGCATAGATGCAAAGGCAGCAATGGGCCAGCTGGCTGCCCACAAGGGCATGACCATGGCTATTGGAAAAGCGGAGAAGTCAGGAATGGGTATGGTCGTTGTACGGAACTCAAACCACTATGGAATTGCGGGATATTATGCAAAGATGGCAAGCGACAGGGGACTTCTTGGACTTTCCTTCACAAACAGCGTAGCCGTAATGGTTCCAACCTACGGGAAAATGCCTATGATTGGAAGCAACCCGATTGCATGTGCAATGCCTGCAGAACCCTACGACTTTTTCTTTGATGCATCAACCACTGTTGTTACCCACGGTAAGCTTGAGGTCTACAAGAAGCTGGACAAGCCCCTTCCTGAGGGCTGGGCGATTGATGAGAATGGTCAGGGGACTGATGATGCTGCCAAGGTCATCAGGAACATAGCAGGAAAGACAGGGGGAGGAGTCCTTCCTATTGGTGGCGCCGGAGAGATTCACGGGGGCCACAAGGGCTATGGTTACGGTATGGTGGCAGAAATCTTCTCATCCATCATGGCCATGGGCCTTACCAGCAACTATTGTCTCAAGGATGGAGTTGATGCCTGCAGTCACGGTTTTGTTGCCATAGATCCAGGCGTGTTCGGAGACAGGGAAATGATCAAGGACCATCTTTCAACATACCTTAAGGAGATAAGGGACAGCCAGAAGGCAATGGGAGCGGAAAGGATCTACACCCACGGGGAAAAGGAAGCTGAGGCCATGAGGGATAGAATGGAAAATGGAATCCTTGTGAACAGGGGAACCTTGGACGAAATCCAGGAGATATGCAGAGACCTTGATATTGATTACAAGGAAAAGCTTAAAATCAAGTAACAAAAAAGACGTGGGGACGTTTCATCTGTCTTGTAATAATCAAAATAGACTGATACCAATATGGGGACCGCTACCAGCTGTTAAATACAGTTGACCGGTTCCCTTCTTCTTGGACCTCACTGAAATGTGATGTAATCCAAAAGTAATATTACAGAATAATTTCAGTGGTAATATTAGAGTAGGACTAAGTATAAGGATGGGATCATAAATGACAGACTGGGAAAAAACCAAATGGGAAATACGGGGAGATCAGAGGAAGCTTGAGGACTTTATAAGGCTTCATGAGGCATTTATCCTAAAGTCAGCCTCCAAGGCTTCCAGACGCTTTGTCACAAAGTCAGACGATGAGTGGTCCGTTGCCCTTCTTGGTTTCACGGAGGCTATCGAAAAGTATGATCCTGCCAAGGGAAGCTTCCTGTCCTATGCTGGAATGATAATACGCAGCAGGCTAATCGATTGGTTCAGGACAAACGGTAAACAAGCTGCAGATATCCATACGGAGGATATGTACGGTGATTTAGAGGACACAGGCTACAATGACGACCTGAGGCTTGAGATCCACGCCCTGGGTGAAGCCTTGGGTGGATATGGGCTAAGCTTTTCAGATATAGCCAAGAACTCCCCAAAGGCTGAAAAGACAAAAAGTGCCTGCAAGGAAATACTCCTGTATCTGATTGAGGACCGTGATTTGACAATTGAAATTAGAAGGACTGGAATGCTGCCCATAAAAAATATAGAAAAAAATCTCAACCTACCCCGAAAAACCATAGAAAGACACCGTAAATATATAATAGCTGCAATGGAAATACTGACTGGGGATTACCCCTATCTCTCAGAGTACCTGAGATACGTCAAGGAGGAATAGCTATGAAGGCAGTAATACTTGAAATAATAAAGGGAAGAGCAGTTGTTATGAAAGCGGATGGATCTGTAACGAAAATCCGCAATAAAAACTATTCGGTAGGAGATGAGATTTACATGAAGGAAGGCATATTTTCACACAGAAGATGGGCACCGATTGTTGCTGCACTTTTGATATTTGCAATGGTTGGAACAGGAACCTGGGTATATGCTGATGATTACGAACTTAATGCAGTTGAAGTTGACGGTGATGAGTTTACGATCAAGGTAAATAGGAGAGGTATTGTTACAAGTGTTGAAGTCGATGGAGAGGAAATCAGATTCGAGAATGAGGACATAAAAGATTTTCTTGAAGAGCTTTTTGACAGATATGAAATAGAAACTATCGCTCTGATGGGAGATAGCCAGGAAGAATCAGAGAAGCTGGCTGAAGAAATCAGGGAAATGATTGAAGAGAAAATAGAGGAGTCTGAAAAAATAGCAGAGGAAGCTCGCGAAAGAACTCAAGTGGAAAAAGGCGACAGCGATGGTTACAACGAGGAATTTAGAGCTAGGGTAGAAAACATGGAAGTAAAAGGCTTGAGTCCAGAGGATGTTGATGAAGCAAAAGATCTTGGAATCACACCTGGAAAGTATAATATTATCAAAAACCTCATGGGTGAGGAAGATGTTGATGACTATCTAGTTTATTTGACTAAAGAGTATGACCTCGATGACAAAGCTGAAGGGTATAATAAAGAGCTATCGAAAAAAATCATGGAAGAATTCTCCGCATCCAGAGGAGAAAAGAATGGAGTCAAGTTCCAGGAAGATGAAAAAGATACTCCTCCAGGACAACTGATTAAAGAACAAAAGCAAGAGGAGCACAAGCCAGAAGTGGAGTCAGATGATGAGAATAGTGATATTGAGTCTGGCGAGCTAGGAAACCAAGGTAAATCAAAAGAAGTAAAAGGTAACCCCAAAGGAAACTCTGGCAACTAATAAGTAAAATCCGATTAATATATCGATAAAACCCAAAAAGGTGTGCCACCCCACACCCAAAATAAAGCAAGGCCCCGTCTAAATGGCGGGCCTTGTTTTTTTAACACAAAAAACACAAAAAGAACCGGTCCCGTTGTGTTATTTTCATTTTGGGTATAGATAATAATATTTTAGGTGCAATAAAATCGACCATTCAGCAGTTATACTATCAAAGGAGCTATGGA
>Ga0224486_100553_pt1 | contig 9932 bp, 10 predicted proteins | sample TexhydDE_CT_test_FD_172013 | JGI IMG/M metagenome (GOLD analysis project Ga0224486, IMG submission 172013) | Fracking water microbial communities from deep shales in Oklahoma, United States - hydraulically fractured wells DE_CT_test ...
TGAAGCTTCCAAGGACTATTATCCAAAGTGGTGCAGTCACCGGGTAGCTGAGAGCCACCAAGAGTCCTGTGACAGCTGCTGAAAGGTCCCTGATTGTGATTCTCTTACCTGTAAACCTCTGGTAAAGGAATTCAAAGAGGACCGCTGATATGATCCCAAGGAGAATCATCACAAGGCTTTTGATGCCGAACTGGACCACTGCCATTACACTTACAGGCATAAGGGCGATCAGCACATCCCTCATGATACTCCTTGTGGATGCCGGTGTTCTAAGGAAGGGTGATGTTCTTGTTCTTTTCATGATCTCATCTCCTTCCACTTTTTGTTCAGTGCCTGTATGTCCTCTAGAAGGGGTATGTTTGCCGGGCAGACAAAGGTGCAGGTACCGCAGGCTATGCAGCTTTCCGACCTAAGTGCCGGTGCCTTGTCATAGGCTCCCTCTCTGTAGCTGTTGCTTATTATTATTGGCTGCAGGTCCACAGGGCAGTTGTCTATGCATCGTGCACACCGTATGCATTCTGACGCAACCCTTTCCGGCTCCCTATGGAGAAAGAGGAGTGTTGTGGTGTCCTTGTCAACGGGAATGTCCGTATCCTCAAAGAGCCTTCCCATCATGGGTCCTCCATTTATCATGTCCACCTCTCCTTGGAGCAGTCCACCGCACTCATCTATAAGGTGGCTTACGGGAGTTCCGATTCTCACCATAAGGTTCTTGGGTTCCCTGATCATGGGTCCTGTGACTGTAATTATCCTTTTTACCAGGGGCGTGTTCAAAAAGACTGCATCATGGATAGCCTTTATGGTGGATACATTTGATTGAAGGACTCCAATATCCCCCGACCTTTGTCCCTCCATTATCTCTATTCCAAGGACCTCCCGGATCTGCAGTCCCGCATGGCCCTGGGGGTACTGGGATGGAAGTATGTGGAGCATCAGGTGGTCCACCTTGGCCTTGTCTATTGATTCCTGGAGCTTATGGATAGCCTCCTCCATATGGTCCTCCAGGGCTATGTATGTATCGTCTATCCTGTATATCCGTGCTATGGCCTTTATTATCCTCACTATCTCATCGCTGTATTCAACCATGCACCTGTAGTCTGCGGTTGAATATGGTTCGCATTCGGATCCGTTCACAACAAGGTATTCCACATCCTTGTGCTCCTTGTTGTATTTTATTGCCGTTGGAAATCCCGCTCCGCCCTTTCCGGTTATTCCGGCCTTCTGTATCCTCTGGCTGAACTCCTCAGACTCCAGGTGGTCCACTATGCTCTGGAGAGTTTCACACTCATCAAGAAAGTCATTCTCAACTACCACACACAGGCTCTCTCCCCTGAAAACCCTTCGCTTCTCTATGGCAACAACCCTGCCTGAAACTGAGGAATGTATGTCCGTTGATATTCCCTTGTCCCTGGATCCAAGGAGAGTTCCAACCTTAACCCTGTCTCCAACCTGAACCTCCACCTTGGCCGGCGACCCTATGTGCATAGCCATGGGAAAGTACAGGAGCTTTGGTGCTGTTGCCTCAACTGTCTTCTTATTTCTGGTGGCCTCCTTGTTCTTTGGAATCTGGAGACCTCCTCTACTCCATCTATCAAATATGCCCATATGGGTTCCTCCCATCTTCTGTATGTATCACATTTTATCCTCTTTTACAGTTACCCAGTATTTGCTGCATATATTCTAAATATTTAGGTTCTAGTTCATTTTAAATCAGCTGCTTAAACTCAACTCTTATCACTTAAGAAATTCTTCAACAATATTTTAAGAGATCTCATAATATCATTATAGTTTATTTGATTTGCATACTCGTATTCTCTTGAATAGCTTATCCATCTTTCGTTAAGTAACTTACTATTGCAAATTTCTTGGATTCTTGTATCCATATTATCAAATATGTGGTCTGATTCTCTGTGTATAGCTGTATTCCTTAATGCTTCCTCAAACATTTCAAAACTGTATTTTCCCATTCTAGAAATTACATATAGGTCATAAAAATCCCTAGGTCTAGTATTAAACTCGCCTCTCGTAATTATTGTTTCTATTTTCTCTGCCAATATGGTTTCAACATTGTATGCCCAGATTCTTATTGTATTTTCACTGAATAGTAATCTATAGTCTATAAGTTCTTCTGATGGTGTAATTGCATCACCCGTGGTTATATCTAACTGTAAAGGTACTACTATACTGCAATCATAAGTTGCCTCAAGGCTGGCTCTGAATCCTCCGTATATATCGTCTTCTCTTATTGAATCAATTTTTTTCATCTGGAACAGTGTATTATCATCTAATCTGAGTTCGCATATATCATTGATTGCTTTTGTTAGATATACTTTTTCCATAGGATAATTTTTTAATGTTGTATCCATATCCATCGTTGCCCTATTCCCAAAGCCTACAATTGCTGATACAAGGACTCCACCTTTTAAAATGAAATTATCCTTGTATTCTGAATAAAGCAGTCTTTCCAAAAATCTTTCAACCATGTACATTTGTAGAACCACTTGCGCAGAAATATTTTTTTGTTTAGCCATGTTCCTGATTTTAGCCTTGAGGCTCATAGAATTATTATTCATAGCAAAACCTCCAAATAGTTCCTAAGAACAGATTCTATTCTTAATTCTCTTGCATAAGCATTAAGTAATGAGTAGTCCACTGATTTAATCTTAACAAATCTTTTCATCGCATCATTTACTATTTGAATATCCATCCTGTTTCTACTCCTTATAACATCACAAATAGTCCTTTCTATACTATATACACTGATTTCATTACCAAATGATGTTTTGCTTTTTATGACTCCCATTGCATGTAAATCTTTTCTGATATAGTAAATTTTAAACTTATCAGAAATCTTTTCTACTACTTTATAACCGCTTGGCACTGAAGCTGAATATGCATCTGGTGTCCTATCAGAAATCCCATGAATAAACAAAGCAGTCTCATGTGAATAAATAAGCTTATTGTATTTTCTTTGCATAGCAAACATTTCATCTTCTATCGAATTAGTTGATACATATATTCCTCGTTCAGTCTTTTCTAGGGATCCTTCTGCAACCATTATTGATAAGTATGTCCTCGGGATATTATACGTCTCTAGATCTGATGCTAAGACTGTTCCGTTCTGCTCTTGTATCAATTTTTCAAGTTTCTTCTTGTTATCCATATAACTCACCTCTATTACTTTTATACTTATATTGTATTTCATATATGTATTTTTGTAAAGCATCTTTGATCGAAGTCCACTATTTCAGGGTAAATATATAAGGACAATACATCTTGTTTCATATATTAAAAATTCATTTGGTTACCTTTGCTATCTGCACTGTGAAAGGAAGCGATTATTGTGTCAGCTGAAAAAAGAATCAACCCATTAATCCCGATTTTTGTCATACCAATTGCTGGCTTGGTTTTACTGAATTTAGCTTTTGCACTTACAGCCTGTATACGATATGCCCTGTTCCTGCTTTATAATCCTACCACCGGCGATGAACCCTTCTTTATGCCAAGATTTTTTCATGTGATAACTCCGCTGATATTTATGGGGATTTCTTATCTTGTACTTAGAAATAAAAGGCTCAAGGACATCTACAAGGCTACTTTTTCGGTTGTTCCAACTGCTGTGCTTTTGGTTTATACAGGTATTTACCTCTACAACTGGCCCCTTGCTGTATATATTGTAAGTGGCCTGATCCTTGCAGCTATTTTCTTTTACCTGTATAGGACCAAACGACACTGGATGTACTATTATGCTGTTTCCTTAATATCCCTCGCACTTTTGTACATGCAGATCAGAGGAATTGATATTTGATTTTCTTCCCATTTTGGGAAATGTTGGGGTATACTGTAATTAACAGTCAATACCAAATACAAAGGAGGAATCGCCTTGTCAGAGATATTGTTGAATGTAACAAGAGGAGACAGAGTTGAGAATATTCACAGGGGGGATGTCGCTGTCGTTGATTTCAAGGGAAATCTAATAGCAAGCGTCGGGGACCCCTACAAGAGGACCTATATGCGATCAAGCGCAAAGCCTTTGCAGACACTTGTTGTCATAGAATCCGGAGCTGAGAACACCTATGGTATAACCAGAAGAGAGCTTGCAGTCATGTGTGCCTCTCACTTTTCCGAAGACTTTCACCTTGATGCAGTAAGCTCAGTCCTTAGAAAGCTTGACCTGGGTGAGGATGACCTTCTTTGCGGACATAGCTATTCCAGAAGCGACAAGGTAACCAGGCAGATGCTAAGGGAGGGTAAAACTGCAAGAAAGATCTACAATACCTGCTCAGGCAAGCATTCTGGAATGCTTGCGGTATCAAGGAAGCTGGAACTGCCCCTTGAAACCTACAACCTGCTGCAACATCCACTTCAACAGATGACCCTGGATACAATTGCCCAGGTATGTGAAATGGATGTGGATGATATTGGAGTGGGAATCGACGGGTGCGGAGTTCCGGTAGTTGAAATGCCCCTTTACAACATGGCCCTTTCCTATGCCAAACTTGTGCATTCATCGGTATTTGATGAGAAGAGGAAAATGGCGGCAGACCTTGTTGTTGAGTCAATGATGGAATATCCTGAGATGGTTGCAGGTACAGGCGGCTTCTGCACTGAGCTTATGAAGAACACAAATGGAAAGCTTATGGGTAAGCTGGGTGCTGATGGAGTATATTGCATAGGCATGGTGGACCTGGGTGTTGGAATTGCAGTGAAGGTTGAGGATGGCAACATCAAGGCCGTTGAAAGTGCAACCATGGAGATCCTTAAGCAGATGGGCTACCTGGACCAGGAGGAGCTTGAGGCCCTAAGACCCTTCCATATCATTGAGAATATCAATACCTTAAGGGACAAGATTGGAGAGACAAGACCTGTATTTGAGTTGGAAAGAGTATAATTATACGCACCTGGAAAATTCCAGGTGCGTTGTTTTTTCCCATTAAGTTAAAGTACATATTCCAGCTGGCAGTCGTAGGGTTCCCTATCCACATGGTCTTGGCTGTGTTCCTTTGCTTCCACACAGCCCAAGGATCTGTAGAAGCCCTGGGTTTCGACGGATGAATGGGCGGATATGTAGAGCTTTTTGGCTCCCTTATCCCTTGCCCAGGTGGAGGCCATTTGGAATAGGACCTTGCCAATTCCCTTACCCCTCATATCCTCTGAAACATGCAGGCTTGAAAGGTCAAGGTACTCCTTGTCTGAGCCCAGGAACTCCGCCTCAAGGGATGCAAAGCCCTTAAGCTTGTCCTCCTGGAAGGCTCCAATTACAATGCCTCCAGTTTGTGTGGTGTTTTTAAGGTATCCAACAAGAAGTGAGTACTCCTCTTCAGTCCAGTCATCAATGAACTCTATGTCCTTAATTAACCATTCCCCTTCAACTTTCCTCCAGCATTTGGTAACCTTCTGATGGCGGATAAAGTCCTTGAACAGGTCGATTTTTATTTCATCCGCAGTCAGCTTCCTATATTCCATTAAGCTTTAACCCCCAACCTATCTTCAACCTTCTTAAGCATCTTTATTATAGGCAAACTATATGGGCATCTGGTTTCGCAGACTCCACACTCGATGCAGTCCTTTGCACTTATTTCAAAGCCACGGTATCTGTCAACTGCCCAGTCCTGAAGATTGTATCTTGAATAGTAGCCCTCTAGGATAAACTGGGTTGGGATGTCGATTCCAACAGTACAGGGAGCACAGTAGCCGCATCTTCTGCAGAATTCCTCTCCAAGTGTACCCGCTTCCTCCATAAGGACCTTTCGTTCATCCTCGGTAAGGGGTCTGATTTCATTTCCTGCCCTGGCGTTTTCAATAACCTGTTCGACGGAATCCATTCCAGGTATTGCCACTGTAACGTCCCTATTCTCCATTATGTATCTAAGTGAAAGCTCACCCTTTGAAATGGCTCCACCAGCAAGGGGCTTCATGACTATTACTCCAAGGTTGTTCTCCCTTGCCTTCTTAAATACAGGTTCTCCCTGGTTTTCCACGGGATTGTAGGGGTATTGGATTGTGCTGAACTCCCCAGTGTCAATTGCTATGTGGAGAAGGTCAACACTGTGGCTTGTGATCCCGATCTCCTTGACTATTCCCTTTTCCTTGTACTCCTTGATGGCCTTTAGGGCTCCATTCTCTCCCATTACGGTTTCAAGGTCCTCCTCTTTGCTGACATTGTGAAACTGGAATAGGTCTATGTAATCTGTTCTCAGATTTTTTAGGCTGGTTTCAAATTCCTCCACAACCGCATCGTAGGTTCTGGCCATCGATTTTGTTGCTAGGATGAACTTATCCCTTCCTATCCTTTCCAGAGCACTTCCAAGAAGCTCTTCGCTCTCCTTGTAGCCTCTTGCTGTATCGATGAAATTTATCCCCTGTCTATGGGCTTCCACAAGCAGCTGGTAAGCAATCTCTTCATCCACCCTTTGGATGGGAATCCCGCCAAATCCGATTACAGAAACCTCAAAGTTTGTTCTACCCAGTATCCTTTTTTCCATGATCTAACCCACCGTCCCTTTCTATTCCGAAATCTCCGTATTTCGGTAGTTATGGGAATATTATACCATAGACAAACCCCTTGCTGAAAATATTCCTGCAAGGGGCTAGGACTGGGCCCAATCATTCAATCAAGATATGGGCATTCTTTTTGCCAAACTTATTATCGCTATTGGCATCACAGATCATCTTCCCATAGGCAATGGAATCCGGATTGGTTTCCACATGGACACCACAGGAGATGGTCCTGTATTTATCTGGGTTGCGGGCATAGTCCAAGGCCAGGTCTTCCATGGTCATATTAAGGGCTGCAGCTGATTCCATGGTGCAGAAGGTGACTGGAACGCCTGAGTTAAGTAGAGATTCCATTGCTTCCGGATCCTGATGGATTGACCTCTCCGCAAATGGTGTAATGTTTCCTCTTTTAAGTGTGCCTCCTGCATAGATGATTCTCTTTACATTTTGCGCAAGTCCTGGCCATACCTTGAATGCCAGGGCAGCGGAGGATGGTCCCTCTGTCAGGACCAGAATAATATACTTCCTATCCTTAAGCTGCTCCCATTCCTTGGGAAGGTGAGTTTCAGGCTTTAGAAATGTTCCCTTCATGGAAGGAAGGTCCTTTCCACTAACTAATATATGCATGCTTACTCCTCCCTTCCAGTGAAATGCTCCACTGCTTTTATTAGCTCTTCTGTAAAGGCTTCCCGGTCGAGATTTAAAACAGCCTTGCCATTGAAGTGGTCCTTATCTTCAAAGTCAGCAAGAATTCCACCTCTTGTGTGGAGCCCCCTTGTTTCCACCTGAAGATAGGATTCCCGGATTTCAAAGATCTCCGGGTTGATCAGGGACAGAACAGCACATGGATCATGGAGTGGCCACCCCTTGTAGCCCATGGCTGCGTGGGTCTCCCCGAAAAAGTCCAGCCAGCCGGATACGATATGTCCCATTGGAGTTCCAATCTCTCGAATACGGTTAACATCCTCAGGATATACCAGGGCTTTTTCCGTTACATCCAGTCCGGACATTACAACCGGTACACCGGATTCAAATACAATCCTGGCAGCCTCCGGATCCACCAGAATATTGAATTCCGCTGCCGGTGTCCAGTTTCCATTTTCTATTCCTCCGCCCATGATGTAGAATGCCCTTATCTTATCCTTTAGGTCCTGCCTGTATAGGAGGATGGTTGCAAGATTTGTCTGTGCACCAGTTCCTATTATTACAACAGGTTCATGGCTCTCCTCCAATACCTTCACCATAAGTTCAACTGCGGAGTATTGACTTAGAGTCCTGTCTGACCGAGGCAAATCCACTCCATCAAGTCCTGTCTCGCCGTGGAAGTCTCCCGCTGTGATTCCCTCAACAACCAAGGGGCCATGGGCTCCCTTGCCTATTGGCGCCTCAATATTAAAAAGGGAGCAGACATTCAGCGTGTTTCTTGTTACATTTTCTATATCCTTGTTGCCTGCAACTGTTGTGACAGCCTTGATGTCAAGGATGGGTGATGCAGCTGCCACCATCCAGGCAATTGCATCGTCGTGGCCTGGATCTCCATCGAGGATTACAGGGACTCTTTTCATCTATCTTTGCCTCCTTCTAAGAAAAAAGGACCCTAAGGTCCATTTTTGTTTTGATATTTTGGGAGTTACTCGCAGTAGGATGTACTCCCATTCTCGTCGACTCTGGCCGTCGAATCCTACCCAATCTAGCTTCGCTTCACTTGCTCTCTTGGGGATTCTTGGCATGAGACTTGTCTCTGCTTTGAGAAAAAGAATCCTCAAAGCAGTGCTAGGGCTTCAACAGGGGAACTCCCTTGCCTGAAATAGAAGTAGGATGATTTATCCTACTTCTATTCCCATTCTATAGTCGCTGGTGGTTTGTTTGTTATATCATACACTATTCTGTTTATGTGTGGAACTTCGTTTACTATCTTTGTTGAGATGTCTCCAAGGATTGACCATGGGATCTGGGCAAATTCTGCTGTCATGAAGTCTGTTGTTGTAACCGCCCTAAGGGCAAGGGTGTAGTCGTAGGTTCTTCCGTCTCCCATTACCCCAACGCTTCTAAGGTTTGTAAGGACTGCGAAGTACTGGTTAAGCTCCATGTCCATGCCAACCATCTTTATCTCTCTTCTGAATACGTGGTCCGCTTCCTGAAGGATCTTTACCCTTTCCTCTGATACCTCGCCGATTATTCTGATTGCCAGTCCTGGTCCAGGGAATGGCTGTCTGAATACAAGTTCCTTTGGTAGTCCAAGCTCAAGTCCTGCCCTTCTGACCTCGTCCTTGAATAGGTCCCTTAGGGGTTCGATTATTTCCTTGAAGTCTACGTAGTCTGGAAGTCCACCTACGTTGTGGTGGCTCTTTATTACGGCTGAGTCGCCTACTCCACTCTCTATGATGTCAGGATAGATTGTTCCCTGTACAAGGTAGTCCACTGTACCAATCTTCTTGGCCTCTTCCTCGAATACCCTGATGAATTCCTCTCCGATGATCTTTCTCTTGGTCTCGGGGTCTGTTACTCCCTTCAATTTGTCGTAGAATCTCTGCTGGGCGTTTACCCTGATGAAGTTCAGGTTGTAGTTGTTTGTAAACACCTCTTCAACCTGGTCTCCTTCGTCTTTTCTTAGAAGACCGTGGTCAACGAATATGCAGGTAAGCTGTTTTCCAACAGCCCTTTCTATCATGACCGCTGCAACTGAGGAGTCAACCCCTCCCGAAAGTGCGCAAAGGACCTTCTTGTCCCCAATCTTCTCCTTGATTGCGGCTATTGATTTTTCAACAAACTCGTCCATCTTCCAGTCTCCACTGCAGCCTGCAACGTTGAAGAGGAAGTTTGAAAGGACCTTGTTACCTTCCTCTGAATGTTGAACCTCTGGGTGGAACTGGACCCCGTAAAGGTTTTTCTCCCTGTTTTCAAAGGCTGCCGTTGGGCATGATTCCGTGGTTGCAGTTACATGAAAGCCCTCTGCAAGCCTTGAAACATAGTCCGTGTGGCTCATCCAGGTTATGGATTTTTCCTTAACATCCTCAAATATTGGTGATTTCTCCTCAACATGCAGCTTGACCTTACCGTATTCCCTTGTTGTGGCAGCCTTGACCTCTCCCCCAAGGGTATAGGACATAAGCTGTGCCCCATAGCAGATTCCCAGTATAGGAATGCCCATATCATAGATCTCTTCACTTATTGATGGGGATTTCTCCTCATATACGCTGTTGGGTCCACCTGTAAAGATAATTCCCTTTGGATCCATTTCCCTGACCTTTTCAAGACCGATCGTGTAAGGGTGAACCTCGCAATACACATTCAAATCCCTTACCCTTCTTGCTATCAGCTGGTTGTACTGACCACCGAAGTCAAGTATAAGTACCATTTCCCTTTCCATTGACATTCCTCCCGTTTATTTGTTTTCCAAAAGATCCTTCATGGCATCCTGGATGAAAATATCC
>Ga0224486_100555_pt1 | contig 9893 bp, 9 predicted proteins | sample TexhydDE_CT_test_FD_172013 | JGI IMG/M metagenome (GOLD analysis project Ga0224486, IMG submission 172013) | Fracking water microbial communities from deep shales in Oklahoma, United States - hydraulically fractured wells DE_CT_test ...
GCTATTGTGTAATTTTCAGGTGACTTTAGTACCGCACTGGACAAAATAAATTCACTGTATACTCCCATAAAGCTAAATAAGAATATAACTACAAGCATGGGAGTCGCCAAAGGAAGAATTATTTTCGTGAAAATTTGCCAATGAGTAGCTCCATCAACTAAAGCAGCTTCGTCCAACTCTTTTGGAAGACTATCAATATAGCCTTTTAAAAGCCATATACTAAAAGCGCTGCTACCTGCCATGACCAGCATAAGGGCATAGAGATTATCCAGAAGGTTTAATTTTGCCATTATACCAAATATAGCAGGTAATGCCATAAACGTAGGAAACATCTGAAGTATTAAGAGAGTCTTTAAGCCATTTTTTCTTCCAGCAAACTTCATTCTACTGAAAGCATAAGCTGACGTAGCAGTCAAAAATAATTGAATAGTTGCTACACCAACGCTTAAAATCATACTATTTTTTACCCAAAGTAAAAAATTAGTCTTAACAAGCACATCCTTATAATTTTGAAATGTCATATGTTGCGGAAAAATTGAACCGGAGAAAAAGGCATCTCCAGGCGCCATAGACGCTCCTACTACCCAAGCTACAGGAAACATCATTATTGCAATTACAGCCCATATAATAAGTCGGCTAATCCATAGAGATACTTTTTCATGAGGTTTTAATTTTTCCCTATAATAAATCTTTTTAGTCGTTTTTTTGTCACCAATTTTAACACTTGCATATTCCACCTTAATCCACCTCCTCGAAAGCACGAGTCATCTTCATATTGATAAGGCTCAATGTGCCAATTATCAAAAATATAATTATAGACAAAGCTGCCGCCAAGTCATACCTATTAAACTGCATTGTCATTTTATAAGCTGAACTTACAAGCAAATCAGTATGACCTGCAAAAGAAGTATCTGTCCTTGGAGGCCCTCCTCCTGTAATTAAAAACGCTGCGCCAAAATTGTTGAAATTATAAGCAAAAGATGAAATAATAAGTGGCAAAGTAGAAGATGTCAACATTGGTACTGTTATCATCCTAAACTTTTGAAACCATGTAGCACCATCAATATCTGCAACTTCATAAAGTTCAGATGGAATAGCCTGCAAAGCTCCTAATGAGGCATTCATCATAAAAGGATAACCCATCCACACACTGACAATTATAATCGCAACTCTTGCCCAAAAAGGATCAAGAAGCCATGGTATCATGGGAAGGTGCAACTTTTGCAGTATCAGATTTATACCCCCATACTGCTGATTTAAAAGTCCTGTCCAGGTAAGTGCGGCAATTGTGCCAGGAAGTCCCCATGGAATAATCAATATTGCTCTATATAAATTTGTTTCCCACATATTTTTGTTATTCAAAATAACTGCTAAAAGAAGACCGATAATATAACTCAATAATGTAGCTGAAAGAGCAAAAATAACTGTCCACACAAATACAGGAGCAAAAACTACTTTGAAAGGGCCGGCAAGTATATCAACAAAATTTTTAAATCCTACAAATTGATAATTTTTAAAATGATATAAATTAAAGTTTGTAAAAGCAATATAAATAGTATACAAAATAGGGGCAAAACTTAATACAGTCATAGATAGTATAGCAGGAGACAAATAAGCATAAGGTCTTAATTTATCCCGCATAGTTTTGTTTGTTTTCATCTAGCAACCTCCTTCTCTAAAAAAAGGGGCTAAAAGCCCCTTTTTGTTATTGCTGTGTTGCAATGCCTTGCTTGATTTGATTCACCATATCGTCAGCAGCTTTGTCAACCGGAACTTTTCCAGATGTAATAAGCTGTAATGCATTGCCTGCAGGAGTCCAGACTGCTGCCATTTGCGGTATATTAGGCATTGGAATAGCATGTGTAGCTTGCTCAGCAAATGCATTCAAAATCTCATTATTCTTAACTTCTGGATTGTCTAAGAGGGATTTAAGAGCTGGTATCCTGTTACCTGTTTCAAATAATGGCAATCCTGTATTTTCAGCAAGATACTTCATTAAATCCCATGCTTCTTGTTGATGTTTTGAATTTGCACTTACAAAAGCAGCTTGCACACCTGCAAAGGAAGGCATTGGTTTACCATCAACCTGTGGTAGTGGAGCAACTTTGAATGGAACATTAGCTTTCTTGAAGCCATCCACATCCCATGGACCACTTATATACAAACCAGTCTTTCCACTTTGGAAGTTACCTTTTGCCATATCTCCATTTATATCTGCAGGCATGAATTTATACTTTGTCACAAAGTCTTTTATAAGTTCTAAGCCTTTCTTTGCACCATCGTTATTCAATCCTATATCGTTTGGATCAAGTCCACCGCCTGTATCCTTGAACACATAACCGCCATAAGCAGATATAAAGGCAAAGCTAAAATAGAAGTTATTTACATCGTATTGGAATCCTACTTCTTTGCCCAGCTTAATTAAATCATCAAGTGTTGCTGGTGGTGTTGGAACTTTATCTGTATTGTAGAAAAGTGCATAAGTCTCCATTGAAATTGGTACAGCATACATTTTTCCATCGTAAGATACAGCACTTATGCTCATTGGAACATAGTCGTCTTTGTTTATAACTCCGTCTGGTACTTCAGCTAAAAGTCCTGCCTTTTGGAAAGTACCCAAGTTATCGTGTGGTAAACCAAACATGATGTCTGGGCCCTTACCACTTCGAGCAGCTGTTGAGAAAGCTTGGAAGTCACTCTGGTCTGCCAAAACTTTTACTTTGTTGCCAGTTTGCTCTGCCCACTTATTTGCAATCTCTTGAACCTTTGCTATTTCAGGATCTGTTAAGTGTGACCATACTACAAGTTCTACAGGCTCTTTCTTTTGTTCTGTCTGACCTGATGAAGTATTTTCGCTTGTCTTGCTGCCACCACAACCTGTTAAAGCAGCTGACAAAACGAATACCATCACAGTCAGCAAAGCAATTATTTTTGTGTACTTCTTCATACAAATCCTCCTCTTAATTTTAATTTTATTATAATTTTGGGAAAATCCCAAAATCTTATTTCACTCTTACATTAGTCCATATACTGACACTGTCTTTAGGTAAAGTTATACTTAAAATGTTGTTTTCACCATTTCCTCTTTCAACTTTTAAATTAACTCCTTCTAATAAACCCTTTAAATAATCACTGTATTTGCCTTTTCGAAGAGAAGTCTCTATATTTTTTACAGTAGTCTCTTCTCCTTTATTTATTGCAACTACAACTATATCTTTGCCATATTGCCTCTCATAGATATAAACATCATCGCTAACATATCTTGCTACAGTCTTCCCATACTGTAATGCCGGTGTAGCCTTACGCAATTTTGATAGTTCTCTAATTAAAACATAAGCCTTAGTATTCCCATCAAACTTTTCCATCATTGGCCTATTGTAAGGGTCATTTCCGCCGTTTGTATCATTGTGAAGATACTGCTCTGTCCCATAGTATATAGCTGGAATTCCACGGGAAGTCATTATAAAAGCGATAGCTTCATGCATTTTATCCTTATCATAATTAATTGATAGGAACCTTGGCATGTCGTGATTGTCTATAAAAGTAATCAATTTATAAGGATTATCGTAATCCTTGTTTGTCTCTTCTATTGTGTCATTCAATCTATCAAAACCATATCCCTTTCCAAACACATCTCTTATAGCACTGTTTAACATGAAATCTAACACAGAAAAGCCAGTAGTATTAGCAAATTGGATGTTATACCCATACAAAGGGTCAGTAGGACCACTTAACATCCATTCAGCGAAAAGGAACGCATCTTTTTTAACACTGTAAATAGTGTCAGCAAAGCTTTTCATCCACTCCATAGACATATGCTTTGCAGCATCTAACCTTACTCCATCAATCCCATGACTAAACCATAACTTGATAGAATCCTTTAAATACTCGTCAACAATAGGATTACTTTGATCAAGGTCCGCAAGGTCAAACAAATTTTTATCCTGCAAGTCCTTTAAATTATTCCAGTTGGTAATTCCACCATTATGATGAAAAAGTTTATTGACATCATTGCTATAAGTTCCCAATAATTTCCTATCATCATAAAGTGCACCGTTTTCAGCAAAGTCAGGATTATTTTCATCTGCAGGACTCGTATGATTGGGAGCAAAATCTAGTACAACTTTTATCCCATTAGCATGAGCAGTCTTTACAAAATTGTCAAAGTCCTCCCATGTACCAAAATGTTCTTCTACTCTTTTAAAGTCCCTTGCCCAATATCCGTGATAAGGTGCATTTATTTCGCCATTATATATTGCCGGTTTGTTGATGTTGTCTACAACAGGAGAAATCCAAATAGCTGTTACTCCCATCCCTTTTATATAAGGAATTTTTTCTGTCAAACCTTTTAAATCTCCACCCCAATACATCCTCCAATTGGTATAGGTTGGGTCAAACATACCTTTACTTACTTCCGGGTCATCGTTGGACTTATCCCCATTGTAAAACCTATCTATCATAACCTGATATATTACATCCGACTCAGGAACATTACTAGAAGTGGTATCTTTAACACCACAACTGGTCAGCAATAAAGAAAAGACTAAAATTATCACCGCAAATAGCTTTACATTTTTTCTCATCACTTTCCCCCTTACAAGTAATTGCCAATATGTTACAGCAATCGCTTTCTCGAAACGTATTTTTAAAAAGCGCGCCCAATTGCAATTTCATTGCAATCGCTTGCGCTTGCTTTTAATAATATTGTATATCTTATTTCAACAAATGTCAATATATTTTTTTGTACAACATAGACTAAAATTTTGCATTTATACTAATAGGCTTATAATCACTTCTGCAAGCTTTTGCTCATTATGCCTTATAAATTCCTTTTTTAAAGCTACTAAATTTTCTTCTACTACTTTAATTCCCATTCTTTCTAACTGATTTTTATCGTATTCAACAGGTTGTGACATGTCTTTTATATAGCGCTCCATATAATCATGAGGAATTTCGCCATTGTTGACAATAATGTAATCTATAGATTTAAGCCCATGTTCAAAAAGAGCCTTCACATGGTCACAAGCAGTATAACCCAAAGTCTCTCCTGGCTGTGTCATGATATTACATACATAAATTTTAACCGCTTTGGAGGTTTCAATAGCATCACACATTCCATCTACCAAAAGATTAGGTATTACACTTGTATATAAACTTCCAGGACCCAATATAATGGCATCAGCATTTAATATATCCACTAACACTTCTTCAAAAGGCGCTGCATGAGAAGGTTCAATATATATCCTCTTTATCTTGCTGTTTTCTTTTTGTTGTACAACAGGAATTTGCGATTCCCCTTTAATAATAGTCCCGTTTTCCAGCTCTGCTACAAGCCTTACATCATTAAGAGTTACAGGAATAACTTTTCCAGATACAGCAAGCACATCACTCATCTTTTTTACAGCTTCTTCAAAATTTTTAGAAATACCTATCATGGCTGCCAAAAACAAATTCCCAAAATTTTGTCCTTTTAACATTCCCTCAGTAAACCTGTACTGCAAAAGTTGTTCCATTGTAGGCTCTGTATTTGCTAAAGCCAGTATACAATTTCGTATATCTCCAGGCGGCAGTATCCCTAAATCCTGTCTTAGGATTCCCGAGCCACCGCCATCATCTGCTACTGTAACTACCGCAGTAATATTAGTTGTATAAAATTTTAACCCCCTCAACATAGTAGAAAGCCCTGTACCTCCACCAATAGCAACAATACGAGGTCCTCCTTTAGAATTATTTTTCATAATCATATTACTCCTCTCCTATATCTCTATGGTGCAAAATAACAGAATAATCTTCTTTTTTTAGAAACTCATAAAGGGCATTTGCAATAGTAACAGACCTATGCTTTCCTCCTGTGCATCCAATAGCTATAACAAGTTGAGATTTACCTTCTCTTATATAATACGGGATTAAAAATTTAATCATGTCCCCTAATTTTTTTAAAAACTCCTTTGCTTCCTCCCACTTCATCACGTACTCTTTTACCTTATCATCATTTCCTGTTAAAGGTCTTAACTCTTCAATATAAAAAGGATTAGGCAAAAACCTCACATCAAATACAAGGTCAGCATCAAGAGGTATTCCATATTTATATCCAAAAGACATAATATCTATTATGATTCCTTTAAACTTTTTCCCTTTTAAAAAGATATTAGACAATTCCTCTTTTAACTGGGAAGAAGTTAAATTAGAAGTATCTATTATGCTATTGGCAATTTTCCTTATTTCTGCAAGTCTCTTTCTTTCCTCATTTATTCCATCAACTATTCTACCTTCCTCAGAGAGAGGATGTTTTCTTCTGGTTTCTTTAAACCTCTTTATCAAAACCTCGTCAGAAGCTTCCAAAAAAACTATTTCGTAATCGTAGTTGTTTTTTTTCAAAAACTCAAGGCTAGAATAGATGTCCTCAAAAAACTGGCCACCTCTTAAATCCATACCAAGGGCTACCTTATCAACATTTTTTGAGTGATAAAAAAGGTCAGCAAGTTTTGGAAGAAGAGCAGGTGGAAAATTATCTATACAAAAAAAGCCCATATCCTCCATCGCTTTTAATGCCTGTGTTTTTCCAGCGCCAGAAAGCCCTGTTATTATGACAAACCTCATAAATATCACCTCTTTGCGTTTATTATATCTTCTTCTGTTAGTCCCGCCTCTTTTGCTATTTCTATTCCCCTTTTAAAGTCTCCTACTTTATGAGGCGTATGGGCATCGCTGTTTATTACAAATTTGCACCCCTCTTTTTTGGCTATCTTTACATATTCAACTGTCATATAACCATGACTAGAATTAATCTCAAGAGCCGTTCCTTTCTCTTTTGCTGCCTTTGCAAGCTTTTGTGTATCAATGTCTACTTTTGCTCCGGGGTGTGTTATTATGTCAATTTTGTACTTTTTTATAGCATTAATCATCGCTTGAGTATTTTTTTCTCTCATCTCTTCCCGCAAGGAAATAAAATATTTACTTGCCATGTTCTTACCAAAAAGCTGTAAAGTACTTCTAAAGTCTTTAGGCATAACTCCTTCATGATATCCCATAAGCAAAATATCTAAATATTTCATAAGTTCATCTGGAACATCAATATCTCCTTCTAAGCTGATTAAATTAGCTTCTACTCCCATCAGCACTTTAATTTGAGGATATTTTTCATTAATCTTATCTATTTCCTCCCTCATTTTTTTAAAATCCCTTTTTCTTAAACCATAAAATACATGAGCTGGTCCATGGTCAGTAATCGCAATTACCTCAAGTCCAATTTCTATTGCCCTTTTCACATTATCCTCTATTGTACCTTTGCCATGGCTGTATACCGTATGGGTGTGATAATCAGCAAAAATTCTCATTTGTCTAATCACCTATTTCTCTCCTACTATTTTTATTTCTGGTACAAGTTCCACTCCAAACTTTTCTTTTACTACTTTTTGTATATGTTCAATCAAATTTAAAACATCGTAGAAAGTTGCATTGCCAGTATTTATAATAAATCCCGAATGCTTTTCAGAAACTTTAGCCCCTCCAATTGAATAACCTTTAAGTCCTGCCTCCTCAATCAATTTTCCAGCATAATATCCAGGTGGCCTTTTAAAAGTACTTCCGGCACTGGGATACTCTAAAGGCTGTTTTTCCTTTCTTTTTGCATTTAGTTCCTCCATTTTGCTTTTTATTTCTTCGTATTTCCCCTTTGTTAAACTAAGCCATGCTCTTAAAACAATCCAATCCTTTTCTTGAATAATGCTGTGTCTATAGGAAAAATTCATTTCTTCGTTTGATAAAATCAATATATTGCCTTTTTCATCTAAAACCTCTACCTTTTCTACCACGTCCTTCATTTCAGGCCCATAAGCTCCTGCGTTCATCACTATTGCTCCACCTAAAGTGCCAGGAATCCCGCTAGCAAATTCAAATCCCGCAAGTTCATGTACAAGTGCCACATTGGCAATATAGGAAAGAGGGGCTCCCGCTTCAGCAATTATGCTATTACCTTCTACCATTACATTCCTTAAAGAGGATAATTTTATTACAACTCCTCTAATGCCCTTTTCACTTACCAATAAATTAGTACCATTTCCTAGTATAAAAAAAGGAATGTTTTCTCCTTTCAACAAAAATATGACTTCCAATAATTCTTTACGATTATTTGGTACAACTAACACATCTGCAGGTCCACCTATTTTAAAAGAAGTGTGTCTTTTCATGGGCTCGTTTAAATACAATTTCCCTTCTCTAAGGATATCCTTCAATTTGTCAACTATCTCAATCACTCTACCACTCCTCAAAATTTAAAGTTTAACTACTCCATCTATAGTCTATCAATAATATATTGTTTTCATTCCAAAATGAAACTTTATATGCAATTTTATAATATCACTTTTTTTTCACAAAATAAATAGAGGGGACTACCCCTCCTTTATGCATTGTAACAAACTTTAAATCTCTTGCTTATGCAACCTTCCGAATCATACATGCTCACAACAGCTGTGCACTTTTTTATCTTTATCTCGCAATTGCAATCCCTGCAAAAATACAGGTTATTCCCTATTTTGCCCACATTCGTACTTTTGCAATTTGGGCATTCCACAGCAATCACCTCTTAATTAGCTGCTTACACTATGAACTGCATCGCCAATGAATTAGTGGGCTGCAGAGTCACAGACTGCCATCTGTTCCTTCTCTGGCGTGTCCAACACACCTCCTGTAATTAAATTTATTCCAGTATAAGCAGCTTTTGATTTGTGCATTAAATAATCTTAAAATTTTGATTTCCATTTCAATTTTTATTATACCACAGGGGAAGAAATCGGATATAGCTTGAAATTACCTCATATCTTCTAATATTTTGAATTTTTCCTTATATTTATTCAATATTTCTCCCTTTATCAAAAAAAATATCCGTTTTTCTATGTTTTTTGCTAAAACTTAGAGCATAATTATATGAGATGTTCAATATGATTTTTAAAGCTATAAAAGTATTTTCCGTTCCTTTTTTCACATCAATGGGGGTTGTTTATTCTATACTTCCAGTTCTCTCTTTATTCTCCAAACAATAGAATCGGCAGCTTCAAATCCCATATTTATGCATTTTCCCGCCTGGTCAAACCTATACCAGCGAATATTATTAACATTAGGTTTTATTGTATAGACTCTTTTACCCCTCTCTGTTTTTTCGGAATTTTTGTTAGAGCTGTCTTTTAATAACTTCATAGTTGTAGCTGTAATGGATATAATTTCAGGCGCTGTCCTTTTTAAATTGAAATATTTTTTTAGAGGCAGCAACTTATCACTATTAGCTAAAGAATAAAAGGTTTTTTCAAAAACTCCCATATCTATGCTAGAGCTCACATCACATTCTATAATTATGTCTGCACCCAATTTAGCTGCTAATCCTACTGCGTCAAAATCAATAATTGACCCATCAACTAACTTGGTTCCATTGTATTCCACAGGTTCAAAAATGACAGGAATAGAAATACTTGCTCTTATAGCTTTTATCAAGTCTCCTTCTGAGAATACTACTTCTTTTCCTGTGTGAATATCCGTAGCCACAATATATAGAGGGATATTAAGCTCTTCAAATCTTTCTTTTATATAGACCTGCAAATATTTTTCTATTTTTTCGCCTTTTACCAAACCAGTTTGTGATGTTTTAAAATCCAATAAGTTTAAAAATTTTAACATATTAATCTTTTTTGCATCACTTATAAGTTTGTCTACATTATGTCCTGAAGCATAGATTGCTCCTATTATCGCTCCCATACTTATGCCTATTATAAAGTCAATAGGAATATTTTCTTCTTCAAATCTTTTTAGTATACCTAAGTGCGCATATCCTCTTGCTGCTCCACCACCTAGTATAAGTCCTACTTTTGGTCTCATTTTCCATCACCATTTTACTCAAAAAT
>Ga0224486_100557_pt1 | contig 9791 bp, 11 predicted proteins | sample TexhydDE_CT_test_FD_172013 | JGI IMG/M metagenome (GOLD analysis project Ga0224486, IMG submission 172013) | Fracking water microbial communities from deep shales in Oklahoma, United States - hydraulically fractured wells DE_CT_test ...
CTGGAGAATTGAAGAGATATCTAAATATTAGGCAAAAATCCCCCATCTGGAAGAGAACCAGTTGGGGGATTTGCTATATCAATCCTTTTCTTATGAATTCCTTTATTTTCGGTATTACACCAGAGCCAAAAATATCAGAGGGATTTCCACTGTCAATGATCCTTCCTTCATTCATAAATGCAATCCGATTGCAGAGTCTCTTGGCCTGCTGGATGTTGTGGGTAACCATGAGTATGGTAGGCTTTTCTTTTCTGTAGTAGTCAAGAATTCTCTCCTCCAGCTGCATTATGGATTCAGGGTCTATGTTTGATGTGGGTTCATCCAGAATAAGAATCCTGGGTTTGAATACAAGAGCCCTTGCAAGGGCGACCTTCTGGGCTTCTCCCCCTGAAAGGGTCCAGGCTTTTTGTTCCTGGATTGATTGGATATTAAATGATTCTATCAGATCATCCACCCTGGTGGATATTTCCTGCTCTGAAACTCCCCTGAGCCGCAAAGGGTAGGCTATGTTTTCAAATACAGTTGACCTTATAAGGTATGGTCTCTGAAACACAAGGGTCATGGTTTTTTTTATGGAATCGTTGTATTCATGACCTTGATATAATACATTGCCTGAGCATGAGTCCAGAATTCCAGCTATAATCCTCACCAATGTTGTCTTGCCAGACCCGTTTGGACCAAGGATTCCCCAAAGTTGGCCTTCCTGAAACTCCATTTGGGGGATGTCCAAAACTACCTTGTTATTATATTTTTTAATAAGTGAGTCGATTATAATATTCATATCAACGCTCCTGCTGCCAATGATATAGCAGTGAATTTATAAGAAAGGATATCAGTAAAAGAACTATCCCCGTAGCAATGGCAAGGGAATATTCTCCCATGTTCCTAAGCATTGCAATTGTGGTGGTCATTATACGGGTATGCCCCTTGATATTTCCACCGACAACCATAACCGCCCCTACCTCGGACATGGCCCTACCATAGCCTGTAACCACAGCTGATAGGATGTTGATCCTTAGCTCCCTTATAAGAAGCCAAACGGTTTGGCTTGGACTTGCACCCATGGTTCTGGCAAGATCCTGGATATCAGGTCCCCTGTCCTTTGTTCCATTGAACACCACACCTGTGATGATTGGGGTTACAAGCACAAATTGTGCTATTATCATGGCCGTTGCAGTGAAGTTCAGCCTGAAATCCCCCAAGGGTCCGTTTCTAAGGAACAACAGAAATAGAACCAATCCTATTACAACGGGTGGCATGCTCATAAGGGTATAGATTATCCTGACCAGAATTCTCTTTCCTGGGAATTCCTTTATGCCCAGCCATGTGCCAAAGGGTATGGCAACAACGGCGGCAAGGAAGGTGGCTGTAAGAGATACAACCATTGAAAGTCTAACTATCTCAAAGAACTCCGGGTCCAGGCTTACTATTATATGAAAGGCATCTCTAAATCCACTGGCAAAATTATCCATAAACGCTCCTTAATACTGCCCCTTTCGGGGCAGTATCTACAACATTAGGTTAGAAAGTTCACTTACATTTAAATTAAGGCTATTTAGCGTTTGGGAAGAAAAGTGGTTCGCCGTATTCTTCAACACCAAATTCAGCTATAAGCTCCTGAGTTTCTGGTGCCAATATCCAATCCACGAATCTCTGGGCAGCTGGATAGTTTATGTGGTCACCCTTCTCAGGGTTCACAGCCATAACACCATATTGGTTAAAGAGGGTCTCATCTCCCTCAAGAAGAATCTCAAGGTCTATATCATCCTTCATTGAAAGGTAGGTTGCCCTGTCAGCCATTGTGTAGGCTTCCATTTCGTTGGCCATAAGGATTACGTCTCCCATACCCTGACCGGCTTCAATATACCAGTCTCCAGAAGGTGTCCCAACTCCAGAGGATTCCCATAGTGAAAGTTCCTTAATATGTGTACCTGAGTTGTCTCCCCTTGATACAAAAGGTGCTTGGTTTTCTGCAATCAAGGCATACCCAGCATTTACATCAGCTGGTGCATTATCCAAAAGACCTGCTGGGTCTGATGGAGGACCAACTATTATGAAGTCATTGTACATTACATCAAATCGCTCAAGGGTGTCTCCGTTTGTTACAAGTTCTTCCTCCTGCTCTTTTGCATGTGCAAGGATTACATCTGCTTCCCCATCGACTCCCATCTGGAGGGCTGCCCCTGTACCTACTGCAACAACCTTGGTTTCAATACCAAACATTTCATTGAATGTTGGCAGGATGAAATCAAGTAAGCCGCTGTTTTCTGTACTTGTTGTCGTAGCCAGTATAAGCTCGGTGTTTGTGAGCTCCTCGTAGTCATCAGCAACCTCAGGCTCCTCTGCCGCCGGCTCTTCCACAGGTGCTGGCTCCTCAGCTGGAGCTGGTTCTGAGCTGTTGCTGCAGGCTGATACAAATGGCAATGCGATTATCAGCAGTAGAATCAATAGGTTTAATTTGTTGAATTTCAAATGATCATCTCCTTAATCTTAGCTTGTTTTTTTGTTTCTTAAAAGTACAAATGCCTGGAATTTTCTTATTATCACCTCCGACAAAAAAACTCCTATCAATAATAGAAGGAGCTGTGTGCACAAGGCAATAAAGATCTACAATGCCTAACACTCTCCTTTCCACAATGGGAGGCAATACGGTTTCCCATACTACCCTGCCGGACCCTGTTTCATGGCATGGAAAACTTTAGAAGCAAGGACTCGGAGCATGCAAATTACTTATTTAATTACTTGTTATTATAATTAATCCATACCGATATGTCAATGAAAGCATAACGGAAAGTATTGAATTACCAAGATTTGAATGAAATGAAAACTACTGGAAACCTATTGATTTTACTTGCTTAATGGCATAGAATCAAATAAAAGGACTGGTTGGAGGTGAGTAGAATGGACAAGGATCAACTTCATGGATTTCAGCTATATATTCAACTTAAGAACAAGAAGCAGATTTCAACGGACAAGCTGTTTTCTCTGTTGGAGACCATAGAAAGGGAGGGCTCCATATCCAAAGCAGCCTCTGATATGAAAATCTCCTATCGTTATGCATGGGGCATCCTCAGGGAGACGGAAGACCTATTGGGAATCAAGCTTCTTGATAAAAAGATAGGTGGACCAGAGGGTGGAGGAGCAAGCCTTACAAAGGAAGGAAGGGAAATGCTTGACCACTACTACGCCATAAGAGACTCAGTTGACAGCCAGCTGTCAGCACTTATCCAGAACAAAGGCGAAGAGGAAGACAGAGTCCAGACTGAAGAGGAGAATGATTCACTAAGTTACCTATTGATGGCAAGCACAATGGAGCCAGTAGACACAGGACTGTTGGATATTTTGGAGAAGGAATATTTCAGGAAGACAGGGACCTTGGTGAGGCACATAGCAGTAGGTAGTGGAAAGGCACTTCAAATTGGAAAATCCAGAAGTGTGGACCTTGTTTTTGTTCATAGTCCCAGGGAGGAAGAGGACTTTGTAGCCCAAGGCTTTGGGGGCTTCAAAAAAGAGATTATGGGGAATAGATACTATCTGGTTGGACCGGAGTCTGATCCTGCTGGCCTCAAACACATCAAGGAGGATGCTGGAGTAGAGGTCTTTTTCAGACAGATAGCACTGACAAAATCAGTTTTCATAAGTCGTGGAGACCAGTCAGGGACCCATGAGAAGGAGCTTGAGCTTTGGAGTCATGCAAATATTGCTCCTGAAGAAAGAAATACAATAGTTGGTGGAAGCATATCAAGCAACAAGGAGTGTCTTGAGATTTCCCTTGAGAAGTCAGCATACACCCTTGTGGACTCAACAAGCTTCATGCTATCGATAGACAAGAATGATTTGAGGGTCTATGCAGGGAACAGGAGTGGTACAGATCCTATACTTGATAATATTTTTTCTGCAATAGCAGTCAGTAGACTTCCACAGGATTCTGTCAGGTACAGTGAAGCTGTAAGGTTTATAGACTGGTTAGCCGGTCTTGAAGCAAGAAGCCTGATTGAGGGGTATCCGGACAGGGAAGGACAGGAGCCCTACTTTCATTTGATATATTAAAAAGGACCAAGGATGCAAGAATCACATCCAAGGTCCCTAATAGAACTGTTACAGTTCCGTTCTAAAAATAGGCAGTTGAGTATTAATCATCCAGCCCGATCATTACATTTGATGCCTTGACCAGAGTAAGGACTTCCTTACCTACCTTCAGGTCAAGTGACTTGATGGAGTCCATGGTAATGGATGATGTTACAATGTTACCTCCGCCGATATCCACAGTAACTATTCCTGTTACTACACCTTCCTTGATATCGGTTATTTTACCTTTGAATTGGTTTTTAGCACTTAATTTCATACAATCCCTCCTAGAATAATCTACCCCCTATATACCCTTGAAGGGTAAAGGGTATTCACAGGTTTGAATTTTTGGTAAAATTCACAGAGGGCTAAATTTTTATAATAATAGATTAGTGGGTTAAACATAATCCATTTTGTCAGGAGTGAATATAATGAGAGAAAAGGACTTTAGGTTTACGCTGGATGAGGCTGCAGGAGCATTGGGAGATTTTGGCACTCTCCTTCCCCTTGTTGTTGGAGTGTCCGTAGCCACAGATATGGACCTTTCCAGGATGCTCTTCTTCTTTGCCCTGGCCTACATAGGTACGGGACTATACTATAAAATGCCCATGCCGGTGGAACCAATGAAGGCCATTGGAGTGGTTGCAATAGCGGAGGGACTGTCTTCAGCTGAAATTGCAGGAGCTGGCATAGGAATGGGAATAATTCTATTCATTATTGCAGTTACCGGATTGATGGGCTGGATCAAGAGGATAATGCCTACACGATTAATACGTGGAATTCAGTTTGGTCTTGCATTAACCCTAGGCTGGCAGGCAATCAAGATGATTTGGGGAGACCCGGTTATGGGTGTGATTTCCATGATCATAGTAATATTCTATGCCAAATCAACCAGGTTGGATATTTCCGCATTGATTGTTTTTGGACTGGGTATAGGGGTAGGTATTGCTAAATTTGGTGCACCTGAAATATCAATGATGACCATGCCGGAACTGATAATACCAGACACTATTTCAATGATTAATGGGATTGTGAAGGGGACACTCCCACAGATTGCCCTTACACTAGGAAATGCAGTTCTTGCAACTGCTCTTCTCATAACAGACCTGCTTGATCGGAAGGTCAAGGAAAAGGAGCTGCTTCTAAGCATGAGTGCAATGTGCCTCTTGTCGGCTCCCTTTGGTGGATTTCCAATGTGCCACGGAGCTGGTGGCCTTGTTGCCCAGTATAGGTTTGGAGCAAGAACGGGTGGGTCCAATATAATATCGGGAACAATTCTCTTGGTTGTTGCAATACTATTTGCCACGCCCCACCTGGAACTTATCATACCATTTGGAGCCCTTGGTGCAATGTTGTTCTATTCAGCAATTGCCCTTTACAGGACAGCAACAAAAACCGAGGATATGAGCTTTACAGCGATTACAGGTGTAATCGCATTCTTCCTGGGTATGGCATGGGCGTTTGTGATCATGCTCCTGGCCCATAATATTCAAAAGAGAATAAAGGGAGTAGATTCTCAAAAATAGTGGTATATAATCGAGATAGATGCAATCAGATGCATTAAGGAGGAGAAGAATGAAGTTTTTAAATGTTAGTAAGGAAAATATGGATATTGATGGGATTCCAGCTATTGTCCTCAGGCCAGTTTTGGAAATGGACTCTTATCCTACTGTGGTATTCTACCACGGCTGGAGCTCAAAAAAGGAGTACCAGGAATTTAGGGGTGCTATCATTGCAAGCTTGGGCTACCAGGTGATAATTCCAGATGCCCTGCATCACGGTGAGAGAGGGGAATTGGATTATGCTGCAACTGAAAACGCCGGCTTTTTCTGGAGGGTTGTTCTAACAAACCTTGATGAGTGGTCAAAGATCAAAACTTATGCCGTGGAAAAACTAGGGGCTGACTCAAGAAGAATTGCAGTTGCTGGCCACTCCATGGGAGGCTTCACTTCTGCTGGTATTTTCACAGAAAATCCTGAGATAAGGACATGTGTAATCCTTAATGGATCATTTAACTGGCTGAAAAGTAACGAGGAGTTCAAGAGAAGGCTTAATGTCCATATGACCAAGGAGTTTCAGGAATTGGAGCAGGAGGTTAAGGACAGGAATCCAGCCGGGAACATAGATAAGCTTCTGGACAGGCCCATACTAATACTTCACGGGGAAGCTGATTCTATGGTTGAAATAAGTCCCCAGAGGGAATTCTATGAAAATCTTAGGGAACTTCACAGGGTTGAGGGTGATCTTAAGATGATTTCATACAAGAACCTGGATCATTTTGTAACAACTAACATGCTTGAGGAAATGGGAAAATGGCTGGATAATAAAATGGTGGAGGATTATTATGAATAAGCCCATAATTGGAATTACTTGTATTCAGGCAAATATAAAGGGAAAGAAAGTAAATACAATCAACGACTATTATTTTAATGCGGTCCTAAGGGCTGGAGGGGTGCCACTTATCATTCCTTCAGTAACAGATGAGGAAACCGTATCAGAATATGCAAATAACCTGGATGGGATAGTCTTCACTGGCGGTCATGACGTTTGGCCACCAAGGTTTGGAGAGGAGCCAATAAGGCAGGTGGTGGAGATAACCCACGAAAGGGACCAGCTTGAGCTTGTACTTTTTGAAAAGGCATACAAGGTAGGACTGCCTATACTTGGAATTTGCAGAGGTCTGCAGCTTGTTAACATTGCATTGGGAGGAACCCTTTATCAGGACATCTACAGTCAGGTTGAGAATGTTGGCGGTCACTCATTTGGCTACAATCCGGAGGAGGTCTATCACTCAATCCGAATTGAAGAGGAATCCATGATGAAGGAGATTTACGGAAAAGAAACGGTTTACGTCAACTCCGAGCACCACCAGGCAATAAAGGACCTGGGTAGGGACCTTAAGGTCACATCAAAAGCTCCCGATGGAATTATTGAGTCAATTGAATCAACCAATGACAGGTTTGTATTGGCCGTTCAGTACCATCCGGAGGCAATTGCACCCAAGTACCCTGAACACCAGGAAATCTTCAATTATTATATTGAGAAATGCAGAGTGTGAAAAATCATTGATTCTAAAAAACCCTTCTTGACCAATAGGCAAAGAAGGGTTTTTGCATGCTAGATTTCAAGCTTGGCCTAAGCTACTCTGCGGTGTACGCCGCTGATGTATCAATGCCAATTGTTTTGGTCTCTCCATCCCAGGTTACCCCAATGTCGAAAACCTCTGCAACATCTCTTAGCTTGAAAAAGTTGTTGTCGTTGATGGTGTAGGCTGAGAGTTGAATTTCCTCACCGTCTTTGTAGATACTTGATGTGTTCAATGTACCTTCCTTTGTTTCTCCGTCTCCTGAAGTCATTTCTCCTCCAACGGATGTGTATGCTTGCCCTGAAGTAAGATTGATTGCCTTAACCTCGTTATCCCACTCCACCTGGAACTGTTTATCTGAACCACTTACAGCAGTTGCTAGGTCTCTTAGCTTGAAGTAGTTGTTTCCATTGATATTGTAAGCATTGAAGGATACCTCCTCACCGTTCACAAGAACCTTGGCACTTGTAGGCAATGCATTAACAAGAGGATCTAGTGCTGGCTCTTCGATGGGCTCTTCAGCAACTGGCTCTTCATCGACAGGCTCCTCTTCAGCTGGTGCCTCCTGGGCTTCCTGAACAACTATAACTGCTTGTGCAGCTCCTGCAGCAGCCTCGTATCTAAGGTTAACAAAATAATGACCAGGCTCGGTAATTGAAACTGAATTTCCCTTTACCTGGTAGTACATATCCATCTCGTAATTTTCCATGTCGGTAATGTCAACTGTCATGGAAGCATATACTGGATTTCCCTCTTCGTCAACTGCGTCAGTTTTCCCGTAGAAGGAAACTTGTCCATCTATTGGCAATGCATTGTTTGAGTCAAGTTCAAATTGGTTATCTCCAACTTCTACAAGTTTGTAAACGCCGAACTCAAGAGCACTGTCTTCTAGCAATGTTACAACTGTCGATCCATCCACATTAATTCCTGGACGTAAATAGTATTCATCTTCAGATGCATCAAAGGTTTCAACTGCGTTTGTCACTGAAAAATCATATGAGTTGTTTTGAACATCTACATCTGAGTTAAGATGCATATGAACGCCGTCAACTGAATATTCTCCGTCATACCCAACTTCCACCAATGATAATTCTTCTGACATTGCTGCTGAAGGTAGGAGCATTGCCAATACCATAATCATTACAAGTTTTTTTCTTAATACAGATTTTCCTTTTAGACTGTACATAATCTGCCTCCTCTAAATTGTTAGAATTTTTTGAACTCAAAAAATATTATAGCATATTTTCCACGCAATTTACATATAATTTCAATAAATAGAAAATAATGTAAGCATATTTGAATCAGTACAGGTATATTGTGGTTAGATCAGGTCCTTAAGCAGCATCATGACAACAATCACATTAACTATTGCAATCAAGGGTAGCCCCAGCTGAAAGGCTACCTTTTTTGTTTTGTGGGAGAAAAGGTGCATTCCAAGTACCGCTCCAGGACCTCCTCCCAAAAGGGCTGACAGGAAAAGGGTTTTTTCTGATATTCGCCTCTTGCCCTTCTTTGCAAGGGACTTGTCTCTTTTAAAGAGCAACAGAGATGTTAGATTGATAAAAAGCATATAAATTATAGTGATGTAAACAAAGTACTGATCAAGCATTTTTCCAACTCCTTTTTATAGGGCAGAAATTCTTGTAATCCCTCAAAATACACATTCAACCGAATTTATAAAATTCAGATATCATTGACAATCCTTCTCTAATATTATACGCTAAAAGGGTATATTATTTTCAATAAAATAGAGAAAAATTCTAATTAATACTACATATTATGAGGAGGAGAAAAAATGGAGTTCAAGTTTGATATGGAAGAAAACAAGGAGCAAATCCAAGACTTCAAGGAATTTCTGGATTCTAAGAAAGATACTCCTGGGCCTTTGATGCCTTCACTGCAGCATGCACAGGATGTTTTTGGATACCTGCCAAAGGAAATACTTGAAATAATTTCACGTAAACTGTCCATTCCAATGGCTGAAATTTATGGAGTGGCAACCTTCTATTCTCAGTTTTCATTTATTCCTACAGGAAAGAACAAAATCAGTGTATGCCTGGGAACAGCCTGCTATGTAAAAGGCGCTCAAAGCATACTTGAGGAAATCGAGACCCAGCTGGGAATCAAATCCGGTGAGACAACAAAGGATGAGGTTTTTTCAATCGCGTCAGCCAGATGTGTTGGAGACTGCAGTATAGCACCTGTGATTTTGGTGAATGAAGACGTATATGCAAAGGTCAAGAAGGACGAAATTGCAGAGATACTTGCTAAATACAATTAAGGGGAGAGTGCCATGATAACAAAGGAGAAGCTGTTTGAAATAAAGGAGAATACAAAGCCATCCCTGGTAGAAAAACTCCTTGAGAGTGACAGGGTTGAATTCAGGGGTGAGGACCTGGTCCTAAAGGGTGATTACTACAAGAAGCAGGTTAGAATTGCCCTTAAGAACTGCGATATCATAGATCCCACAAATATTGACGAATACATAGCATTTGATGGATATTTCGCACTTTTGAAGGCTTTGACAGAGCTTGAGCCTGGAGAGGTGGTTGATGAGATCACAGAATCACTTCTGCGCGGCAGGGGAGGAGCGGGATTCCCGACAGGAAGGAAATGGAATGAGGCCTACAAGTATCAG
>Ga0224486_100558_pt1 | contig 9772 bp, 8 predicted proteins | sample TexhydDE_CT_test_FD_172013 | JGI IMG/M metagenome (GOLD analysis project Ga0224486, IMG submission 172013) | Fracking water microbial communities from deep shales in Oklahoma, United States - hydraulically fractured wells DE_CT_test ...
TTAGTGCCTGATACCTCCAGTAGAAATACCACCTCTTCTGCCTTTCGTCCAAATCTCTAAAAGTAGTCCAATACACCTTCAATGGCACAAAATCCGCCTTCCTGAGTTTCATATCAGCGTATTTAATTGAATCTTTCATAAACTCTGTATCGCGAGTGGAAAAGGTAATTTCTATAGCAGGCGAGCTCGACTTTTTGGCTTTGACAGAATTTTTTAGTTCCTCAATTTCTTTTCTTATGTAGAGAGGAGTTTCAAGATGAGCATATTCTGGCAGTATGATATCTTCTTCCTTGTAAAATTTCTCTTTTCCTTTTTGAAGTAAAACTTTTTCTGGAGAAGGTTCAAGTTTTTTGACTTGAGTAATTTCCTTCGTAAAAGGAAGCTGAGTTGGTGTTTCGGGAAGCCTCTTTGAAACCTTTTCTTCCCTTTCTGAATACTCCTTCTGCCATTTCTTAATAAAAAACATATCTATCCAACCCAATACCATAGTCAAAGGGAGCAATTTGCCTGCGGAAAATATGACAATCAAGAGATATATCACAGCCTTTAGATATTTTTGATAATAAAAAAGATGTGCTCCAAAACCCCCCAAGAAAAAGGCCAATAAATAGCCTACTGTCGGAGACTTGTCTTTTTTCATTTAATTGCCCCTCCCGAAATTTTTCAGGGAATATTCATAGCCTTATTTGCCGTTCCCTTTAAATATGTCAATAGCTGAATGAAATCAGCCACCCTGCGTAATTAACCCCTTCATGCACTTATTACCAACTGAAAGAAGAAATTTACCCCTCAGTACACCGTCCCAATAATACACCTCAAAATATTTATGTATGACGTCTTTCGTGTTCCAACCACTCGATAATTACTTCATCTCTCCATTCTTCAGGTGTCTTTTTTAAAATTTTAATTATCTCATCGCTTAATGAAATTCTTCTTTTTCAAAATTGCTTTCTTTATCAATTCGATTAAAGTCTTTTTTATTTATGTGTTTAAAATCCCTTCATCTAAATCTAATAACTAATCTTTAGCTATAGTTTCTAAAAAATCAAACGCCCTTTTAATTTCCTCGTCAGTGTAATTTTTATCCGATTTAACTATTTTTATTTTTCTAATGATATCTTCTTTTTCATATTTTTTCTCTTCTTTAAAATACATAATTGTAGCCACTAATTCCAGGAATCTAGAATTTTCACTATTTAATCTATATATCACTTCTTTATAGTTTTCTAGGTCACCTTTTACACCTATGTCATCAATATTTAATTCATAAGTGTAAGTAGGGAAATAATTATCATGCTCTTTAACATCTTCTTTTATCACATTAATCGATTTAAGCTCTTCAAGTTCTATTGTCAAAACATCCGAATATGGACCATAGTAATGGAAATAAAAATCTTCTTTAAAATCCGCTCCTAAATTTTTCAAAATATAAACCATCTTCTGTAATTTTTTTCGTCCCTCGATCTTTCCTGAAATTCGTAAAAGTTCAATAAGATTTGCATAATTTTTCAGAAAGCTACTCATTTCCCTCCCTCTCCCTCCTTAATAATTTTAATAAGCTCATCAGTTATATCTTCGCCTTCATAATTAGTTCTTGTAAAATATAGGTAATATCTATACTTTTTAATACCCGCTAAACTTTTTATTGAATCTGAAAATCTTGTGATTGAGTTATATTTTCCCTCTTTATGTATCAAAATCACCGGTTTTTCCCCTTCTTCTCCTTCTACGTAATAGTCATATGTAACATTACTAGGCCTATCTATTCCAAAATAGTACTTTACATTTTCTTCCTCAAATCCGTATTGTATCAATTTCTCTTTTATTTTATTTTCTATTTTTCCTATATGATGAATATTATCTTCTTTGAGTTCATACGCTTTATATAGATCTCTTCTTAAATATCTATTACATAGGTCTCGTAGCACTTTGTCTTCCGAATCACGCCATAATGAAATTGCATACAAAATTATACTGTCATTTAATTTTATATAATCTTTTATGTCCATTTCATTTCCTTTTCTAAATACAGGAATTAAAATATCTATTCCTTTATCCAATCTATTTTGCTCGTATAAATATTTTGCTCTCTTTAGAATATTTTCTAATAATAGTTCATACCCTCTTGTCGTTTTGTGATAGTACACTTGCCAGTACATGTAATATCTTGCATGAATATATTGTTCAACTGCGTATAATCCCTTATAATCTATTGCTATAGATTCTCCATGAATTTGCATCGATTTCAAAATCATGTCAGGATCAAATAATCCATATTTTACACCTACGTAATAACTATCTCTTAACAAATAATCCATCCTATCCACGTCTAACTGACTTGATAGCAAATAAACAATATATTTATGTTCATATTCCTTGCTAATAACACTTGCCACTTTTTGTGGTAAATCTCTATCTTTATTCTGCAAAACTTGATTTATTTCTGTATCACCAAGAATGATATTAATTGTCCATTTTTCATGATCTGAACCAATTACCTTTTCAAAAATATGAGAAAAAGGACCATGTCCTATATCATGCAATAAAGCTGCCGTTAAAGCAGTCATTTCGGTTTCTTCATCTATACTAACTCCAATACTTTTCAATTGGGATAAAGCTTTTTCCATTAAATACATAGTGCCTATTGAATGAGAAAACCTGTTGTGATTCGCACCGTAATATGTAATTTCAGAAGTACCAAGCTGTTTAATTTGCCGTAATCTTTGAAACTCTTCAGTATCTATTAATTTTAGGATATAATCTTTTGTTATTACGATAAAATTATGAACTGGGTCTCTAAAATATTTTGGCTTCATAATGACCTTATTTTCACCCCTAAGAATTTTCTCAAAACAAGTATCTTTTTAAAACAGTTTTGTTTTCATACCTTTATCTTAATATCATTATATCCCATAACTTGTTACTTTCAAATAACAACTTTAACTCTTGTTGAAAACCTATACAATAGGCAGTTTCTTTATCTTTATTCAAAAATGCATAAGTATTTCTTTCTTCTAAATTACTTTTATTACTATAGTTGGTGTTTTTATCTTATTTTTTAATGTCTTGACAAAAAAATTTTTTTGATATACAATCACCTCTAGGGGGGATTAATAATGAAAGAATTTTTGTATAATTTGCCAGAGGAAGAGAGTGTACCATAAAATATGAGCGATACAAAAATTCCCCCCTCTGTATTCACAACTTAAATACAACATAGTCGTCGCCTGAAGTTTAATAATTTTATTTCTATCATCTTTTTATAAATTCTTATAAATATAAATATTGCGACATTTTCACTTATCTTTACCCGCTGCCACCTCATCCTCCCCATATCTCATCCTTTATAATACTCAATTGTCTCTCTTAACCCATCTTCTAAACTATACTCCGGTTTCCATCCAAGCACATCTAATGCTTTTTTATTATCAAGATAACTATGCACTATATCTCCTTTTCGAGGCTCCGTATAAATAGGCTCTAAAGAGGTATTCATAACTTTATTCATCATCTCAACAAGAGCATTTATACTCGTGGGTTTATTCGTGCTTATATTTACAACCTCATTATCTCCCATCTCCAATGCCAGAAAATTGGCTTTAGCCACATCTTTCACATAAACAAAATCACGCGTTTGGTTTCCATCTCCAAAAACAATAGGCCTTTCTCCTTTGAGTATTTTATCTATAAAAATAGTGTTATTTTAATCTCTTACAAATACTCTCTCTTTTTCTCTTTTAATTCCTTCAATATCTCCTTCACATTCTGTACCTTATCCTTTGAACAAATTAAGAGAGCATCATCAGTGTCAACTATAATTACATCTTCTATGCCTAAGGTTGCTATAAGTTTTTCACCGCCTGTTATGATACATTTCTTTGTATCTACAGCTACTACATTGCCTCTTATTACATTCCCATTCTCATCTTTTTCGTATAATCTCTCTATAGACGTCCAGCTCCCTACATCATCCCACCCAAAATCTCCTGGCACTACGTATACATTTTTGGCCTTTTCCATTATGCCGTAATCTATTGATATACTTTCAAGTTTTGAGTATTCATCGTATAATACTCTTTCTATATCCTCTGAATCAAGATTTTCCCTTATATTCTCCAATGCTTTATGTAACTCAGGCATGTGTTTTTTTATAGCTCTTAATATTGAGGATGTCTTCCATATAAACATGCCACTATTCCAGAGGTAATCTCCGCTTTCTACATATCTCACTGCTACCTCATAACCAGGTTTTTCTACAAATTTTTCTACCTTATGTACGGGATTCCCATTTATTATCTCTTTTGTCATCTTCCTAAATTTTATATAACCATATCCTGTCTCAGGACGTGTAGGTTTGATACCTATTGTCACAAGATTATCCCCTGCTTTTGCTTTTTCTATTGCTGTTTTTAATACTTCAATATATGTCTCTTCGTCTTTTATAACATGATCAGAAGGTACAACAACCATTATAGAATCTTTATCAAGCCTTTCTGTGTGCAGTGCTGCCAGGCCAATACATGCTGCAGTATTTTTAGCCATAGGCTCTATCAAAATATTTTCTGTTGGTAAATCAGGAATTTGATCACTAATTATTCCTGCATAATCTATATTGGTCACAACAAAAATATTTTCTACAGGCATGATTCTCTTTAGTCTCTCCACTGTTTGTTGAATCATTGTTTTATCCCCATACAAATTCAAAAACTGTTTTGGCATCTTTATCCTGCTTCTAGGCCAAAATCTTTCGCCTTTGCCACCCGCCATAATAACACCTGTTATCATTTGCATCATCCTTTCACTTCTCCTTCATCACCGCAACCTCATCCTCCGCATACTTCACTCTGTAATACTCAATTGTCTCTTTTAATCCCTCTTCTAAACTATACTCCGGTTTCCATCCAAGCACATCCAATGCTTTTTTATTATCAAGATAACTATGCATTATATCCCCTTTGCGAGGCTCTGTATAAATAGGCTTCAAAGAGGTATTCATGATTTTATTCATCATTTCAACAAGCTCATTTATACTTGTAGGCTTACCTGTGCTTATATTTACAACCTCATTATCTCCTCTCTCCAGTGCTAGAAGATTGGCTTTTGCCACATCTTTTACATAAACAAAATCACGCGTTTGGTTTCCATCTCCAAAAATAACAGGTCTTTCTCCTTTAAGCATTTTATCTATAAAAATAGATATTACCCCACCTTCTCCTTTTGGGTCCTGTCTTATTCCATATACATTTGCATAACGTAAAATTGTATATTTCAATCCATACAATTGCCTGTATACCTCAAAATAATGCTCTGGTGTGTGCTTTGATATGCCATAGTAAGATATGGGGTTTATTCTATGTCCTTCATCAATGGGAAGATACTCAGGATTTCCATATACTGCCGCTGATGAAGCGTATATAATCTTTTTAACACCACTTTTTCTGCAGCATTCCAGTAAATTTACTGTCCCCAGTACATTTACTTTCGCATCAAATACAGGATTATCAATTGATTTCTGTACATCTATTTGAGCTGCCTGATGTATCACATAATCAGGTTTTTCTTTTTCAAATATTCCACATAAGTCGTCATCTGTGATGTCTTTTTTATAAAAAATGGCCTTTTTATTTATAAATTCTTCTTTTCCTGTTGAAAGATTATCCACTATTACGACTTCATATCCATTTTCAATAAACAAATCTGCTATGTTTGAACCTATAAAACCTGCACCACCTGTAACTAAAACTTTCATTACATGTATCTCCTCACTTATCTATTTTCGTAATTCCTAACTCACTGTAGACATTATAATTCAAAGATTTCAATAATTCTTCTAATTCCATCTCTCTTTTCACACCAGAAGATGCTTCTTTTATGAATATGGTTTTTAGGGTCAATAATATTATCTTAATATCAAGCCACAAAGAATAATTTGTGATATATATAAGGTCCAATCTCAACTTATCATCAACATCTGTCGTATACTTTCCAAATACTTGTGCAAGACCTGTTATCCCTGCCTTTACATTATGCCTGTACTTGTATGAAGGATATTGTTTTTCAAATTGTTCTACAAAATATGGCCTTTCAGGTCTGGGGCCTACAAAGCTCATATCGCCCTTCAAAACATTAAATAATTGGGGCAGTTCATCAAGCCTAGTTGCCCTTAATATCTTACCCACTTTTGTAATCCTTGGATCATCCTCTGTAGCCAAAACAGGTCCTGTCATTTTTTCAGCATCTTTGACCATTGTCCTAAATTTATATACATTAAACTTCTTGCCTTTCTCTGTTACTCTTAACTGCTTATAAATCACTGGACCGGGTGAAGTCGCTTTAATCAACATAGCAATTATTACCATTAGAGGCAAAGTAACTACTATACCAATAAATGAAAAAACTATATCGAAAAGCCTTTTAATTAACTTATCTTCACTAGTCAATGAAGGATAATTCACACTTATAGCAGGAACATCATCAAATTGCACAAATTGAGATCTCACTAAAAGGATATCTCTTAAATTTGGAACGATGAAAAGATGTTTTTTAAATTTCATTGAATCGTAAAAGAGAGTGGTCTTAAGGTCCTCACTAACTCCACTACATATGTATATCGCATCTATCTCATTAATGTGATTAATAATCTCATCATACCTTTGAGGACTTATTATGTACCTTATATCAAACCAACCTCTGGAACTTGAAATTAATTTCTTTGCCAATTTTTCTGCTACTTCTTTTTCTCCTACAATCATTACCTTTTTCACACCATGCACATATCTTCTTACATTTTGTACTAAATATCTCCACAGGGACAACAATACAAGCTGAATTCCAAAAGCTATAAAAAATATGCTCCGTGGAAATGCAAACTGTCTTATAAAAAATGTTGAAGCTACTGTTACAACCTGCAGCAGCAGTAAGGAAAGAATTAAAGAAAACACTATATCTCCATAGCTTTTCCGTGAGATAGTATACAAACCATAAATATGAAATAAAATAATAGCAGACAATGTGATCACAGGAATTAACTCATAATATGGCTCAAGGTTTGCAATTGGCGGATTTGTTCCAAATTTGATAGTATACGCAAGTATAAATCCTGTATGAATTAATAATAAATCTACAATGAAAACAATAAATTTGCTTAATTTAAAGAATTTATGAAAATGGGTATGCATTAGAGACACCACCTATTAAAATAATTTGTCACTTGGGTAGAATTATCGTTGTAGATTTAAAGCTTTTTGGGTACGTGCATTTATCTTATAATTTTTAAACAACCGGTTTATATCATCTTTGCTTTTGACATAACTTTTCATTATTTCACTATAATCGATAAAATTATTTACCCTATTAATATTAAATCTACAGAACAATAATATCTTCAAATACAGAAAAGTTCTATATTTATCATCAATAGTCTTTTTAAAATTCAGTCTCATAAAAAGTTTTTCATAAGATGAATATAACACGAGAAAATATATGTATGGAATAAATATCATTGAAAGAGTTATTGGTAAAATAAAATCTTTTATAAGTTCCAAAAGAACAATATTTTTTATATCACTTAAAAATCTGTTTAATGAACTAAATATTAAAAACAAACCAACACCTGCAGTCGTGTGTCTCAACAGATTAGCTGTTACTTCGTACTCTTTATTTTCATACTCTACCTTGTGTTCAGCAATTCCTACCATAAGAGATAAAAAAACAAACAAAGAAATTAAAATAATTTCACAGATTAATGAAAAGTTGTATGAATCCACAATAAATCCCACCAGAACACCTATGCTGAGATTATTTTTTGCCATCTCTTTAAAGTATTTCATATCTTTAGCTTCGTTTATCGATTTTATAGTAGAAGGAATAGCAGTAACTATATACCATATAATAGTATCTTTTAATAATTTAAACTCCCAGAGTCCAATTTTAAACAATATAAAAACTGTTAATGATACATATAAAACCATACTTATATGCCAACCAATCAATTTTCTGTCAAAAAATGCTTTGAGGAGATCCCATAACGAGTGCCTAGTATCTTTTTTATAGATCACTAAAACCAATAATATGAGTAGCCAAAAGCCAATTGCTAACTCCCTATTGCTAAAATTTTCTAGCATTTTACTTTACTCCTCGTAAAAATTATAACATTTTGCTAGATTTTTGCCCAATGACTTCTTGATACACTTCCATAGTCTGTTTGGCCATACGTTCAAAAGTAAAAAATTCTTCGTATCTTTTTCGCCCCGCTAATCCAAACTTAATACGCTTATGAGAATCTAATAGTAGTTCCTTCAAACGTTTTTTCAGTTCCTCTTTGTCTCTCCTTGGAATAATGTATCCTGTTACTCCATCAATAACCGCCTCTTTTACTCCTCCTACCTCAGAAGCTATAACTGGAAGTCCTGCCCGCATTGCTTCTAAAATAGAACGTGGGAATCCTTCCCATTTTGATGTTAGAATAAAAATCTGTGCTTTTGCCAATCTAGAAGGTACATCATCACAAGCACCAGAAAATTGAACTTTATCTGAAATTCCTAACTTTTCGGCTCTCTCTCTAACTATTTCCATCAATGGCCCATCACCTACTAATTCTAATGTCCAGGGTAAATCTTTCAGTTCCTCAAGAGTTTCTAACAATAAAATATGATCTTTTTGTTCTTCAAAGCGAGCTACCATAATTAAATGTACTGGTTCAACTTCAGGTTTAGCAAAAAGAGTACTATCAATATCAGGCATCCCGTTATAAATTGTGACAATTTTGCTTGGATGGGCAATTTTGTACCTTATAGCAAGTTCACGATCATGGTTAGAAACTGTAATGATTTTATCTTCGAGTGAACCTACTAACTTTTCCGCCCATCTGTAAACCACCTGTTTTCTTTTGGGAACTCCTTCCGTAAAAGCCCAACCATGGGCTGTAAAAACTACAGGTATTTTCAACCACTTTGCAGCCAATCGGCCTAACCATCCAGCTTTTGATGAATGCAAAGAGATAATATCAGGTTTTATTTCACGTAAAACATCGATAATCTCTTTTAATGCAAGCAAATCCTTAAATGGATTAATAGGACGAACTAAATGTCTTAGAGCAATATACGGTATATCTAACTCTTTTAATTTCTCAGTAAAAGACCCTGTTCCTCCCACTAATACTATTACTTCATGACCCTGTTTTTTTAAAAAATAAGCCAAATCTTTCACATGGACCTGAGCACCACCAATAGCATCAGCACGTGTAATTATATAGGCTATTTTCATTTCTTTGCCTCCTTGCACAAAAAACCTTATACTGATACCATTTAATACCTTCTCTTACCTTTACAAATAACACGTAAAGTACATAATCGTGATTAACTTACAAAAATAATTTTCTTCATGAATCCTCTAATAGAATCCCAATTCTTCTTTTACTATCTCAGCTATACGCTTTACAAATTGAGGTGCATAATCTGGCATAAAACTATGAATTCGCCGAGCTATGTATCGAGCAATAAGCCCTTTTGCTTGGTTTTTCGATACTGGTTTGATTATATTATGCGCTTCCTCTTCTATTTTTTCATAAGTTGGAGTTCGTTCCGTTCTAGTGTTTTCATAGTCTTGTTTTACAGCTGTTTCAAATTCTTTACCCAGAATTACGATTGGTGTTGCAGGCTCATTTTCGCTTGTTACAACATCCCACGCTTTTCCATGTAAAATTTGTTCCAATTGCAAACCAAAACAACTTGCTAAGTTTTTATTAGACTTTCTTTTTTGATTATCACTACCT
>Ga0224486_100559_pt1 | contig 9744 bp, 18 predicted proteins | sample TexhydDE_CT_test_FD_172013 | JGI IMG/M metagenome (GOLD analysis project Ga0224486, IMG submission 172013) | Fracking water microbial communities from deep shales in Oklahoma, United States - hydraulically fractured wells DE_CT_test ...
TACTTTACCAGTTCCTCATTGATTTCTAATGTTGCTGCGATGCAAGCTGTTGATGTATGCTTTAATTCTTTAATTTCATCATCGTCGATTAGCAATTCAGCTGCAAATTTGTTAGCTTCTTGCTCGTAAGGTCCTACAGGAAACAATGTATATTCTCGAATAAAACAAATAGGCTCTGAAAAATGCAAGACAGCATGTCCAAGTTCATGTGCTAAAACAATTTTCCTTTCCCATTCATTTAAAATGCTGTTGACAACAATAAATTTATTTCGTAAGGTCTTAATGAAGTAACCTTTTGTATAAATTGAATATTCTTTATATACCACATAAATGCCTAAATATTGTGCCAATCTTTCGGGATTTCTCGTATTATACTTTTGTATAAGGTGCTTCACTCTTGCATGGATATTCTTTTTCATGTGAAGCACCTCCTTATTTTGCATTCTTTTTCTTTTTTCTACCATATTTCTCTTTGTTTATCTCTTTTGCTTTCCAAAACAGTTCTGATATATCTTTAAAGAGCTTTTCTTTGTCTTCTTCAGCGACTTCATCGTTCATAAAGAAAGCGCCGGCGTTCTTGATAAAGTCTTCATATTGGAGTAAATCTTTTTTGGTGACTTTATATTTTTGTGTGTAGTCATCGGGAATGAAGGTATTGCGAACGTCAGTTCTACCTAAAAGATAGTCTACAGAGACATTGAAAATCTTAGCCAATTCTTTTACAAATTCAATATTAGGAATTCTCTTGCTGTTTTCGTATCTTGATAAAGTTGCTTTAGTTGTACCCATCATTTCTGCTAATTTTTCCAAACTGATACCTTTCTCTTTTCTTAACTCTCTCATTCTTTCTGAAAAAGTTGCCATATTAACACCACCCTTGTCTTTTATTATATACTTCGGTTACCATTTTTAAAAGATAAGTCACCAAAAATATAATTTTTTTAAAAAAGACTATTGACAAGTTACCAAAAGTGAACTATAATAAAATCAGAATAAGTTACCGAATGAATAACAAAGAGGAGGTGGCAGGATACAATGAAAAGAAATCCAAATTTTAAATTAAAAGCATTAAGGTTAGAACACAATTTAAAACAAACTGATATGGCTAAACTATTAGGGATGAGCGAAACTACTTATAATCGTAAAGAAAATGGAATAACTGAATTTACTGAAAGTGAAATAAAAAAGATTTGTGACATCTTTGATGAAAAGCCGGAAGAAATTTTTTTTAGAGATGATGTTACCAAAAATATAACAGAGGAGGTGAGTTAAATGAACAAAACAATAAGAATATCTAACACAGAAGAACTAACTTATGAGGAAGTTTTAAAAAAACAGATACAGCATCTCATAGAACTTTACAATTATATTTCAAACCATTTTTGGGAATTTGATGAGAAGCAAATTGAATGTCTGAGGATTATGCAAGAAAATAACAAAATAATAAAAGATATAGTGGAACTGTTAAACAAAATGGGAGAGGCCCACAAATTTTAATTAAAAATTACCACTTAAATATGAGCCTCCCCAAGAAAATTATACCATGATTGGAGGGAATGTTTAATGGATACTTTACCACAGGTTTTTAATTATGAGAGTAAACAGATTAGGATTGTAATCATCAATGGAGAACCATGGTTTGTAGCAAAAGATGTCTGTGACATTTTAGAACATACGAACCATAAAATGGCTGTTGCTCGACTTGATGAAGATGAGGTAAGTAAAGTTTACCTCACCGATTCACTTGGCAGAGAACAAGAAACAACGATTGTAAATGAAGCTGGGTTGTATTCTCTTGTATTGACAAGTAATATGCCTAAAGCCAAAGACTTCAAACGGTGGATTACACATGAGGTTATACCTCAGATACGCAAAGCTGGAGTATACGCACTTGACCCAAGACAGCTTATTGCAGCAGCAGTAATTGAAGCACAAAAAATCATAGCAGAACAGGAAAAGAAAATAAAAGAATTAGAGCCCAAAGCGGAATTTTTCGACGCTGTCGCAGGTAGTAAAGACGCAATTGACATGAACAGGGCAGCAAAGCTTATATACGAGGAAACAAGAATGGGCAGGAATAAGCTCTTTAAGCTTCTGAGAGAGAAAGGTGTACTTATGAAGGACAACATTCCGTATCAGGAATACATCGATAAAGGCTACTTCAGAACAATCGAGCAAAAATACACAAAGCCCGACGGAACAACGCACATCTATATTAAAACGCTTGTATATCAAAAAGGACTAGATTTTATAAGAAAAGTCATTAAAGAAGATAATGTTATAGCTTTAAAGAGAGCATGAGGAGGTGAGAGAGATGGAGGAAATTTTAAAAGAAAAACAAGAACAGCAAGAAATGATTTATGAAATAATTGCTGTTCTTGCGAAAAGAAATCTTTCCATTAAGCAGTGTAAAAGAATTCTTAATGCCGTAGAAGAAGAATTAGAGAATTTAATCCCGTGGAATCAATCTTCATCAATAAACTTAAATCCCCATGAATAAAATTTTCTCGCTGTAACAACATTTGGAGGCGCTGGTCTTTCCAGTATTGACTTTGCATCTTTAATGTTTTGTACAGCATTGCGTAATTTATCTAAGGCACTTACCTCAAAATTATTGCCACAGTTTGGGCATTCAAGAGACTGTTTTTTTTAGAAGGTTTTCACCATCAACATTAAATTCTTCACCACATCTATGACATTTAAAACGTATTTTCATAATTTCACCTCCTCTCCAAGAACATTTTACCACTTGAGGGAGGGAAAAGAAAAGGAGGTTGTTCTAATTGGCTATTCTAAAGATAATTCTCGACAAAAAGACGATGCAGGAAATAGGGCGAGAGATAATACCGTGTGATGTAGAACCGGACTATGATTTGTTAGCGCGAATCCTAGGTGAACAGTTTTTAAGAGACATGAAGAGGGGAAAGGAGGTACAGTCACATGAACATGAGCTGGGGACATGAAGCAAAAAAGCTAACGCAAAGAGAGAAAGCTGAAATAATTCTAGAAGCACTTAGTTATTATATTGAAATTGACTGGAATTTTAGAGAATTTTACCTCAAAGGTATAGAAAGAGGGCTAAAAAACTTAGAGGAGGTGGGAAAATGAGCGTAAGACTTGCTCAAATACTGTACAAGCTTGGTTTTGCAGTATTCATGGATGGCGACAAACACAAAATTGTTATAAAAAGAGACAAATAAAAGGAGGATTTGAAAATGAAAAAAACTTGTCCTTTGCTAAATGTAGAATGTAGAAGAGAAAGATGTGCTTTTTACAGCGAAAAATACGAGGAATGCAGTATATTGCTTTTGGCAGAAGTAGAAGCAAATTGGCAGCAATGGTCAGGATTACTGTCTGCTTACAAAAACGTATAGTGAAGAAGGAGCAAAAGAATATCTAGACAAACTTTTAAAAGAACTTAATAAAGAAGAAGGAGGTGTATAAGTGTGAAAACACTTATATCAAAGTTGCGATATACATATACACATGATTCCAATAAACCAATCGTGATAATAACATCACCATCTGAGAAATCAATTCAAATAAAGTTTTTTGAACATTCTTATGATGAAATAGAAGAAATTGCAAGAATAATCACTGAAAAACTACCTGAAATACTAAGCGAAAAAGGCAAATAAAAAAGGCCTTAAAAAGGCCCACAAGAAATTACCCAATTTCAGTATAGCACGTGAAGGAGGGAAAAGCAATGCTTTCGGAGTGGGCAATAGAAAATAATAAAAGGCTTATACGTGTGTACAAAAAAGAAGTAGAGGAAATCTTAGAAGAACAGACAGCTTATCTGGAGCAGGTGGCTAAGCTGGAGGAGGATAAAAAGAAAAGGCTGGAATGGATAAGAGACTTAGAAAAACAGTTGGAGGAGGCAAAAGAACATGAAAATGCGGTTGTTAAAATTGAGTCTTAAAAATTTTAAAGGTATAAAAGAATTTACATTAGATACAAATGGAGGTAAGAACACTAATATATATGGCGACAATGGCACTGGGAAAACAACTATTTTTGACGCATTCACATGGCTATTATTCGATAAAGACAGCAGTGACAGAAGCAAGTTTGATATACAACCACTTGATAAACAAGGCAATGTAATACACATGATTGACACAGAGGTAGAAGGAGTATTAGACATAGATGGAAAAACAATTACTTTGAAGAAAATTTTAAGAGAGAAATGGGTTAAAAAAAGAGGCGAGGCAGAATCAGAATTAAAAGGGACAGAAACGCTTTACTATATAAATGATGTACCGGTCAAACAAAGCGAATACAAAGCGTATATAAACGAACTTATAGATGAAAGCATCTTTAAAATGATAACAAATCCGCTTTATTTTGGATTAGTTCTCAAATGGCAGGATAGACGCAAAGTGCTTCTGGATATGGTCGGAGATGTTACAAACGAAGATGTTATTTCAAGTAGAAATGATTTAAAAGAACTTGCCTTTCTTCTCAATAATACAGATATAGAAACTCTTAAAAAATCTATAGTTGCACGTAAAAAGAAACTTAACGATGATATAAAAGCAATTCCTTATAGAATTGATGAACTTAATAACACAATACAAGAATTTGACTTTGAAGCACTTGAATTTAGAAAAAAATTTATTCAAACAGCTATAGATAACATTGAAGCAAAACTTGCTGATAGCAGCAAAATTGATGAAGAAGTTTTAAAAGACAAAAAAAGGCTTTATGAACTACAATCGGAACTAATGATGATCGAACAGGAAGCAAAAAACGAAGTTTATAAAGAATATGAGCAACTAAATAAAGAATTGCAAAATACGTTAATAGAGCTTAATACAGAAAAAAGTAGATTAGCACAACAAGAAATTCTTATAGAAAATGCAGAAGAAGAAATCGAAAGACTGAAAAAAGAAAACGAAGAATTGAGAGAAAAATGGAGAGAAGAAAATAAGAAGGAGCTTACCTTTGACGAAAATTTATTTGTTTGTCCTGTGTGTAAGAGGCCTTTTGAAGAAGCAGATATTGAAGCAAAGAAGGAAGAAATGTTGAAGAATTTTAACTTTGAAAAGGCAGAAACATTAAAGAAAATAACTGCTCAAGGTAAAGAGAACAACAGAAAAATAGAAGAATTAAAGAAAAAAATAAGTGAAATCAACGTAGAGGAAATTCAAGCAAAGATAATCGTTTTAGACAAAAGAGCTAAAGATATAAAAGCTAAAATAGATAATTTCAAGCCAGTAATCAATTTAGACAACAATGAACGATACAAAGGAATTAAATCAGAAATAGAAACTATAGAGAATAAGTTATCTAAACAATATATAAACACCGAAAAAGATGAATTAAAGAAAAAATTGGTTGAACTAAAAAAAGAACTTGAACAAGTTAACAGCAAACTTGCTTACAAGGAACATAATGAGAAAGCAAAAGCAAGAATAGAAGAACTTAAAAAGCAAGAAAGAGAGTTAGCGAGACAAATTGCAGAACTCGAAAGGCAGGAATTTCTGGCGGAGGAATTTATAAAAGCGAAAGTAGAGTTATTACAAAGCAAAATTGATAGCAAATTCAAATATGTAAAATTTAAAATGTTTGACATTCAGGTCAATGGTGGGATTGCAGAAACATGCGAACCAATGGTTAATGGAGTGCCATTTAGTACAAATCTTAATTCTGGAGCAAGAATTAATGCGGGTTTAGATATTATTAATGCTTTGTGTGATTATTACAACATACAAGCACCAATCTTTATAGATAACAAAGAGAGTATAACAAAGCTTATAGAAACAAAATCGCAGGTTATAAGTTTAATCGTGAGCGAAAGAGATAAAAAATTAAGAGTGGAGGTAGTGTAAAATGAGTAATTTAGCTTTGATTAAAAAAGATACGGTTGATATTGTTGCTGAAAGAATTAGGGCTTTTCAGAACAAAGGGGAAATACATTTTCCCATAAATTATAGCCCAGAGAATGCTCTAAAAAGTGCATGGCTTATTTTACAGAGCACCACAGATAAAAACGGTAAGCCAGCATTAGAGGTATGTACAAAAGACAGCATAGCGAATGCTTTATTGGACATGGTTATACAAGGATTAAACCCTTCTAAAAAGCAGTGTTACTTTGTAGTGTACGGAAATAAGCTTATATGTCAGAGGTCCTATTTCGGGTCAATGTATTTAGCAAAAGAAATGGCTGGAGCTAAAAACATATATGCCCAAGTTGTTTACAAGGGCGATGAGTTTGAGTATGAAATTGTGAAAGGTAGGAAAAAAGTAATTAAACACATACAGAAGATTGAAAACATAAGTAATAATAACATTATAGCTGCTTACTGTGTTATCGAATTTGATGATGGACGTTCGGATTACACTGAAATTATGACAATTGAACAAATTAAACAAGCTTGGAAACAAAGTGTATTACATCCTGTGGATGAAAAAGGCAATATCAAAACAGGGACAACACATGAGAAATTTACTGAGGAAATGGCAAAGAAAACAGTCATAAACAGAGCATGCAAAGCATTAATTAATTCTTCAAATGATAGTAATCTCTTTTTGCGTGCATTTAACAGGTCTGATGAGGAAATTGCAGAACATGAACTTGAAGAAGAGATTAAGGAAAATGCAAATAAAGAATTAATTGATGTTGAGTATGATGTTGATTACAGTGAAGAAGAACAAGAGAAAGAAACGCAGCAAGAAGAAGATGAACAACAACAAAAGAAGCAAAACAAAGAACCACAACAACAATCAATTATCTCTGAAGGGCCGGATTTCTAATGGATATAAAAGTTCTGGCAAGTGGGAGTAGTGGTAATGCCTATCTTGTGTCGGATAGGCATACCACACTCCTTATAGAATGTGGAATATCTTACAGAAAAATACAACAAAAATTAAACTTTAAAACAGCAGGAATAGATGCATGTTTGGTTACACATGAACATAAAGACCATTCAAAAGCAATAAAAGATATACTTAAAGTCGGTATAGACTGCTATATGAGTGAAGGAACAATTAATGCTCTAGGTGTATCAGGGCATAGAGTGAAGTCTATAAAATCACTAAAACAGTTTAATGTAAATACATTTACTATACTGCCTTTTAATGTAGAACATGACGCAGTTGAAACGCTTGGTTTTCTATTATACAGCACTAAAACAAAAGAAAAATTGCTTTATGTAACAGACACAGCTTATATACGTTATCAATTCAAGGGGTTAACACACATAATGATTGAATGTAATTACAGCACGGAAACATTAAAAAATAATACAAAACTGAATATTGAAGTTAAAAAAAGAATTATAAAGACACATTTCTCACTTGAGAATGTTAAAGAATTTCTCAAGGCAAATGACCTAAGCAAAGTTGAGCAGATATATCTTTTGCACTTAAGCGACAACAACAGCGATGCAGAAAGGTTCAAGCGAGAGATACAAGAGCTAACAGGCAAGGAAGTCTATATCGCAGAGGGCTAATGCCCTCTCTCTAAAAAACTTTTATACGGAAAAGTGTGCATATATACCCATTATATTTTATGTGTTTTCAGATTATTTATACAGGGTGGGATTCGGATGGCAAGGCCAAAAAAAGAAGGATTAGAATATTTCCCGCTAGATGTAGACATAGACCAAGACGATAAAGTTTATCTAATAGAAGCAAAGTATGGAATAGTAGGTTTTGCATTATTTATAAGACTGTTAATGAAGATTTATAAAAACGGATATTACATTAAATGGGGAGATAATGAAGCATTTATACTAGCTAAACAAACTTCAGTTGATGTTAATGTAGTCAAAAACGTAGTTAATGATTGCATTAACTATGGTTTATTCAATCAAAAACTATATGATGAATACGGTATATTAACGTCAAGTGGCATTCAGAAGCGGTATTTTGAGGCTTCAGCAAGGAGAAAAGAGGTCATCGCAGTAAAGGAATTTCTCCTGATAGACCCTAGTAAGTACTCAAACATAGTTATTGTAGACATAAATGGAATTAATGTAGACAAAAACGAAGTTAATGTAGACATTGTGCATGTAAAAAACCCACAAAGTAAAGTAAAGGAAAGTAAAGTAAAGTATATAAATACACATCAGTGTGTTGCTGATGTGCAAAATGAGAATTTAGTAAAAATTACAGAAACGTATGAAAATTTTGGCTATGGGACAGTTACTAAAGGTGTAGCAGATATATTACTGAGTTTAGTTAATGAATTTAGCTTTGAATGGGTAAAAGAAGCTCTGCATGAAGGTATGTTGCAAAATAAGCGGTCGCTGAAATATGTACAAGCAATATTAGACAGATGGCGAGCGGAAGGCGGAATTGACAGAGGGTTTAAAAAAGAAAAACAAGATGAAAGTGTTTATGACAATCTCTTTTAGGGGGTGGTATAGATGGACGATGAAATAATGAGATTTTTAAAAGAGAGTATTGAGAGAAACGAAAGAGAAGCAAAAGAAGCACTTATGAAGAAGAAGCAAGAGAAAGTATTGCAACTTCTAGAAAAAAGTGGACTAGGGAAAAGATTTGCGAAAAGAACATTTGAGAATTTTAAAGCAGAAAATGAAGAGCTGAAAAAAGCACTGTTGAAATCTAGAGATTTTGTAGAAAAATTCCCACACGTTGAAAAAGGATTATTATTCACAGGCCCTGTAGGTGTAGGGAAAACACATTTAGCAGCAGCAATAGCAAATGAGCTTATTAATAATCTATATTCAGTTGTTTTTGGGAATGTGACAGATTTGATTACTCTTATACGCAGTACATACAGTAGAGATGCGGAAATTACAGAAGCAGAGATGATTAAAACTTTTACGGAGGATACAGACCTGCTGGTTATCGATGATTTAGGTAAAGAAAACATATCTGAGTACACGGCGACAATTCTATATCAGATTATCAACAGACTTTACGAACATGAAAAACCACTGATAATCACAACTAATTTCAATTCTTCAATGCTTAGGAAAAAGTTTGGCGAAAAAGGTGAAGCAATAGTATCAAGGATTGCTGAAATGTGCGAGTTTGTGAAAATAAATTCCGAAGATTGGAGGCTTAAAAATGCAAGAAGCGATTAAAAAGGGAGAAGAGAAAGAAAAAATTAAAATTCCAAACTGCTTCATATGTATGGACACAGGAATAATAATCTATCCAGAACTTACTCAGTTTGGTTACATGGCAGATAAAGTAGCAAGGTGTACATGTCCAAAAGGTAATCAGTACATTTACGAGGGTAAAGATTGCAAACAAAAGAGTATATATCGAATACCGCTTATAACAGAAGTAATGGACCCTGTAGAAATTGCAAGAAACAACTATTTTTTGCAGGGGAGGAGGAGTAAATACGATGTTTCCTATACCAATGCCAATATTTATACCACGTCCTATTAGCTCTACACAATCAACAACGCTTGAAAATGCACCCGAAGTAATCAAAATTGCTCTTGTTATACTTCTCGTAATTTCAATAGCTACTTCAATAATGGCGTTTTGTATGGTTGTAATGGATTTTGTAGAAGAGATTAGACAAAGAAAGAAAGGGGAATGAGTAAAATGGGCAACAAGAAAACTAAGATGGGAAAATCCTGAATTATTGGAGGAGGGGGTGGAGGTATAAATGAAAACTTATTCTCCTTTCGAGGCCTGATTTTGGAATCAAAAAGGCTAACTGGAGGCTGAAAGTGTCAAGTGATATTAGGAGAGAAACAAATAAGAATTAAAGGCGGTGAAATGATGTATAAAATTGTGGTACCCGGCCGACCA
>Ga0224486_100562_pt1 | contig 9686 bp, 16 predicted proteins | sample TexhydDE_CT_test_FD_172013 | JGI IMG/M metagenome (GOLD analysis project Ga0224486, IMG submission 172013) | Fracking water microbial communities from deep shales in Oklahoma, United States - hydraulically fractured wells DE_CT_test ...
GTTTCCCATAGCGCTTCCCGTTCGGCTTTGGTCATAAGAAAAAATCCTCCTCATCGAGCTTTTATCTGAGGAAGATTATCCCTTAAACTTGGGTATTATGCCAAGGTGGGTTGTATTTGACGCTTACTGTTATCGGCTCCAAGATGAAACACAGAACCATCATGGTGCTTATACTTTCGTACCGACCGGAACCAATCAAGCATACGGGTTGGCCGTTTGGTCAAAACCAGAAATGTATGTTGGGATGCCAGCGCCATAACTGCAAACACTTTGTTAATAAACTTGTCAGATACCTCTTGGTGGAATAAATCTCCCATGCTACATACAAACACCCGTCTAGGTTTGCGCCACCACAACGGTTCTTCCAACCGCTCCGGATGCAAGGTGACCTTGAACGGATCATCCTCCGGGTACCCAAACCGACCGCGGAGCCTGGTAGCCATCCTTCGGGCATAGCAGTTCTGGCAACCTTCCGACACCGGGCTACAGCCCGTAGTAGGGTTCCAGACGTGTGTCGCCCATTCTATCCTCGTTCGTCCCATAACTCACACCTTCCACAACCATCCACCGGCCCAAAAACCGACGACCTCCAGGTTTTCCGGCAGATGTTTATCAAAAAATGCTGCCACACGCCGCAAGTCGTCCTCGGTCTGGCAGTAAACCACCCGTTCCCCGTAGTGTACTAAGTCCGCTGCCGCATCAACAACATCAAGGACAAACATCGGGTCGTCTATCACGGCTTCCCGCCGGCGGCGGTCTTCGGTTTTTAGCGCCTTTTCCATATCACCCGGCATGTTTATCACCCCGCAATTCTTGACCTAAATCCCGTGCGCAGCATGGACATTAGTTTATTACGCTCCGGTTTAAGGCGATGAATTTTCATGGGCACCCTCCTTGCCGCCGTTTTCTTCCTCCGGCACCGGCATGATAGCTCCGCATATTTCGCAAACCCATGGTGAACCACTATCAGCGCTGTACCAGACTCTTCCGCATCCCGGGCAAATACGCTTCTGCATATTCATCACCAATTCAGGTAACATTTCAAATTCGCTAGCCGGCCAGAGACATACCCACCGGCATCCGCGTGGATCCAAATATCATCGGTAGTATCCACGGTAAAGCTATCCAGAGTTATCTCTACCACCCGCACTGGCCTTCCGGTGGGGATGTGCCTGAGCACATCCCCAACCAGAAACGTCGGAAAGCGGCTACGACACTTTGGGCAAGTCCACTGCATCATCATTCTCCTCCGGCCATATCTCCGCCAGGAACATACTGGGCTCTGCCGGCTTGCCCTGGTACATTTCCGTAGTGCTCAGGTAAAGCCTTTCCCTGGCCCTGGTCATGCCTACGTAACACAGCCGGCGCTCCTCCTCCACCGATTCCGGCACCAGCTCCCCGTTAACATACACACAACTCCGCCGGTGGGGCAGCAGGCCCTGGTTCATCCCGGCCAAAAACACCACCGGAAACTCCAGGCCCTTCGACCGGTGCAGGGTCATCAGCTGCACTTTGTCGATGCCGGCCTCTGGTTCCGTCGGGCGGCTGCCGGCCTGCTCAGCATAAGCAAGGAATTCGCGCAGGGTAGCAAATCTCGACGCAGCCCCGGCAAGGGCATTCAAGTTTTCAATCCGCGGGTTATCGGCGCCCTCATCTACCCCCTCTTCCTCCGCCAACCATGCGTCATACTGCGTCAATTCGCGCACCTTCATGACCATTTGCGCCGGCGGAAGGTGCTCTTTATAACGCATTAGTTGCTCAATGCACCAGAGGAAGTCACGCACTCCCCGGTACCGGTACTGGCCAGCCTCCGGGCATTTCCCCAGGGCCTCCAGGAGCGGTATCCCCTGCCGGTGGCTGTATTCCTGTGCTTTCTGCAGGAACACTTTCCCCAGATACCTCTTGGGCACGTTCACCACCCTGGTAATGGCCTCTACATCGTTGGGGTCCTCCAGGATCCGGAGGTAAGCCAGGATGTCCCGAACCTCCTTACGCTGGTAGAACCCGGCCGCGCCGTGAATGACGTATGGGATGCCGGCGTCGATCAGGGCATCCTCTAGTGCCCGGGAGTGGGCGTTCACCCGGTAAAGAACGGCGCAATCACCATACCGGTAATCCCCGGCCTTGACCAGGGCCTGGATTTCCTCCACTATCTGTTGGGCTTCGTGGTCTTCGTCGTCTCCATGCATCATGATAGGATCCTGCATAGCCTCCCTGTGAGCCCGACAGGTCTTATCCACCTGGTTCCGGTTATGTTTGATCAGGGCGTTAGAAAATTCCACGATGTTGGAACTGGACCGGTAATTTGTCTCCAGGCAGACCACCTTCGCCCGCCACTGTTTTTGGAAGTTGATGATGAAGTCCACCCGGGCCGCCCGCCACCCGTAGATGGCCTGGTAATCGTCCCCGACCACGAACACATTGTTCAGCGGGTGCGCCCACAGTTTCAGAATTTCGTACTGGGCCAGGTTGGTGTCCTGGAACTCGTCAACCAGGATATAGCGGAACAAATTGGCCCACTTGGCCCGAATGCCGGGGTTGTTTTTAAGGAGCTGATAGCACCACAAAAGCATGTCGTCGAAGTCCAGTTTCTTTTCCTGCTCCTTCCGGGCCTCATATTTCCGGTACAGCGCCCGGTACTTTTCGACCATTTCCGCCGGCACCCGGTCCAGTTGGTCATCCGGGGTGCGCAGGTTGTTTTTCTGCCAGCTTATAAAGGCTAGGGCCTGGCCCACGTCCAGGGCCCAGTTCATCCCCTCCGGGTTCTGCTTGGAAGGCGGTGCCAGGATGTCACGCACCGTCTTTTTCTGCCAGTATTCACTGGCGGGCTCGTATGGTTCCCGGCCCTGGGCCTTCCATTCCTCCCGGAGAATCCTGTAGCAGATACTGTGAAACGTTCCCACGTTCAGATCCTCCAGGGCGCTGGCGCCGATGATAGGCTCCAACCGCTCCACCATTTCGCCGGCTGCCTTCCGGGTGAATGTTACGGCCAGGATATTCCGGGCCGGGATGCCGCACTCTGCTACCAGGCGCCCGATGCGCATGGTCAGCACCCGGGTTTTCCCGCTGCCGGCGCCGGCCAGCACACAGCATGGCCCGTCCTTATGTTCAACCGCCTCCCGCTGGGCGGGGTTAAGTCCCTCCAGGTCCATATTTTTCCTCCCTTCCTGGGTGTAAAAATAGCGGGCACCCGGGCTAGGCACCCGCGGTAACTCTTTTAACCCATGGGTGGTCACGGTCCGGGTGGTAAAACCGGTGCACCACCCCGGAGCTTCTGATTATCTCGATGTAGTTTTCCGTAATTTCCCCCAGGTCGTCACCGGGAAACATCAGGGCCACCAGGCCGGGCCGGTTCATACCGTCCACGATGTTCCAAAACCGGCTTTCCCAGAGGTCCTTGAAGGACCACCCGGCGGCCAGGGCCTCCGCTTCCCTGGCCCGAACCCGGGCGGCCACCTGGGGGTTAACCTTCGATACCGGTGAGATCATGTTCATAGATGGACCTCAGATAATCAAGGAACAAGCTCAGATCGTCCTGAGTTTTGATTACCTCGGTCAGGCTTTTCATGCCAGCCATGTTGAAATAACGCCTGGCCTCGTCATGTATTTGCTGTTCACTGAACATTCTTTTGGCTTCCGCCCAAAACTGGGTCCAGTTCAGGCCGCTGTTACTGCCGGAGTTAGCAGGCTTACCCGCCCTTGACTGGCTTGCGCCCTGGCATTCCTGGCACAGCGGTTTGCCAAAGTTTTTGGTGCTGTAGGCGTGTATGCCTTGGGTAATTGACTTGCCGCAGGAACTGCAACTGTACCTGGTTTCTCCAGTAGAGCCACCGTTACCGTTACTTCCCTTTTTCCCGCTCCCCCAGTTTGCAGGCTTATTATGGTCAATCCACTCCGATACTTCCTGGCGGGTGATATCGGACCATTCGGTCACGTCGCGCCCCAGGTATTCGGAGAACATGGCCAGAATCTCTTCCTCGGTCTTGCCTTTGCAGATTTTCTTGACCAGCTCAATTTGTTTTTTGCTGGGGGCTTCCGGCATTCCAAAGTCCTCCATATCCTGAGTGAACAGGCGGCTGGCTCCGGTGGCTTTTAAGATCCCATCAACGAAGGCCCTTTTGGCGGCCATTTTAAGCAGGGTATTGTGCTGGTCCATAATGTCCGGATTCTGAATTTGAATCTCGTCGCCCGTCTCGTCTTTGGTCTTGCGCCAGCGGTATTTTTTTTCGTAGCTGTTGGCGGCACCCACACCGTAAGCAACTTGCAAACCGCTTTCCCGGTGAATGATGTACATGCCAACATCATAGGCAAGGTAATTTCTCTCCAGATCCCGTTCAACGTTTAAGATTTCCAGTTTCCCCGGCGAAAGCCGGAAAAGCTGGCTGAGGAGTTCAGCACCGGCTTTTAACAGCGTAGGTTTATCCGTACCAGGCACCCGGTCATAGTCAACTCCGGGCACCATCACTTCCTTGAGAAACCGGTCGAGAGCCTGGCGTTGCATTTTGGCCATGTTAATGGCTCGGTCTAGGTCTGCTGGCGTAATATCCAAGTTAACCGGCATCATGGTTTGCTCTCCCAAGTTTTACACCCCCGATAACTTGATCTGGAACTTCGGTGGTCGCTCCACCACGGTAATGCCTGGGATAACTTCCCCGGTTTCAGAGTCTATAACCTTGCCGTCCACCACCTGGATTTTCTTTTTGAGATTGGCCCAATCCAGTTTTGGGGCCGGCGGTGGAGGCTGCACAACGAACTCCGGCCGGTTTTTCATCGCCCAGGCCATAACAACGGTCTCGTCGCGGTGGAATTCCGGCTGTTGTGCCCGGAGTTGAAGTTCCCCGTGGGGCAGTTTGATGGTTTTCGCCCGGGGGTTCTCCTCCAGTTGCCGCCGGTGGTAGTCTTCCAGGAGATAGTCCAGGTACTCCCGGGCCTGGTCGGCCCGTTTTTCCTCCTCGGCAAGCCAGGCCTGAATTCGTTCAATCTCCGCCTGGGCAGCCGCCCGGGATTCTTGCCGGCCTCGTTCAATGGCCGCAATTTTCCGCATCGCCCAGATGGCCTGTTCTTTTGTCTCTATGCGGAATTTGGGTTTCTCTTGATTTTCCGTCGGTGCCTCTATAGCTTGCACCAGATATTCGTCTAAACGCGCCAATGCGTCCATGCTATCACTCCTTGAAAAGGGGTATTAGGGCCGGGCCGAACCCGGCCCTTGGGAAGGAGAAGGAGAAAGGAGAGGTTAGGCAAATTGCCGCGCCGCCCGGACAGGATCTCCTGCCTTGCCCCCGTACTGTCCGGGCGGGGGCAAACTTTCAGCCGCCCCGCCGCCAAGCCGCATAACCCCTGTTACGGCCCCTGCTCTGAAATTGATTCAGAGGTCAACTTCCCCCGTCGCGCACGGGGCAGCCTGGTATCGCTATGCAGAAACTACTTCCCGCACCAGCACCGGCACCGGGATATACGACCCGGCCCGGTACGATAACCAGCGTGACTCTCGCACTCTAACCCCCGGTGCCGGCTCCCAGCCAGGGTGGCCCTCCCGGGAATAACACAGCCGGCAGGCGGGGTGGATGTTACCGAGCTTACTCTTTCCATTATGGGCGCAGTTTGAGCAATCTGCGCCCCGGTTTTCAACTTGCATTGTTTCACCCCCGTGTGATATACTGGGGTAGGGATAATATCCGGCGGTCAAACTGCCGCTTTTTTCTTTACATAGCCGCGTTCGCGGCATTTTTTGTTGTGGGCCGCTACCAGTTCGGCCACGTCTATCGTCCGACCCAAGGCCATCTTAAGGATCTCCACGCTGTGCTCCACATCGAAGAACTCCAGGATTGCTTCCCTGAACTCTCGCCATTCCTGCTCTGTGAAGTCGCCCCGGCAGTGTTTGTTTACTGCTAGCCGCATAACCCTAGAAAGCACATCCTTGGCTTCTTCCAGTTCCTCCGCAAGTTTCAGAACCACATGCGCCAGGTCGGTACTTACCGCGTCCAGCACCTCGTAGCTATACGTCCTCCCGATAGCGCATTTTTCGCGGCAGTGCCGGTGCGTGAGTTCCGGCTTCCGGTAAATCCTGGACATGGCCAGGACAATTTCGTCACTCGGTGTTACATCCCCAAGTTCGTAGGCCCTCAGCGTCCGGAGGCCGATATGTAACCGCTCTGCCGCTTCTTTTTGCGTCAAGCCCGCCTCTTCTCGGGCCTCGGCGTACATTGGCACCCCTCCATCTTTCAGCTATGCTGTTATCAAGGGGTTAGCGAATGCTCCTACCCCACTCGCGAATCAAAACAATCTGCCTCCTCCATTTCCTCCGCCATTCCCTCTGCCGCTTCCATGCTCTGTAAGCTTCTACTAACCGCCGAATCACCGCTTCACCTCCCCCCTCCGGCCCCGCCCACAACGCCTACCGTGGCGGGGCTATCTACTGCATCATCAGCTGGCCTACTTCTTCCGCCAGCAGACAAACAAACTCTGCCAGTTGCATTACCGCTTTTCGTGGGTCTTCGAAGTCACCGAGGGCAATTTTCTCGATGTCATCTTTCCAGCCGCAGAGCCTGTCCCAAATTGGGTTCTCTTGTGTCTTACCCATGTGCGCTCACCACCTTTGTCAGCTTCGCATTCCGCACCCGCCGCCTGGTTTTCCGGGCGTGCTTCGTAAGCTGCTCCACCCGGGCCTCCACTTTGCGGTAGCAATCCGCGTGGTAGGTCTTGCCGCCGGCGGAAACGCTCTCATCCTCCGGCCAGACGGGCTCGAAGCAGATCGGGCACAGGCCCTTGGCACTGATTTCCATGACTTCACCTCCTTCCATCGCCGGCCTCCGGTTATTCGGTTGTCAAGGAGCATTGTTAGCAGGTTTGTTGCTACACCTCTCCCCGGGCAACCATCTCCAGGAGCCTGTCTCTATGTATCCTGATGGCCCGGCCAGCTTTGAAGGCCGGGATTCTGCGTTGACGGACCAACTCGTAAATGGTGTGGCGGTCCAGCTGGAGCATCCGGGATGCCTGCGCTACCGTCAGAATTGGTGGATACTCTTCATGCTTGACCTGCATCAGCGGGCACTGGTGCATCATCCCTCACCTCTCAACCTCGACCATATCCCTGCCCATGTAGCCGTCTACGATGTCCCGGCCGCCTTCCAGAATCAACCGGACGTACCTGGCATGGGTCCGGTGTAGCACTTCCACGACCTCTTTACCGTTGATACGGTCGCCTTCTCGGACCTCTTCGATGGGGATTCTGAGCTTCACCGTGATCACCCCCTACTCCCCCGAGGCACGGGGGATATTTGATGATTCGTTATTTACGTATTGAGGTCGTAATAAAGAGGAGGGGTCGGTACCTAAAGCAAATGCCAACTTTTCCAGGGTTTTTATAGAAGGCTTTATACGCCCTTTTTCGATGTCGCACAAGGTACTAACTGCAATCCCTGCGCTGCGGGCTAATTCAAATTGCTTTAGGCCCTTACGCACCCTGGCCTCTCTGATAACTTCTCCCAACATAGCAATCACCACCTATGGACATAATACGTTATATGCGTATTTGAGTAAAGTATTAAAATTCGCCATTTACGAAGATTGCATCACTATAACCGTCCCGGACTCGTTGTATCTCGCTAATTCGTTAAAAACGAATCGATCATGCTTTCTGCTGTCAACTATTTTCGGTAAAATAATATTACGGTGACAACGTAGGAGTGTTTCAAATGGAGATTCGGGTTGGACCAATCATCAGAAAGATTCGTGAACAATACGGTTTGGAGCAACAGGACTTGGCTAGGACGGCTAATATATCCCCATCTTTTTTAAACGATATCGAAAAAAGCCGAAGCAATCCTGCTTTAGATACATTTTGTCGCATAGCACAAACGCTTGGCCAAAACCCAGGCCGCTTACTTAATATGGCGTTAGGCATAACTGAATCAACCAAATCCATCCCCATCCTGGGCCAAATCCGGGCTGGCCTGCCAATCTTTGCGGAAGAAAACTACGAAGGCGGGATAGAAATCCCCTCGGATATAACAGCAGATTTTGCCCTGCGCGTCCGGGGTGACAGCATGATCGGTGCTGGTATCCTGGATGGTGATTACGCAATATGCCGTAAAGCGGAAACGATCAACGCCCATAGCGGCCAGATCGTGGTGGCTGTGAGATGCGAAACTGCTGAGTATGCCGAGGCTACATTGAAATATTTCTTTGAAAACAACGGCCACCCCGTTTTGCGGGCGGCCAATCCCGAGTACGAGGATATTGACTTTGATGAAGAAGGATATCGTGTGGCCGGTATCATGGTGGCCCTTCTCCGCTACGGGGCGCCGGATTACAGGATTTATCGGGAGTACATATCCACCAGGGATTATGCCCTTCAGGAATGGGACGAAGTAATAGAGAAAGCCGCAACCGCCGGGATCAAGCCTTCGGTAATAAAGGAACTGATAGACGTACAGGTGGAAATTGCAAAAAGGTTAAAGGGCTAACAGAACCTCTTTACCCCACTGGGGGAAGGGGGTTTTGTGTTTTTTTGGGGGATTCGACAAGAGGTTACAAAGTATGACATAAGGAGATATGGTTATGTTTTGCAAAAAGCAAAAATACGGTGGTCTAATTGCATACCTCGGCCTTCAAGATTTTTGGGTTAATCTATCAGAAGATGAAAGACAGTTTATTCGAGAATGTTACACAAAGGGATTAAGCTCAGGAACACGAAATCCTAAAGAGGTTGATAACCCAGAGGTCAAAACAAGTACCTCTCAGACTGCAAGTGCCTTTCTCAATACTTACGCTACCTGGGCCATCAACGCAAAGCGTTACGATTTAGCCGATAAGTTATCTCAAGAAGCATTAAAGAAAAACCAAAATGTTATCGAAAGACACTATACATATAACCACCTCATTGACCTCTATTACAAGCAGCGCGATAAAGGGCCTGAATTCATCCAAAAGTGTATTGAATACTGTAAGGCGGACATTGAAATGTTTCCTGAATTCAGGGATGCCTGGTTAACTCAAGAAAGAAGCAGGTTAATCAGCCTTGCTAAAAGTGAATTTACCAGCGAGCGAGATAAAAAGAGATATCTCGAAGAGTTAGCTAATTTGAAGTTTAATTTACGAATTCCTTCATTCGAGCGATTAGCCATTATTTATGAGAAACAGGGGAAAATACTTGAAGCAATTGAGGTTTGTGAGTTGGCCCTTAAGTATGAATTATTCGACAATACGAAGGGGGGTTTTAAAGGTAGAATGGAGAAACTCAGGCGCAAATTAACGCTGAACAAGTAAAAAAGTGCCGCCGGAACGGCCTAAGGTGGGCGGTGCAATGACTGATTGGCGGGATAAGAAAGGGGGTGAAGATAATGAAGAAAGCCCTGTTGTGGATTGCTGGAATACTTGCCGTCGTCGTCATCATTACCGCCAATGCATGTAGTAGTCAAACCACATCTACTCCATCTGCTCCTTCTGGTCAGCAGTCCTCTCAGGCATCACAAGCGGCACGTACTGAAGAACCAAAAGCAGACTTGGAAGTAGTAGAAACGCACCCTGAAAAGGGCCAATTTGGTGAAAGGTACATAGCTGTGCGTTTGTCAATATAAAATTGATCCACCTGATAATGTGAAAGTGATCCACCAATGATAAAGTAAAAGTGATCCACTTCCACCGTTTTACCAATATCTAACATATGATGGTTATTTTGTAGAGCG